>Ga0172373_10009163_pt1 | contig 12359 bp, 21 predicted proteins | sample Lak10m_2_FD_114546 | JGI IMG/M metagenome (GOLD analysis project Ga0172373, IMG submission 114546) | Freshwater microbial communities from Kabuno Bay, South-Kivu, Congo - kab_092012_10m | ecosystem: Environmental > Aquatic > Freshwater > Lake | place: Democratic Republic of the Congo... | reverse complement strand
CGACCGAAGCACTCGGGAGACCCCCGACGGTGTACAGCGGCGATTGGTTCTGGAATTCAAGGGTCAAGTCGCGCAAGCACGGCAACTGCCCGCTATGGGTGGCGAAATACGTCCAGTACTCGCATAAGGAATTCGAGCAGAACGGCGTGCCGATGAACCCCGCCGACTGGGTCAATTGGGCATTGTCTTTTGAACAGCCCAAACCTTTGATGGGCTGGAAGGATTGGGACATATGGCAGTTCGCCGCTGGGTACAACAACTGCGGCAAGCGATATGGGATGGTCTCCAACGACCTTGATCTGAACATCATGAAGGCGGAATGCATGGCGAGGCTCAAGCTCGGCTGAGCCCGAGAAGAGTAGATCCCGATGAGCGCGTCGGCGGTAGCTTTTTGCCCGTAATGGCGACGACTCAAACAAGAGTACCACGGATCCGCAACCGCCTCGTCTAGGCTCGCGGAGGTAAACTTGTATCAACCAAGCTCGCCCAGAACGGACGACCTTTTTTCAAATTTATCTGGGGTTGAGATGGCCGAACAAACGATGAAATGGCACCAGGACGGTCATTCCTTCCGCGTGGTCATCGACAAGTCGACGGTGCAGATAGTCGATTTCCACTGCCCGCACAGGGCCGATGCTTCGCCGGTCTGCCGCGTGAACGACGAGTGCATCGTGGAGAGGTTCGTCCTCGAGTACGGATTCGACTGCAACGTCGGCGTCTCGCCGATCGACGGAACGATGGAGATCGCCTGGACGCTCGTCGGCGACACCAGGGACTACGCGACGTGCCAGGTCTGGATAATACCCGTCGCGGACGAATTCTTCGCCGCGTGGGCGAATAGCCAGCGAGCGGAGTTGCAGCCGAAAGAGTAGACGTCCACTAATCTTCGGATTATGAAGAAGTCGGAAATCAAATGGAATCAATACTTGGGAGCTTTGCGAAAATTCTCCGAGGCAAAGGGCCACACCGCCGTCCCGGCTAGTTACAAGACCGAGGTTGACGGCACGACTCTGAAACTCGGCAACTGGGTCGGTTACATACGCTCGAGGGGCAGGTCGGGAAAACTGCCGGCGGACAGGGTTGCCGAACTCAGCGCAATCGCCGAATGGACGTGGGACACGAGGAGGCCCGGACCCCGCGGGAACCCGGGCAGGGACATGAAGATAGCGGTTGCCAGGAGGGACGGGCGGAGCCTACAATCAATCGCACTGGAATGGAATCTTTCAAGGCAACGCGTTCACCAAATCGTAAGAAGACTGGAGGATTCGGTCAAATGAGGATTCTTGCAGGTGTCGGCGTCTCATCCGGCCTGATCACCGTATGCTTTCAGACCCTGTCGTGGGTCGTGCGCTCCGAGACTGGAACTGACTTCGGTGCGTCGTGGTTCAACTCATACGTGGGCTCCGCCGCCCTCCTCATCGCCATCGCCACCGTAAGGGCGGCCTTCACGCCGGGCAAGAACGCGTAGTCTCCCCGAGGGGTCGCCGCGTCGGATGAGGATCAACAAGAAGAAGGCCCCGCAACGCAAGGTCGTTGAGATAACCCGCACGGGGAAGTGGGGCTCGGTCGTCTACCTGCACTCCCTCGAGTGCGGACACGTGGAGGAGAGGAAGAGGCCCGCCAAGACGAGGGTCGTCGCCTGCGCAAAGTGCGTAATGGCGGAGGACTTCGGCCAGCAAACGAGGGATCTGGTGAGGATCGGCGTCGGCTACGAGGCGATCACGGAAATGGAGATGAAGCCCGACCCGATAGAGATACTGTTCTCGTCCTCCGAGAGGAACGTGGAGAGGATCAGGGCGAGGATCGCCGACGTGCTCGGGATTCAGCCGGACGGCGTCAACGTGTTCGTCGAGCAGGACGAGAACATGCTCGTCTCGGGGGCGACGGTGTTCCTGTCGGCCGCCGACATAGCCAGGTTGTGCGAGGAGGGCTAGTCGCCCTTATTGCAACGGTGCGCCCATTTCGGGCCCCAGGTGCACGGATCCCAGGGACCCCAGCCGGAGTACTGGTAGAGCAGGTAGCCGGCCCTGAGGTTCGTCAAGGGATCCAGCAAAGGTTCCTGTTCGCATATCCCTAGATCGAGGCACACCCTCGCCCACTTGTTCCGCTTGAGGTTGTAGTTCACCCCGTTGATCTGGAGCAGCCCCGTGTCCGAGCGGTGGTTCCATTCCGAGACCCTGAGTATCTCGCAGTTCTCGTTCACCACGTCCCCGCCCCGACGGTTCGGGCAGCCGCCCGATTCCCGAAGGATTATCCGCCCGAGCTTCTCCCACGTCTCCTCTGGCCAGCCAGCTTGGGCCGCAAGGTCGGGGAGCCACGAAATGTCCCCGTGGCTGAACACGGGGGCGGCGACCTTCGTCGTCGGGTTCATGGCCGACTGGCGGTCCTTCTCGGGCCGTTCGGAGAACATCAGGGCGGCCTCGACCGGACCGTAGATGTCGGCCAGGGGGAGCCCGGACGGTGCCGAGGCGGCGTTTGAGATGCCTATGGAAACGTTGATTACGGCAATAAATATGGCGATGACGAGCTTCGTTTTTCGCTTCAACCTGATTCTCCTAGGTTAGGGGATGGGACGGCGACGACACGGCCTCACGAGAGCCGCGCTCGGGTCGCTTCTAGTGGCTCACCTCTTGGTAAGTCATACATAAATTGTACCCAAATCGGGCGTTAACGCAGGATTTGGCGAGCGCCCACCCCGTCACGAAACCCTTATTCCAAGCCAAGTTCCCTTGTGCGGAAAATTTATTTGACCGGGCAAGCCCCGGTTGAGCAATCTTCTAGCGACAACTCGTCGCCGCCCGCATCCCCGTGTAACGGAACTGAAAAGTCAATTTTCGTCAACAATTTGTCGTATTGCTCCCGACCTATCTCCTCGTACGGGGGCAATGGGAAATTGTGGTCGCTGTGAAGCAGGAACGAAACGGACTTGACGCCCTGGTCGTAGTTCTCGGATAACCAGTCCTTGATGATTTCCAGCTCTTCCTTTCGGTAGTAAACGGTTACCGAAACGGCGTTGTCGGCCCAAGTTTTTTGCATCTTCTTTACCCATTCCAATTGCTGAATGGCGGTCATTTCCGACGCCAAAATCGCCCCCTCCGGGGATTCGCACGGGAAGTCAACGACGTAACGGGTGTGGTCCTCTCGCCCGTCGAGTCCGATGTCCCATTGGACCTTGTAGCCGCGCTTACGGCAGGCTTCGACCAATTGGTCGGCCGCCCCGAACCTGACTCGCCTTATGTAATAGCGGGCGTATGCGGGATGCACGCCCGGGGTGACGCCGGGAAGCAAGGAGAGCGTGCCAGAAGGCTGAACCGTGGTCAGCCTGACCGAAGTCGGCAATCCGTGCTCCTTGGAAAATTTCTCGTCGTACGCCCTGAGGTTCTCGTAAACGGGCGAGAGCCAGGAAAGCTGGTCCTCGGAAGCCTGCAGGATCCCGGTCACGTTTTGACCGAGTCGTGCGTTTTTCTTAACGACCTCGGCAGTCTTCTCGTACGGATACGACAGCCTCGTCACCTGCTTCTGGACCTTGTAAAGCAATTCCGAAATTTCCTTGAATTGCTCGAGCGATTCGATCTTGGGAAGGAATATGGTCGCGAGGTTGCAGGATTCTCCGTCGGCCAACCCGATCTCGGCGCAGGGGTTGAAGCCCTCGACGGTCGGGTCGGGGCGCTTCTCGCCGAGGCGACCGTGGGTCCTGGCGAGTTTCCTGTTGACCAGACCGTAAGGCTCCCCGGAGCCGTCGTAGCCCTTCCACAGCTCCGGGAGGATCTCGTCGTACGAGTCCGCGTAGATGCTGTTGTTGGAGTTGGCCCTCCACGCCGGCACGGAACCCGACGACCAGTTCTTGGCCCTGAGGAACAACACGTCGTCGGGGTCGCCGATCGCAATCTGCGCCGAACGGCGCGAGGAGCCGGAAACGACTATCCGGCCGATGATGTTGCAGATGTCCAGCACGTCCACCGATCGCAACTTCTTTCCCTCGCGGTTGGTCATCACCCGGCAGATGTCCTCCACGCCGTCGATGAGCGCCTGCGGACCCGACGCGGTGCCGCCGAAAGTCTTGAGCGGGGCGCCGAACTGCCTGATCAAAATCGTCGAGTAGGAAAACGACTTTCCCGTGTCAAAGAACGACTTCATGACGCCGTGCAACAGGCGACGCCACCCGTTCCTGCTGTCCGGGACGATTATGTCGGCGTCGTTGGTTCGCTCGTGGGTTATCTGGACGCCGGTCTTGACCTTCGGCAGGTCGTGGATCTTCGCCCGCTCCACGGAGAATCCGACGCCGCCACCGAGCATCAGGTAGTCAAACAGCAACTCAAAGTCCTCGATCTTCTCGATGTTGGTGAAGTAGCAGTTGTTGAGCGACGTCCCGCTGAACTTCCTGACGAGAGGCGTCCCGAGCTGCCAGAGGGCGCGACCCGCCGGCAGGCAACGGAGGTTGAACATGTGATCAAACAACTTCTCGGCATCGGCGTCGGTCAGCTTTGCCCCGATCTCGAGCGCCCCGTTCACGGCGCGGGCGCACGTCTCCGACCACGTCTCGTTGCGCGAACCGTCCTCCAGCTTCCTGCTGTACGTGCGCAGGTACACGACCTCACCCAGGCCGCCGAAACCCCACGGCGCCCTCCTGGACGCGTATGAAGACAGAAACTCGCTTGACAATGACATTCGAACCCCCGTTCGCAGAATGTTAGATGATACATCGAACGACGCCGCCGACGCCGTCAATCTTTCAAAATACCGAGCTTCCTTGCCTTGTCAATCGTCACGTACGAACCCTTCTTGGCGAGACGCACGGTGATTTTAGTAAACGGAGTTATTTGTCTCTCTTCAAAAACGTCTTCCTCAACCAAAATCTTTGCCGATTGAATCAGCGAAGGCGGCAAGGATGCCTCGTCGGAGAACGCGACCTTGGTCGGGGCTGGCGCGTCACCGACGCAGTCACCGTTCGGCTGCCCGCAGACGACGCAAGGTTGCCTGTCGGCGACGAGATACGAGGCTCCGTCCCTCATGTGCGGACTTTGATCGGTCTGGGGGGCGAAGGCCGGGTCCCTGAAGGAGTTGGACATGGGAAGATTTTACATCCCCGCCTACTCGAAGGAAATCAGCTTGTTCCTCCTGCTCCAGTCCCTCTGGTGGTTGGAGCAACACTCCTCATAGTTGTAGCGGCTGATGATGGTCGTGCAACCCTCCCACATGCACATCCTCCTGCCGGACGCGGTCACCTTCCCTGCCCCGGCGGCGGCTTCGGTGAGCGCCCTGAGCATAGGTTCCCTTTGCTTGTCGCGGTGCCTGCGGTCGCAAGCTTCTCGCACCCTGCGCCCCGTCGGTTGGCGTTTCTTTCCCTTCAACCTGCGCGTCTTCTCCCAGTCCCTCTTGCGCTTTTTCGTAGATGCGTTCGCCGCGGAGGATTTGATCATGGCCGTCAATATACAGGGTCCACCGCGGAAAGATGTCCGATGGGATAATTTGTTCATGGGGTTCTGGCTGAGCATCAAGATCGTCTACTACCGGCTCGTCACGAGGTATTACTTGTGGAGGTGCTCCATGATCCCCGACGACGCCGACGACGCACAAGGTCCTAGATGATTTCGGCGTTTTCCGCCGCGCCCGAAACGTGCTATTTTATGTTCGTGGGAAATAAACGTAAGTGAATCTGCAGATAATCGTCTCGCCGATAATCACGAAAGTCAAGGGCGGCGGCTACTCCTGCAAGATTGAAAAGGGCGACATCCGTCAGGATGGGATCACCTACAAGGACCAGGTCAGGAGGCTGACGCTGGACCTCCCCGACGGGACGCGACTCGTCCACGAGACCAAGGGATTCGGCTGCGACGACAAGGCCAGGAAGTGGCTGTCCGAGGTCACGGGCGGCACTATCGCCGGCTACTAGACGGTGGTTGTATGATTTCGGGATGGCTGGTCCACCGAAAAAGAAGCAGGCTCGCGATGAGAAGAACGACGAGCAGTCCGCCTTCTCGTCAGCGGCGCACTCCGAGTACAGCACCATCACCCCGATGCTCGACGCGGCCTACGCGCGCTTCCACCACCCGTTCAAGGGTTTGAGCATTCACTGCGCCACCGACAGCGAGAAGTTCACCGACACTTTCACGGAATTCTGCGAGAAGGGGTTGGCGGGGAAGATGGTGCGCGAGTTGTCCGACTACGCCGACCGTTACGACTCCCGCTGGAGGAGCGTCCTTGACAGGGCGGCGATGAAGGCGAACATCAACGTGGCGGATTACCTGACGGAGAAGAAGATCGTCTAGACCTTCCCGGGGCGGTTCATTTCCACTTCTTGTCGCAGGCCTGACACACCGTCACGCCCCAGGGGTAGGAAACGATTTTGCAGTCGGTGCGACGGCACACGCTCGGGTCGACCTTGCTCCTGGCGATGTGCTCCCTCACCGCGTCCCTCACCATCTCGGCCATGGAGACCCCCAGCGACTCAGCGAACACCCTCCACGACTCGTGCTCGTCGGGAGTCATCCGCATGAGGAACTGCTTTGTGGCCGGCTTGCCCGGCTCGCTCCTCGTGTTCGCCCTGCGGGCCAGCGACTCGTTCCTCATCACGGCGTCCATCGCCGGTCCCATGTTGTCCGCGGCGTCCGAGCTCATGGCTGCGAATCTACCTCATCGGCTGGTTCGCGCTGGACAACGTCCTCCTCCACGACCTCACCCTCGATGATCTCCTGCTGTCCGAGTATCTCCCTCACGGTGGACTGCGGCAAAGCCCCGCTCCTGCCCATCAACTCGAGCAACTGCCTCGCCTCGGCCTCGGCGGTGCCGACCCTGAACTCGGCCACGGGTTCGGCGCCGGCCAGCGTCGCCCTGACGTTGACGGTGGAATTCGACTCCATCTGGATGGCGATGTTCGTGCGCTCCATGCCGAGCAGGCGCGACCTGCGGTCCATGATGCCCAACACCTGTTGTATCGCCTTCACGTCGGGCTCCAGCTGTATCTCCTGGCCGTCGTCGGCGGTGACCTTTCGGTGCTGCGTCATCGGCCATATGGCGGCCTGCAGTGCGTCGAGGCGCTCCAATTCCATCCTCAGGAGCTCGGGATAGGCCATCAGGGCCTCGGAATTCATGTCCTCTAGGACCTTGCGTATCCTCGATGCGACGCCGCGCGAGGTCATGTTGAAGCGCTTGCCGATCTCGGGCAGGGATACGCCGGCCTGCCTTAGCTTCATGATCTTCGAGTCCCTCTCGCTCAGGAACTCGCGCGTCAGCGCCTTGCTCTCTGCCATGCAACGATTTTAGTTCGATTCGGACTCGACCGAGACAAGGGATCCGTCGGACGGTCACCCGAGGGAGGCGAGACGACTCGCGGCGATCCTGCAGTTCGCCTCGTCGATATCCACGCCCATCGCCCTCCGACCGGTCTGTTTGGCCGCCAACAGGGTCGTCCCGCTTCCGCAGAACGGGTCGACGATTATCTGGCCCGGGGTGGTGTGATTGAGGATCAGGCGCTTCATCAGGGAAAGCGGTTTTTCGTAGGGATGCTCCGTCTCGCCCTCGACGAGGTCGGTGAACACGTTCGTGTACTGGCTCCAGTGCCGGTCCGTGTTCCACGCGAGGTCGCCGCCGAAGAAGATCATCTCCACGAACCTCGAGTACCTTCGCGAGGTGTTCTTCGTGCTGATCGGCTTCACCCAGAAACCGAACTGGCTGGAATTGACCCACTGGTTCTCCGGTGGCATGAACACGATCTTGCCCTTGGCGACTCTGGCGAATTGTCGGTCGAGGGCTTCTATCTCGTCGCCGTCGAGGTCGTACGGCGGGTCCGTTATGACCGCGGCGGCGAAGTCGTCCACCAGCGACTCCAGGAAACCGAACGCGTCCCCCCTCGCCACGACGACCGACCCGTCGTCGTAGAGGGGCTCGATGATGGTGGGCCGAGAGGGGATCGAACCCCCGACCGAGGCATTATGAGTGCCCTGCTCTAACCACTGAGCTATCGGCCCGCTATCGAATCCCACTCTTTCTCCTTCCCGTGAAGGAACGAGACAAGCTGGTCCATCGTCCTCAGGCAGGACTTCGGGGCGACGTAGAAACTGTCGGTGATCTTCTTCTTGTGGTCGAACAGCAACTTGACCTGCCACTGCGGCCTGCTCGAGCCCGGGATCACCAGGCACTCGTTGTTCTCGATGCAGACGAACACGTAGGCGACGGGTTTCTCCGTCTTGCCGTCCCAGCTGCCGACGGTGTCCACGATCATCGTCGCGAACGGGAAGGAGGAGGGGTCGGAGGTGAAGTACTTGCCCTGACCCTTGACCTCGAGGGCGCCTGCGCGCGTGACGACGTCCTTCTCGCCCCGGGTGAACTCGGATATCTCGCTCTTCGTCCTTGCGTACCGCAGGGGCGGGCAGTCGGCCCACAGGCCCTGCCTGCGCAGCAGTTGGGCCACGTACTCGTTGCGCAAATGACCGTCGGCGAAGGCTCTCTTGTAATCCTGATCGGACCAGGTCATCCCCGGAAACTAGCGCGCTTGACGAATTCGGTCAAGCGGCGTACGCTTCCCGCCGATGGGACGATTCGTTGTTAGTGTTGTCAGGCAACCGGATGACGAGACGTCGAAACTCTACGATGACGAGGAGCTGATAAGGGCCCTCCTCGAGTCGAGGGGGTTCTTCGTCTGTTCCTCCGTGACGACGGAGGGACGAATTGACGTACAACCAGCTCATACGCAAGTATCCGCCGCAGGTCGTGCACGTTCGCAACGCCATACCGTCCGAGCTCCTGGCGGGGGTGAGGACGCCGAACGAAAAAGGTAGGCGCTACAAAGACGCCGACTTCCTGCCCGAGGTCGACAAGTTCCTCCTCGCCTACGCCGAAAAATACGGCACCCCGGTCGGCTACGACAGGGAACGGGACGGAGCCCTGATTCAAGACGTCTTCCCAGACCACAGGGAGGCGAGGGCGCAGATATCCTCCTCCTCGTCCGTCGTGCTGAAGATGCACACCGAGACCGCCTTCCACCCCTACAAGCCGGACTGGCTCCTCCTCGCCTGCGTCAGGGGCGACAGAAAAGCCGAGACGACCTACGCGACGCTGGACGACGTGCTCTACGAGCTCGACGAGACGACAACCTGGGAGCTGAGGCAACCGGACTTCATGACCACGATGGACAAGAGTTTCAGGACGAAGGGCGAGCCGGACAAGGAATATGTCGTCCGCCCGCTAGTGGGCGTCGGGGATTGGGTGCTCACCTACGACGCCGACCTGATGCGACCGCTGACCAACGACGCGACGAGGGCGTTCGGCAAACTCGGGGCGGCGATAAAGAAGAGGACGCGCAAGGTCGTTCTTGAGGCCGGCGACATTCTCGTCATCAACAACAGAACAACCGTGCACGGTCGCAACTCGTTTAAGGCGCGGTACGACGGGTCGGACCGGTGGATAAAGCGGGTCCTCGTGCGCGAGACGATGCCGCCCCCGCGCAAAGTCAGGGACGGCGTCATCCTCACCGAAGTCTGACGATCAAAGTCCCACCGAACTCGCCCCGTACTCGGCCTGAGCCTGGGTGAATTGTTCGTAGAGCAACTGGTTGATCAATCCCGCGCGAGAGAACGAAGACGACCGCATGTAGCTGGCCGCCTTTTTCGCCGCCTGAGCGAACCAATCGGCGTTCTGCGCGTCCGTTCCGTACGTCGCCTCGGAATTCGAGAAGCCACTGTATTCGAGTTGGCCTATCAATCCCAAGCGAGAGAACGACGAACTGCGCAGGTAGCTCGCACCCTTCCGGACCGCCTGTTGATTCCAATCCGCGTTCTGCGCGTCGGTTCCGTAAATCGCGTCCGCCTGCGAGAAGCCCGAGTACTCGAGTTGAGATATCAACCCGGATCGGGAGAACGCCGAAGAACGCAGGTAGCTCGCCGCCTTGCTGACTGCGTTGCGTTGGCTCACCGTACCCGCGAGGGTCGTCGTGGTCGTGGTCGTCGTCGTGGTCGTGGTCGGCGCGACCGTGGTGGTGGTCGTGGTGGTCGGCCCGACGGTCGTTGATGTCGTCGTCGATCCTACGATTCCGACGCCGATCGTCGTAGACGTGACCGAGCCGGCGTACGAAAGTTTGGAGTTGGAGAACTCCCCCAATCCGTACGAGTTCCTGGCGGCGACCCTGAATTCGTAACCGACGCCTGACGCCAGGTTCGTTACCGTAGCCGAACGGTTCGCCACCGAGGTTTCCACCATCGTCGCCCAGTCCAGGGCGACCGTGCTTCGCATCTGGATGACGAAGGTCGCGGCGACGGGGTTTCCCCACGAAACCGGGTTGCCCCACGCGAGGACGCCGGTCGCCGGGGCGAAATCCACGAAGGCCGGCTTGCCCGGCACCGCGTAGAACTGGACCCACGACAGTTTTCCCTTTTTCCTTACGCACTTGAGGCCGGTCGATTGGTTGACCGTACCCGCTTTGGCGCACTTCTTCCCGACCGAGGCCTGGGCGGGCGGAGCGACGAGGAGCGAAATCGCCCCCGCGGCGAGAATCGTCGCGAGAGACTTCCTCATTGGGCAGCCTCCAGCGCCTCGTACTCGCCCTTGTAGAGCTTGGAGAACTCCGCGGCGTGGCGGTGGGCCAGCACGATCAGGGCACGGCGACGGGCCTCCGCCCTCATGCGGTTCTTGACCCGCTGCTGCTCGAGACGCTCGGCCTTCTCGTTCGCCGGGAGCGGCTTGCGGCCGCGCTTGCTGGCGCCCGAGGCCTGGATCTTCTCGTACTCGGTCCTTTCCTTCTTCCTAGTCATTACGTTTCCTTTCGTGGTAGTTATTTGCTTTTACCCTACCCGGGTAGGCATAAGAACGCAACCCCAATTAGGTATTGATTACCCGGCCGGGTTGCCGTAGGTTTGAATCGTGGCCATCGGTGACGACTACCCCCTGCCCCCCGTGACGACGATGGATCACCGTTGCGACGAGTGCGGCAAGCCGATCCAGATCTTCGCCCCCGAGTTCTGGAAGGGCGAGGGTCACTACAAACAGGTGATCGGGGGCATATGCCTCGACTTCTCGGGCGGGTACGACGAGTTCAACGAGCACCTGAACAACTCGATCTCGTCGGACGAGGACTACGTGGAGGGGTACGTGGCGCTCTGCCACGACTGCACCGTGCTCATCTACTCGGCGCTCCCCAGGGCGACGGCCAAGTTCGGCCGGGGCCTGCACTCCCCGGACCCCGACAATTCCGAGAAGCCGTGCTGCAGGTGGTCCTGGACCCTGAGGAGGGTGGGGGACCAGCTGAGGCTGTTCCTGCCCGACGAGACGGCCGAGAACTGGGTCGAGGCACCTTCTGAGGAAGCCTGAGACCGACGCCGCAACGAGCGCCAGGATGCGCCAGGTGAAGACGAGGGGTACAGGACCCGAGAAGGCCGTCGCCTCGCTCCTGAGGGCCTCTGGGACGCGTTACAGGTCGAACTGGAAGCACCTCCCGGGCACCCCGGACTTCGTCCTCATAGACCACAAGTCGGTGATCATGGTCCACGGCTGCTTCTGGCACGGCTGCCCCCGGTGCTTCAGGCCCCCCAGGCGCAACCGGCGGTGGTGGGTGGCGAAGATCGAGGCCAACCGCCGCAGGGACCGCAGGGACGAGCGCAGGCTGCGCAGGGCGGGCTGGCGGGTGATGGTGGTGCGGGAGCACGACAAAATTTCCCGGACGGCGCGGCGCCTTTCATCCTTCCTTGGTGAAGCGTGCGACTGACGGAACCCTCACTACTCGGATAAATCCGGACGAACCCGGGCGGAACCACTATTATGGGTGGCCGTGGGCTACCTGCTCTCATTCGCATGCGGACTGGCGATCTCGTTCGCCCTGGTGTCCTCAATCGCAAAATTTTTCGCGGGGGACGTCTCGGATAGATCCGAACCGGGGGACGACACCTTCGACATCTAGGCCCGCAGGGCGTCGAGCGTCATGTCCTCGTAGGTCCTGAACGTCTCGGCGAACACCTGCCCGTCCTCCCCGTAGAACTGGGTCCTCACCCCGGTCCTCGTCACCGTCAGGACGATCGATTCCATCGACTCCGGATCCCGCGAGAGGTCGACGAACAACTCCGCCTGCGAACCCCGCCGCACGTCGAACACCAGCTGCGACTCGTCCTCGAACCCGGGAAGCACGCCCACGAGGACCACGATAGGCGGCCACCGAGCCGGGCGCAAGGCCGGCCGGTCGGATAAATCCGATCGGGGCAGCGGCCACAACGCCGGCGCACGGGTGCGCACCCGCAGGGGGGTCGGGCGAAAAGTTGGGCGAACACCCGTTCGCTCTTGCGAACACTCGTTCGCCCGAACACTCGTTCGGTTTGCGTCGTGTCGTGTGTCGTGTGTGCGTCGTGTCGTGTGTCGTGTGTGCGTCGTGTCGTGTG
>Ga0172373_10009161_pt1 | contig 12360 bp, 13 predicted proteins | sample Lak10m_2_FD_114546 | JGI IMG/M metagenome (GOLD analysis project Ga0172373, IMG submission 114546) | Freshwater microbial communities from Kabuno Bay, South-Kivu, Congo - kab_092012_10m | ecosystem: Environmental > Aquatic > Freshwater > Lake | place: Democratic Republic of the Congo... | reverse complement strand
CATCGGCTTCCTGTACTGCGGCAACAAGCAGTGGCGCCTGTCACCGGCCTTTGACCTGAACCCTTTCCCGGACAAGGATCCGGAATCCAAGACTTGGCTCAGTGAAGACAGCGGCCCCATCACATCGATCGGGCAACTGCTGCAACAGGCCTCACGATTTGAGTTGTCGCCCCCTCAAGCTCAAGCCATTGTTGGCGAGGTAGTAGCCGCAGTGCAGCGCTGGAAGGATCTGGCCACCACTCCGGAAGTTGGCTTGCAGGCTCATGAGTTAGCCGCTTTCAAGCCGCGTTTGAGAATCGTCCCCACCAGTAAGCCAATAACACCGGGGGGGTTTCAGATGGCTTGCGCCAATCGCCATACTGGTTTGACGTAGGTACTGCTCCTTTTATGTTCTAATTTTGAATATCAAATGGAGATCAGTCATGGCAAATCAGCAACAGATTGACCAGGCTCGCGAGAACCTGAACGCAGTATTAACGTGGTTTAAGGAGTGCAACCTTGAGGGTTTAAAGCGCCTCGAACTAGGCGAAAAACTCTCATTTGAACAGGCGATGCCACACGTCGAGCGTGTTGTGACTTTTTACCGAAAATTACTGGATTGCAACTTGGCAGAGTTGCCCGTTGTGACGATGAATCAGATCACAACAGCAGGAAAAGCCACGATAGAAATACTAGGGAAAATTGGTAATTTTGACCCTGAAAAGGCACAAAACCCGTTTCCAGAACGCACCCAACTGATTGATCAAATCCGAGACCGATGGGAAAGCGATTATCCAGCAGTTGCACCCGTGCTTGCATATGCCACCAAGAGCAGTGCTGACTTCCAACGCTTATAACGCGAAGCACGAGGGACACTCAGCGAATTAGGGGAATCGAAAAGTCAATTTAAGACTGAGACTGACGAGATTTTGAGTAACATGAAGTCAGCACTTGGCGAAGTACAAGATGCCGCCAAGAAAGCAGGTGTGGCACAGCATGCAACTCACTTTAGTGATGAGGCGAATCTTTCGAGAAATATTGCCCTTGGCTGGCTGGGGACTGGCGTAGCCTTCGGTTCGGGGGCTGCCGCTTATGTTGTATGGCACGTTGAACCGGCTTTATTGGGACTCACTGAACCTACGGCAATGCAGCTGATTCAGGCTGCCATCCCGCGTTTGCTGATCGTATTTGTTTTGACTTTTGGCATGATCTGGTCTGCTAAGAACTTTACTTCAAGCGCGCACAACTACGTCGTTAACCGCCATCGACGCAACGCATTGGCATCCTTCCAAACCTTTGTCGAGGGCGCATCAAAACCCGACATCAAAGATGCTGTGCTCATGCAAGCAACACATGCAATATTTACCCCCCAAGACTCTGGTTTTGCAAAAGGGGATGTACCCAACCCAGCAAGTCAGGTCGTCGAAGTGTTCAGAGGGGTAAAAGAGTCGTGAACGATTGCCGAGGGGACGATTTTGATTGTTTAGATCGTCAACAAATACAACCCCAGTCTCCTCTGGCGCACAACCAACCGTTCGTAGGCTATCAGGGGGCCCTCGTATAGGGCATCCCCCCGGTTTGCCGCCTTGACCTTGAACACATCAATCGGCCGCGCACTGTCCAGCCCGGCCTCCCGCATCAAGAACTCCGCCGACTGCGCCTGATGCCGGTGCGCCCAGAGCGCAGAAAACAGGCGTGCCTGCGCTTCAGACAATCGAATCGGGCCATGTGGCCAGTCATTCAGATGCACCCACATGAAGTCCTCACTGAACGGTCCATGGGCTGCCGGAGTGACGTCATCCGTTGGATCAATAGCCACATCCTGCTCCCCGCTAAGCAGCCGTAGCGACATGCCATGCAGGGCGAACCGGTCTTCCAGCTGCCACCAGGTGGCCGTTCCTGCCAATGGATCCTCAGGCATTTTCCCCAAGGGCCTGGGCGTGATCACCCAGCTTTGACGCCGAGGCTCCGGTCCATGGAATATCCGCACCCCATGGCGCTCAACCAGATCCATCCGGCGCGCCAGCACCACGGGCCGCTTCTTGTACCTGCCGATTTCCCAGACGCCATCGGCGATGAGGGTGACGGATGCGTGCGGTGCGATGTCCATGGCAGCGCGCAATTTGCGGATCAGCCAGTCATCGTCGAGTTTCCAGTTGCGCTGACTGGCGGGGTCCAAGCTATACGGACCGCAGTCCGGGCACTGAACCATCAATCCTTCGTTGCTTCGAAAAATCAGCCCCCGATACAGACCACAAAAAGCGCACAAGGCATCACTGGCATTGACCGAACCGGCAATCACGGCCTTGGCCTGCTTGAGAACGCCAAGGGCTGAAACCTCGCCTTCATGTAGGTTGATCTCGGCAGAAAATCCGCCGCGCACGAACAGCAAGGCCATGAGGCTCATGGCTTGTTGGTTGAGTGTAGACGCCATCTGCACCTCACACAAACAAGTCGGTGGTCAACAGCGACTGTGCTCCTTGCTCTCGATCAGGCTTGAACACCTGGCGATCATTGAGGATGCCCAACTCCACCAGATAGCCCTCGAGTTGCGTGCGCAGCTTTTCATCGAACTTGTGCAGGTTCAGCCGCCCCTTGCTGGTGAGCTCCACGCTGAGCACTTGTCGTCGGCTTTTGCCCTGCATCGGCGCAAGGCAAAAATTGAGGATCACCGCTTGGATCACCCAGCCACGGGTGAGTGGGTTTGCCACTTCGAAGTACTGGGCCAGCAAGTCGGTCACGCAACGCTGCTCATTGCCAGCCGCCACCGCACTGGCGGTGCATTCGAGCTTGAGACGGCCGCAATCGCTGAGCACCGTCACGCTCTTGACCTGCAGACCCACAAAACCATCCTCGATCGCCCGTGGAATGGTCATCCCAAGGCGCAGGCTCGACAGATTCAGACGTGGCGTCTGAATGCGCTGCGCATCAGCATCCACGCCCAGCATGTGCCGGGCAAAGGCTTCGCAGAGCATGGCGTGGTACTTGGCCCCACCCCGGATGATGGTGCGGGCCACTCCTGTGACCTGGGCGTACTCGAGCACCATGTGGATGTTGGGGCTGCCCACCCGCCGCTGCAGCTGGCTGCCTTCAAACTCCAGCTTGGCCGTAGCCATGTCCTTGGCATGGATCGAAACCAGCTGCGTGCCTTGTGTCCGATCCAGCACGTTGACCACACACGCCTCGCCGCAGCCCAGTTCTCTCTGGTAAAACCCTTTGATGGCCTCACCAAATGCCGCGACCGAGGCCTCGTCGCGAAAGATGGCACGCTTCACCCCCAGGTCGTGCTGCTGTGCTTGTTGCCCATGGTGATCCAGGTACTCGATCTCAGCCGCCGCCTCGAACAGGGCCGGGTGATGGACATACAGCCAGAAGGCGCGGTGCAGATCGCTTTTGCAGGCGATGAGCACCATCAATTCCATTGGACGGTCATACGCCGCCTGAAACATGGCCTGCTTGCCCAGGGGGTGGGCAAGCAGTGTGCTGGCGTGCAAGCCAGCCACGATGCGGTCACGCATGGGGGCCACCGGATGGTCCTGGATGAGTCCTGCCAGTCGTCTGGAAGTGTGGACAGTGTCATCCCACATCCAACCCTCGGGCAAAGGCAAGGCGTGGCGCTCCATAAAGGTTTTGAGAGCGTCGTCGACAGGCAGGTGCAACAGGATGTCGGCGTAAGTCTGAGGTCTGCTCATTGAAGGTCTCCTTTGTTGTTGTTTGTGTTTCGGCAATGAGGCGTCTCAACCCCTGATTTTGTTGGTCTGGGGCTTTGTGTGAGTTCTACCGGATTGCTGGACAAATATACAGCTTTTAACGGCTTTGTCAAAACCTCTACTGGCAGCCGCATGGTTCAAGGCCGGTAGCTCAAGATCCCAATATTCATGCGGTTTTCCAGCTCGTGTCCCCCTAAAACACGTTACAGCTGGAGGGGTTCGCTCCTACGATTTGTGGACAGTTTTATCCACGAAGTCCCAGCCATGACAGCCCCTCTGAACCCATCCACAAGCCAGCCCGGCAAGCGCTCCGAAAAGAGCGGTTTTCTTTCCCTTACGCAGATCAGCGAATTGATGGCCCATGGTGCCGTCAATCAGCACAAGCAGCTGACTCATGCCCACAGCAGTCAGGTTTACGCCACTGACCTTGATGAATTCGTCGACTTCCATGCCTGGCAGAGCGTGAATGTGAACCCGTCTACAGAACAAGGAGTTCACTCATGAAAAACCGATCCATTACCCCACGCGAGCAGCGTAGCGCGGAACGACTCAATGCCGTCCAGAACCAGATCGCAACCTTGCATGCTCTGAAAATGCCCGAGCTTTGGAAAATCTGGGATCTGCATTTTTCTCGCCGTCCGGAGCACACCAACCGAAAGTTTGTGATTTCACGACTGACCTATCGACTCCAGGAGCTGGCATTTGGCGTCTTACCCCAAGCCACCCGGGAAAGGCTGGCCGATTGTGGTCAGCACCTCTCCAAGATCAAAAGCAAGATCCCGGCCAAAGCGGTGGCCATGCCTGGTGCCACGCTGCTGCGTGAGTTTGATGGCAAGGAACACCGGGTGCAGGTGTTGACTGATGGCCGCTACGAATACAACCGGCAGATTTACGGCAGCTTGTCTGCGATCGCCAAGACCATCACCGGAACGCAATGGTCCGGACCGGCCTTTTTTGGCATCAAGAACTTGGTGGGTAACAAGTGAATTTGGTAATCCCGAAACGGTGTGCGGTGTATTGCCGTGTCTCTTCTGACGAAAGACTTGACCAGTCGTTCAACTCGATCGATGCCCAACGTGAGTCCGGACTGTCATTCGTTATCAGCCAACGCGACGAAGGTTGGATGCCCGTGCAGCACACCTATGAAGATCCAGGGTACTCGGGAGGAAACATGGAACGCCCGGGACTCAAACGCCTGATGGCCGACATCAAAGCCGGGCTGATTGACATGGTAATTGTCTACAAGATCGACCGCCTATCACGTTCTCTGGCCGACTTTGCCAAGATGGTCGAGGTATTTGACAAACACAAGGTCAGCTTCAGCTCGGTCACACAACAGATCAACTCGGCCACCTCGACTGGGCGGCTCATGCTCAACATGCTGTTGTCTTTTGCCCAATTCGAACGTGAAGTCACCGGCGAGCGCATCCGCGACAAGATTGCCGCTTCCAAGCGCAAGGGGCTGTGGATGGGAGGACCTGTGCCGCTGGGCTACCGTGTGGAGAACCGGCTGCTGTTGATAGACCCCATAGAGGCCGAGACGGTCAAGTGGATTTTTGAGACCTATGCCAACACAGGTTCAATCACGCAGATGGTCGGGCAGTTGAAGGGCCAGAATCTACTGACCAAGTCGGGACGAAATTTCTGCAAGCAGTCGCTATACAAAGTGCTGAACAACCGTGTGTATCTGGGCTTGATCGCGCACAAAGGTCAACACTTTGCCGGCGCCCACCAGCCCCTGATTGAACAGGCCCAATGGGACTGCGTACAACAGTTGATGGCGCGGACCAGCGAAGTGAAGGCCAAGGCCACCTGGTCTTTGAAGGCACGCACCCAATTCCTGCTTCGTGGCCTGATTTACAGTCCAGCTGGTGACCTGTACCTGCCGATGGCCACACAAAAGAAGTCGGGCAAGGTCTACCGCTACTACGTGCACAACAGGAAGATGCACGAGGGTGCCAGCCAGAGCAATATCTCGAACCAACCCGCCGACCCCGTGGAGCAGGAAGTCACACGGCAGGTGTTGGATTTCTTGCGCTCAGGCACGATGCTCAACCAATACTGGCACCGGATCCAAGCACTCAATCCTGGCATTCCTGAGTCCCAGGCTGTTGTACTGATCTTGCAGCACACCGCCAACATCTGGGACAGCTACTTTGACCAGGTGAAGAGCCACATCATCCGTAGTCTAGTTGAACGGGTCACGCTGCACAGTGACGACACGATCGAGGTTAGTTGGCGGACCAAGGACTGGCTTCACCTCTTGGAGACCATGAAACCCCGAACAGTTGGCGCAGAGATGCTGGAAATGGAGATGACGGCATGAACGCTATCAACCTCAGTGGGGGCGTGAATAGCAGTGAATTGCGGATTTCCACACGTGGACCGTTCAAGCTCAAACGTCGACCTGGCCGTAAATCACTATTGATGGCCCCAGAAACATTGGAGGATCATTTGACCGAAGTCGGCGGCGAGGATAAAGACGTCCAAGTCGCCCTGTTTCAAGGACTGGCCCGTGCCTATTACTGGCAACGGCTACTCGACGCCGGAGAAGTCAGTAGTGGCTCAGAAATCGCTAAGCTGGAGGAGCTCAATTCAAGTACGGTCAATGAATTGTTGCGGTTGACACTGCTGGATCCTGCTCTGGTGCTCGACATTTTGGATGGGAACCCACCACAGGGAGCATGCATGATGTGGTTTACACGGAATGTACTGCCTGAGCTGTGGCATGAGCAGTTCATGTCGAAGCAAGACCGCTGATGCCAGTTCAGGCTTGCATTTCTTGAGAACCCCCGGAAGCCTCAAGCGCAAATGGCTCTGTGTTCGCTTTGCAGCGATAGCGGTCCTCACCTCAAGTCCACGGATTGACTGTTACCGGCCGCAAAGGGGCATCTGCGCTGATGGCTGACACTGACGATGAACCGTCAAATTCTCGGAAAATCTAGCGATGCATTTAATTAATCTGGCAGATCCAACCACCTGGCCAAGAAACCTTGTCGGTGTACTTGAAAGGCATGAGCCCTTGTTTCAGGCTTGGTTCACAGGACACCCGGTGCAAAGCTGCGCCGCGTTTGATGCAGCACATGCAGCCGTCCGAGGAGCGCTGGATACCTGTGAAGTGATTGGATGGCATTGCACGCGGTTAACTGATGCGGAGATCGCACTGATTGAAGCAGATGGAATGCAACTTCCAAGTGTGCAATTGCTCAATGAGAGGATTGATAGGCTAGTCGAGACTGGTCAGATTGCCGCACCCATTGCCGACGCCTTAAAGCGTACTAACCAAGCGGGCGACGAGAACAGGGCAGGAAGACTCTGGTTTTGCTTCTTTGCGCCAGGTGAAGCGGGTGAAAGTGGGATTCATCGTTTCTTCCGACACTGGGGCGGCGAAGCTCTCTACAACTCACATGAGAAAAACAATGTAACGTCGCCGGTACTGGCTTCTATTGGAACACCGTGTGTAGTTGAGGCCGCTGTGCAAATCCGTACGCTACCCCAATACAGCTACGTCACACAGAGGGTAATTGAGCGCTTCCTCTGGGCGAAGGGCCTCTGTCACTCGGAGCCCGAAATACCTGAGGGATACACTGTTGCCTCAATTGAAGCCGGTAGTATCAAACGTGTGATTAGGCACCCGGACTTTGAGTTCATGCGCCTGACTAGTTGCAAGTATTGGCAAACACCAATTTAGTGGCTGCTTTGCAAAAGCATCACAGAATGACTGCTTTCAGCCAAAGTCAGCACACTGTGGAGATCAGTTTCGGGAAATCGATCCTTGCTCAACTTTTAGCGATGCACTGCTGTGGCTTCCTTGCCTCCGATCAGCGAACAGCACACACATAGTTCCGGTGCGGAATGCTGGGTCAGAATAGGGGCTGCTGACATCACTCTGAAATAGTCGATCCATGAACGAAGCCTGGATTCTTCAAGCATCTGAAATTCGGCGGCCGTTTTCGCGGGCGACCTGGGTCCCTCTTCGTGCGTCGCTACACGACGAGATGGGCAACTTGAAGGAAATTGGGTATGTAGGCGACGTATTCGCTTGTGGCTCCGTCGCCTTTCCCAAACAGCATCGCGAGTTGGCCGAGCGCTTAAGTTGGAGCGACATAGGAATTGGGCACACCATTGCACCGTATGCATACACGGATGGCCATTATTCGCCAATCGATGAGTATCAGTACAACGATAAGGAGCCCATCGGGATCAACCTCGTTTTCGAGCATCCACAGCCTGTGGTCGGCGGCCGGCAGTGGATCCTGAATCCCGATCTGGTTGTCGCGCTTCGACTGATCAAGGATGGTCCGAACTGGGTCAGGCCGGAAGAGGACTTTGTCGTGGTCGCCCGGGAGAAGATGGATAGCGATGGCCACCATCTCTTGATTGAGATCAAGCGCGAGTTCCTGATGGACTATCTTGCCGCGCGCGGCCTGTCTCTTCGTCTGTCCTATTACCGCCAGCGCGTAGAAAACGTGGCCGACCTTAAAAACAGCCTTTATAACGGCCTGAATGAGATTCAGGAGCAGCGTGAAGGTGGAAGGTACGAACTGCGAATCCGGGAGTTGAACGCCGTATTTGGCGGGAGCTGGGCCTCGATGCGTGTGTGGCGCACCGATGTCGACGAGGAGGAAGACGCGCCGGTCATGGGGCCAGAGACGAACGACAACACGACCTCAGAGAGCGCCAGAGGCCATCGCAGCGGCTATCCTGGCGTGCGCGTCGAAGGCGAGTTTTGGCGAGACGAGTGGATCGAACATCAGGGAAAAAGCATACGTGTGCGTGGGGACGAGGATCAGAATCTGCCGCAGTTCATCGTTGACACGGATGGCTCGCGCAAGTTTTCGGCCGAGCTAAACAACGAGGACATAGGACGATGGCTCTGGTTCCGCCCTTCTGTGGTCAACGAGCTCCTGAGCCATCGAGGTTTCTCCCTGGAATGGTACACGGCGGAGACTGGAGCAATCAAATCCACTTCGGGATATTCAACCCATTTTGGTATCAACTCCTCGGAGCTCATAACCGTCTACGCCTACGACATCGCCAAACTGCCCGCTTGGGAGCAGTTCCTCTGGGCCGCGAGCAACGTCGCGCCGGAGGGGAAGGTTAGTACGGAGCTACTCTCCTCGCAGGTCAAGGCGCAACCAGCGGATACCACTGCCGTGGAGGAGATGCTGTTTGGGTGCATGCGGTTGATGGAGGCGGACTTCCGCAAGACATTCGGCGAACCGCTGTTTTCACATGATATTGACGATGCGGCGTCGATGCAGCACGTCTCTCGTTTTTCAAGCAAGGATCAGGCGTCGCTCTTGCGGCTGGCCAAGGAGCTCGTTCGCATTTTTACCGACCGACTGGATGTGCGCTCTCTTCGAAAGCTGTCCAACCACCCCGGCAAGGAAAAGCTAGCCTCTAACAAGTTGCTACAGAACATCCTAGCCCAGAAGTCCGGTGAGGCGCGCGCTCGTGAGGTCTTTGCTGCCATCGTCGGAGCCTACGACATGCGCGTTGGCGACGCGCACCCGACGAGCTCGAAGATCGGTGAGGCCCTCGAGCTCGCGGGCATCGACACCGCGGCATCGTATCTGCGGCAGGGCGAGCAGTTGATAGGAAACTTCGGCCACGCTATTTGGCGCACCGGAAGTCTGCTCTTCGGCGACCAAGAGAAAAGGAAGTGATAAGTCGTTCGCCGTCAAAGATGGCTGATGACCCAATAGCGGCCGGTCGGCGGATCGGCGATGAGCGACCGCAACCAGTCTGAAACCGTCTCCCAACCAGTTCAAAGCCTCATGGCCTGACATTGGTACCCTGACTCGGAATGATCACGCGATCATTCAAAGGCTTTTCATACGTGCGGCACACCCTTCCAAGACCCGCTGGCGTACCAGAATTGCGAAGAACAATCGCAGCGTGTTGAACGCATCCACATCAGCGCGGTGAGCCTTGCCTACAAATTGCAACTTGTGGCGTGCCATCGCCTTGGACAAACCACCATGCTGAACCTTGGCAGTGGGCGTGCGTGCCAACGACAACAAGGTGGCCCATGTCTTGACATCAATCCAACGGCGACCGAAATGGTGGAATTCAATCTGCGCTTGGGCTAAAGCATGGAGCAGATCGGTCGAGTCTCCCCCACCCCAAGTCACGGGATTCACGAACACCTCATGCTCACGCAGCAGACTGCCAAGCTCTGCGGCACATTGCGTCAGACTCACTCCGGCACGACAATCTTCATCGGTGATCCCCGTGAGCTGTGTGATGAACTCGCTGATGGGCTCGTCAACTCGCAAGTCCCAGCGCCGAACCACGTACTCCTGTTGGCTTTGCGAAGCGCTACCGATGGCCACGCCCACCTGAATAATGGTTCCGCTTGGTTGGTTGTATTCAAGATCCAGCGCCACATAGCGCTGCGTATCTACCACTGCGATAGCGTCACTTTCGTCGTGCATATTGGCCTCCATAGACGTTGTCCATGTTGCCATCAATAAGGCGCCTCACCTGCCTTGGTGAGTTCGTTATTGAGTGAATGACGGATCGCCACTCTGATTTTCGACATCAGGCACAAAAGCCGCCTCGATCGCCAGCACGATGGCATCCCAAACGCCCGGCTCGCTCAGCAGCGGAATCTCTTTGCTCAGCACATTCGTCAACTGGCCCCGGTTGACCTGCGCAGAACGGATGACGCGGTCGATCTGTGTGTCCGGCATCTCGACCACGTCCTTGATGGCTGCCCTTGCCTGCGCATGACTGCGCATATAGCGCGACTCCTCGCGCATGTCATCCCGGATGGTGCGTTCCAGAACATCAGACAGGTAGATGACGTGGCGCGTCAGATCCAGGTAGCGCCAAGTCGGGCGAGCCACGTCGTCGCCATGGCACACAAAATTCGAGCGGATGCCATCGGGCCAGGTTTGATGGATAGGAGCGAACTCATATTGCCCAGCCAGCGCGCCCATCAAGGGACGCGAAACGACATCCAGTATCCGGTCATACGCACGGCGCTCAGCCTGGTCACTGGTGATCAAGGATGAGATCGGCAGGATCATCGGGTCTGGCACCACCCCATCGCGACGCAAGATATCGTTGATCAAAAAACGGTGCACGCGCCCGTTGCCGTCGGCCAAGGGATGTATGTACACAAACCCAAATGCGGCCACGGCACTGCGCATGACCGCAGACTGCCCTTGCGTGCGCTCCAGGAAGGTGGCCAGGCCTTGCAGCATGGTGTGCATGTCCTGGGCGGGCGGTGCCACGTAGTGCACGACCTCCTGAAAGCGGACGACTTCGCCCACAAACACGGGCGACTGGCGAACGCCAAACTGCTGCAAGGTGGTGCGCTTGCCCAGGATTTCAGACTGCAGTTGCGCCAGCGTGGTGTGGTCCAGAGGCCCATCACCCTGGCCTGTGCGGCGTGCCAGCACATCGGCAAACCGCGCAATGCGGTCAGACTGATCGGCCTCGCCTTCGATGGCAAAGCTGGACTTGCTCTCACGCAGGGTCATCCAGACGGCCGAGCGCATCAGGACGTCTTCGCCAAATTCCGAGGCCAACTGCTGCAGAAGACCCGGCACATCCAGCGCCATGGCTTGTTGTGCCTCTGGGCTTTGGCGAACCATGGGGCAAAACGCAGGCGTGCCTGGCAGGTTGTCACGCACACGCCAGCGCCGGTTGGGCACGGCACGGTCGGGCGAGGCAGCCACCAGTTTCTGGGCATCGATCACATCGACGTAGCCCCCGGCAGGCTCTACCCGCAGGACAAGCTCGCGCCCTGTGAGCCATTCAAACAGGAACCCTGCCCGCTTGGCATACTGACCACTGGGCTCGTCCTGGACCCAGTCGGACAACTCCTGCGGGTCCACCACGGTAAACAGGCGGGTGAGCAATTCCAGATGCGGCACCTCGTGCTTGAGGTGGAAGGTCAAATGCCCGCGCAGGCTCGCACTGGGGCGCATGGTTTCGACAAAGGTTTCGGTGGTGATGCCGTCCACCACCTGCGTTGAACGCCGTCCGCCGATGCGGCTAAGCACCGACAAAGGCATGACCAACTTAAGGCCATGGTGGGCCATCAACCAAGCACCGCCGACAAGTGAGGAGGAGTTCATGGGCTTATTATGCGTAAAAACGCACCACGCCGCACAATTTTACACAAAAGTTAGGCATTCTGTCAAAAAACATATTGCGCCTAATGGCTGCGCCATGCTGCCGGTCAGCTGGGGGTTGGCTTGCGGTGAATTGGACGTCTTATTGCCGCATAAACAGCGGAGAAAGCATTCCGCCTGCGAGGCGGATGTTGGCACAAGGCAGCCACACCCGGGTTCTGATCCCTCATGCACGGGCGTCGGCAAGGTACAACCCATTAGCCAGAACCCGCATGAATACTGGGCTCTGCTCACAGACACGTCCACAAGTCAACAGAGAAAAAAGAGAGAAACGGGCCCTCTCAGGTCAAAAATCAGGGAAATTCGCCTTGCCGTGTCCACAAGGTAAAACGGCTGGAGCCCGCAGAAACAGGGGATTCCAGCCAATAAAAAGGGGGGACAGAGAAAATCTGTCCCCCGTGTATGGTGGAGCTGGCGGGAATTGAACCCGCGTCCACAAGCCTTCTTCGAGCAGTTCTACATGTGTAGTCGTCTGATTAAGTTCTCGTTCACTGTGCTGCGCAGCGACACGCCACACCTTG
>Ga0172373_10009157_pt1 | contig 12364 bp, 12 predicted proteins | sample Lak10m_2_FD_114546 | JGI IMG/M metagenome (GOLD analysis project Ga0172373, IMG submission 114546) | Freshwater microbial communities from Kabuno Bay, South-Kivu, Congo - kab_092012_10m | ecosystem: Environmental > Aquatic > Freshwater > Lake | place: Democratic Republic of the Congo... | reverse complement strand
TTCCGCGTTGAAAGGCGTGACCGACCCCGCCGCCCGCGCCCGCCTCCGCGCCGAACTCGACGGCCTCATCGCCCACCTCTACGGCCTGACCGAACCCGAGTTCGCCCACATCCTCACCACCTTTCCCCTCGTGCCCGACGCGGTGAAGCTCTCCGCCCGCAACGCCTACCGCGATGTGGAATTGGGATTGGTGAAGTGAGCCGCCAACACTACGCTCCCGCCCATGAAGCCCAAGTGGTTCATTGATTCCGTGCGGCTGCGGAATTTCAAGGCCATCCGCGACAGCGGAGTGGTGAAGCTGACGCCGCTCACCGTGCTCATCGGCAACAACGGCAGCGGCAAGAGCAGCCTGGTGGAAGCGCTGTTCACCATGAAGCTCATGTGCGAACAGGGGCTGAATGCCGCCATGCAGCACTGGGTGGCGGCGGAACACATTTACAACAAAGCCTCCCGGCGTCGCACCAAGAGCGCGGAGGAAGGTGCGTTGGTGCAGGACAGCCCCATGCAATTCGAGCTCAAGGGCCGGATTCGTGGCGACGCCTTTCGCACCCGCCTGAAACTCGCCGTGCTCCAAAGTCGCGACCAGGTTTCGATTCAGCAGGACGAGTTCGTTCAGAGGCACGGTCTGAATCTGGAGCGAGGCGGCAAGTCTGGCGGACGCCTCAGCGTTCGCGAGGACCGGCCGCTCTTTGCCGAAGCTCACGCAACGCAGGAATGGCAATTCCTGACGCTTCAGCCGCACAGCATGGGATTTCCCCGCACGAGCCGGCAGGCGGGCGGAGGACGCATGATGCTGGCGGAGGATGGCAGCAACATCGCGGAATACTTGAAGAACATTCACGAGCACAGTGCGGAAGCATTCGAGAGTCTGGTGGAGGCCATGCGGGCAGTGCTGCCCTACGCACGGGATGTTCGCACTGAGTCCGCGTCGCTGGTGGAAAAGACGCTCTACCTCTCCATGACGGAGAAGGATTTCAAGGTGCCAGGCTGGATGCTCTCGACGGGCACGTTGCGCGTGCTGGCACTTCTGGCCGTGCTGCGACACCCGAATCCAGCCAAGCTCGTGGTCATCGAGGAAATCGAAAACGGTCTCGACCCGCGCACGATTCATCTGCTGGTAGAAGAAATACGCAACTTTCTCATGGGCGGAGGGCAGGTGATACTGACCACGCATTCGCCCTACCTGCTGGACTTGCTGGACCTGTCGCACCTCGTTGTCGTGGAACGCAACGAGGCCGGCTCGCCGACTTTCGAGCGCCCCTCGAAAATTGCGCTCAAAGGCTGGGCGGACAAGTTCGCTCCCGGACGGCTCTACACCATGGGAAACCTGACAAAGAACTGAACCATGCCCAAGGCCAGGGAAAGAGTGGGGTTCATATTTGAGTGTGGCCGAGACGGCCCGGACTACAAGGTGTGCCAGCACCTGCTGGGCAGGCTGAACCCCAACATTGAGATGGTGCCGCGCTTTCTCGACAACGCCGAACGCTTGCTTACTGAATGCGGCGAAGTGGCTGCGGCTCTGCTGAGTGCCGATGAATGCAGCCGCGTGGTAGTAGCCTGGGACTTGGAACCCCCATGGGGCGGCACAGCCTGTCGTCACGATGACAAGGCGAAGGCACTGAAATCGTTGGCTGCCGCCAAGGTGCGCTCGCAGCGGGTTCTGCTCCTTTGCGTCGAGCGGGAACTCGAATGCTGGTTGATGGCCGACAAGCGGGCGTTGCATGCCGTCTTTTGGAAATACAAAAAGCCGCATCCGGTCGGCCAGTTCCCGGACTTCAAGCACCCCGACCAGCAAATCAGACGCCCGAAGACCGAACTCATCAAGCTGTTCAAGCGCGAGCTTGGAGACTCGCGCAAGTATGTGGACCGGGAGCACGCCATGTTGCTGGCGCAATCCATCCCCGATTGGAGCAAAGTGCGCCGCTCCGACTCCTTCCGTCGGTTTGCCGAGAAAGCAGCGCGCGTGACGCTTCCATAAATCTCCACGGAAATTCACCGTGATGGGTTGAAAGCTGCGCAATGACCGCGCAAACCGAAGAGGGAAGCTTCTGGTCGGCGAGGGCGTGCCCAACCCCGCCGCCCGCACTCAGCTGCGCGCCGAACTCGACGACCTCATCGCCCACCTCTACGGCCTGACCGAAACCGAGTTCGCCCACATCCTCACCACCTTCCCCCTCGTGGACGCCAGCGTGAAAGCCGCTGCCCTCGCCGCCTACCACGCCGCCAACATGAGCGACGCCAGCAAGGCCCAGAAGCCCGCCGCACGGGGGAAACTAGTGTAGTGTCCCACAAATAGCTGGGCATATTCTTGGGGCATCAAAGCATGGCCGGATGCCCCGCAAGAGTGTGCCCGTCGTTTTATCCGCACCCGAACTGACCCGACTGCAAGAGTGGTTGCGCGCCGGTTCGACTCCGCAGCAAGTCGTCTTGCGTTGTCGCATCATTCTGGAGGCGGCGCAGGGGCAGCAGGACAAACAAATCGCCCAGGGTTTGCAGGTGCGGCGGGCGACCGCCGCCCTGTGGCGACAACGCGTGCGGGCGCAAGGCATCGGCTGCGTCTGGGAGATCGCGGCGGGGCGCGGACGCAAGCCCCGTCAGGCTCCGGAGCAGATCGCCGCCGCGATCACGGCCACGCTGCACGAACGGCCGGCCGGGGCCACGCACTGGAGCACCCGCTCGCTGGCGCGCGCCCAGGGCTTGAGCAAAAGCACCGTGCATCGGCTCTGGCAGGAGCAGGAGTTGCGACCCCATCAGCAGAAAACGTTCAAGCTCTCGCGCGACCCGAAGTTCCTGGAGAAGCTGACCGACGTGGTCGGGGTGTATCTGACTCCGCCGCAAAACGCCGTCGTGCTCTGCGTGGATGAGAAGAGCCAGATTCAGGCGTTGGACCGCACGCAGCCGGGACTGCCGCTCAAGAAGGGCCGCTGCGGCACTGTGACGCACGACTACAAACGGCACGGCACCACGACGCTCTTTGCCGCCTTGCAGGTGGTGGAAGGCAAGGTCATCGGGGAGTGTTACCCGCGCCACCGGCATCAGGAGTTTTTGAAGTTCCTGCGCCGGCTCGACACGGAGTTTCCGGGCGAAGTCGCGCTCCATCTGATCCTGGACAACTACGGCACGCACGGCCACCCGACGGTGCGGCGGTGGCTGGAGCGCCATCCCCGCTTCGTGCTGCATTTCATTCCCACCAGTTCCAGTTGGCTGAACCTAGTGGAGCGGTGGTTCGGAGAGTTGACGCAACAAGCAGTCCGGCGGGGCGTGTTTCGCAGCGTGGCGGAGTTGGAGGCGGCCATCGCCGCCTTTACGGCGGCGTGGAACGCCCAGCCCAAGCCCTTCGTGTGGACGGCGAGCGTGGAGAAGATGTTGGAGAAACTGGCCCGGTGCCGGAGCCGCCTGGAACAAATCCAACCCGGCTGTTCTCAACCCAAGCTCCAAAAAATATGCCCAGCTATTTGTGGGACACTACACTAGCCGTTCTCGCCCATCAGCACGGTCAGGATGCGCGTCGCGGACACGCCGGGCGACTTCGAAGCGTGATTCCGATATCAACGACTTACAAACGCCGTCGTCAATTTTGAGGGTGCCAGCTTTTTCAAACCACGACTACAGCCCGGCGCACAGGGCGAAATCCGTCGTCAATCCGTCGTCACTTTTTGACCCTCCGCGTGGCAACGCATGGGTCCGTATGGAAAAGAAGCGGCAAGCAGGGGAAGTGAGATTTTGACCAATTTTCTTCACCCACAAAACGCAGAAACCCCTGTTTTCACAGGGGTTTCATGCATTCCGAATTGGTTGCGGGGCTAGGATTTGAACCTAGGACCTTCAGGTTATGAGCCTGACGAGCTACCGGGCTGCTCCACCCCGCGGTCAAGTTCGAGGACAATAAGCTTTTGCCGGGTTGGTGCAAGCCCTTATTCCGTTGCCCGAACAATCAGCCCACATTTCAAGTTGGCCGGTCGTAGGCCAGCCCGAGAAATGAGCTATTGACGCCGAGGGCGCGTTTGTTACTTTCTGCCCTCCCTTACGGGGAAAAACGCAATGAAAACATTTTTGCCGAACGCTCAAGCATCGCTGGATACCCGCAAATGGCACGTCGTCGACGCCAACGGCGTGGTGCTGGGCCGTCTGGCTTCCCGGGTTGCCACTATCATCCGCGGCAAGCATCGCCCTCAATTTACCCCCCACCTTGACACCGGCGATTTCGTCGTCGTGATCAACGCCGAGAAGGTGGTCCTCACCGGCAAGAAGGAGACGGACAAGGAATTCATGACCTATTCCGGCTGGAAGGGCGGCGAGAAATATGAGTCTGTCGCCCAGCGCCGCGCCCGTCGCCCCGAGCTGCTGATTGAACACGCCGTCAACGGCATGCTGCCCAAGGGCCGGCTTGGCCGCAGCCTCCGCACCAAGCTCAAGGTTTATGCGGGAGAAAAGCATCCGCACACCGCGCAGCAGCCTGCCAAGCTTGAAATCAAGAAGTAGTAACCACCGCAACCCGCATTAAACATTAAACACATGGCCGCCACCCAGAACTTCATCGGAACCGGACGACGCAAGACCGCAGTCGCGCGCGTCCGCATCGCCTCCGGCTCGGGCAAGATTGTCATCAACGGCCGCCCGCTGGAAAAATACTTCCACACCGAGGATCAGCGCGCCGCCGTCGTGCAGCCGCTCAAGGTCACCGAATCCACCGCCAAGTTTGATGTGCGGGTGATCGTCCAAGGCGGCGGTCCCAGTGGTCAGGCTGGTGCGGTCCGCCATGGCATTGCCCGGGCGCTCCTGACTGTGGACGCCGCATTGCGTCCGGCCCTGAAGGCGGACGGCCTGCTCACCCGCGATCCGCGTATGCGCGAGCGCAAGAAGTATGGCCAGCCCGGTGCCCGCAAGCGCTTCCAGTTCAGCAAGCGCTAATTGCCCTCGACCTTATCGAACCCCGCTTGGCGCAAGTCGGCGGGGTTTTTCTTTTCCAACCGCTGGCCGGATCGCGGACGACAGAACATTGGACCTTTGCCTTCGCATCCCCGTAAATATCCCCATGTCCTTGCTTGATCAAATGACGCAGCTTGCCCGGCAGGCCAAGGCCGCTTCCCGGGAATTGGCGAAGCTCTCCACTGCCGAAAAGAATGGCGCGTTACTTGCCATGGCCGACGCGCTCGAAGCCCGTGCCCCGCAGCTCAAGGAAGCCAACGCCAAGGACATGGCCACCGGCGCAACGATGGGCCTGTCCACTGCGATGCTCGACCGTCTTAAACTCGACGACAAGCGCATCGCCGCGATGGCCAAAGGCCTGCGCGAAGTCGCCGCATTGCCGGATCCCGTCGGCCGAGTCCTCGACGAGCGCACGCGGCCAAACGGCCTGCGGCTGCAAAAAATCGCCACGCCGATCGGCGTCGTCGTCATCATTTACGAGTCCCGGCCCAACGTGACGGCCGACGCCGCGAGCCTGTGCTTCAAAACCGGCAACGCCACCATCCTGCGCGGAGGCAAGGAAGCGCTGAACTCCAACACCGTCATTGCCGAGACGATGGTCGCCGCCGGGCGCGCCGCGCTGGGTGATCGCTTCCCCGCGCACGCCATCCAAGTCGTGCCCACCACGGATCGCGAGGCCATTCCTGCGCTGCTCTCACTCACGCAATACGTGGACCTCTGCATGCCGCGTGGCGGCGAGGGCCTCATCCGCGCCGTGGCTGAGTGCAGCAAAGTTCCCGTCATCAAGCATTACAAGGGCGTCTGTCATGTCTTTGTCGATCGTGCGGCCGATCTGGCAATGGCCGAGCAAATCGTTCTTAACGCCAAAGTCCAGCGGCCGGCCGTTTGCAATGCGGCGGAAACGCTGCTGATTGACAAGGAGGTGGCGGAACGCTTTTTCCCCGTCATTGCGCTTAAACTTGGCGAGAAAAAGGTGGAACTGCGTATCGATGAGGCGGCCGGGGCCCTGCTCCATACATCCGGATCCAAGGCCCAGTTGTCCGTAAAGGCCGCCACCGAACAGGACTACTTCGCCGAATACAACGATTACATTCTCAATGTCCGGATTGTGGATGGCGTGCGCGGTGCGATCGACCACATCAATCACTACGGATCGGCGCACAGCGACTGTATCGTGACGGCCGACGAAGCGGCGGCACGGCGGTTTCTAGCCGAGGTGGACAGCGCGGCGGTCTATTGGAATGCGAGCACTCGCTTCACCGACGGCGGTGAGTTTGGGATGGGGGCTGAAATCGGCATCAGCACGGACAAAATCGGGGCTCGCGGGCCAATGGGCTTGGATGAGCTCTGCACCTACAAGTGGCTCGGCTATGGTTCCGGCCAGGTGCGAGGCTGATCCCTGGGGGGGGATGGCGCATTCCGCGGAAGTGTTCGCATTGGCTGCCAGAAAATGACCTGAGAATTCTTTGAACGTATTTTTGAAACTTTGTCTAAATCGCCGGTAACCTTGACAGGCCATGCAAAATGCGCGCCGTCACATATGACCGGTCACCCGGAACAGGCACATGATTAAAGTCGAAAATCTGACCAAGACGTTCGGGCCGAAGGTGGCCGTGAACGACGTTTCCTTCACCGTCGAGCGCGGCGAGGTGCTGGGCTTCCTCGGGCCGAATGGCGCGGGCAAGTCCACCACCATGCGCATGGTCACGGGCTTTCTTCCGCCCACCGCCGGTCGCGTCACCATCGGCACGCACGACATGCTCGAAGACCCCGTGCCCGCGAAGCGCCTCATCGGCTACCTGCCCGAGTCCGCGCCGTGCTACAGCGACATGACCGTGCACGGTTTCCTGTCGTTCGCGGCCGAAATCCGCGGCCTGCGTGGCGACGCCATCAAGACCGCCGTGCATCGCGCGGTGGAGATGTGCTTCCTCGAAAACGTCCTGCACCAAAGCGTGGACACGCTGTCCAAGGGCTACCGCCACCGCACCTGCTTCGCCCAGTCCATCATCCACGACCCGGAAATCCTCGTGATGGACGAGCCGACCGACGGCTTGGACCCGAATCAAAAGCACGAAATCCGGCAGCTCATCAAGCGCATGGGCGAGAAGAAGGCCATCATCTTCAGCACTCACATCCTCGAAGAAGTCGAGGCCGTGTGTTCCCGCGCCATCATCATTGACCGCGGCACGGTCGTGGCGAACGGCACGCCGACCGAGCTGAAGCGCAAGGCCCCGAACGCGGGTGCGATTCTGCTGCGCGTCAACGGCGTCGCCGCCGAGGCCGTGACCGGAAAACTGCGCGCGGTGGACGGCGCGGACCGCGTGCAACTCGTCAAGGACGAGAACGGCACGGTGACGGCACGAGTCTTTCCGAAATCCTCGGCGAACGGCGAGTTCAGCAAGGCCGTCGGTGCCGCCGCCCAAGGCTGGCGCGTCGAGGAACTGCACATCGAGGAAGGCAAGCTGGACGAGTATTTCCGCAGCATTACCGCCTCGGACACCCTGAAGAAGTAGCGGCGGTTTGGAACCCGAGTTTTTCACCATGAGCAATTCACTTGGCAACATCACCACCATCGCGAAGCGCGAACTGAGCGCCTACTTCGCGTCGCCGGTCGCCTACGTCTTCATCGTCATCTTTCTCCTGCTGACCGGGTTTTTCACCTTCATGGTCGGCGGGTTCTTCGAGCGCAACGAAGCGAACCTAGTGTCGTTCTTCCTCTGGCACCCGTGGCTGTATCTGTTCCTCGTCCCGGCCGTTGGGATGCGCGTGTGGTCGGAAGAGCGGCGGCAGGGCACCATCGAATTGCTGATGACCATGCCCATCACGCCCTGGCAGGCCATCATGGGGAAATTCCTCGCCAGCTGGGCATTCCTCGCCCTCGCCCTCGCGCTGACCTTCCCGGTCGTGATGACGGTGAAATACCTGGGCAACCCGGACCTCGGTGTCATTGCAGGCGGCTACATCGGTAGCCTGTTGCTGGCCGGCGCGTATCTGGCCATCACTTGCCTGACCTCCGCGCTCACGCGCAATCAGGTCGTCGCGTTCATCATTTCGGTGGTCATCTGCCTCTTCCTTATCCTCGCGGGCTGGCCGCCGGTGACCAACATTCTCACTAGGGTGCTGCCTGACAATCGCTGGATTGTCGAGTTGGTCTCCGCCTTCAGCGTGATGACGCACTTCGAGGACTTCCAACGCGGCGTGGTGGACTCGCGACACCTTCTTTTCTTCCTGTCGGTAATTGGCTTCTCGCTCTTCAGCACCAGCGTCGCCTTGCGCAGCCTGCGCTCGTAACCCTTCTCCCCTGAGCACATGAAACAAAAGAAACTCGAAACGCTGCTCTACTCCGCCATCGGCATCGCTGCCATGGCGCTCATCCTCGTCGCGGTAAACTTCATCGCCGCGACCTTCCGCTCGCGCGTGGACCTCACCGCCGACAAGCTCTACACGCTCTCCGACGGCACCAAGAAAATCGTCGGCAAGCTCGATACCAAGGTCAAAATCCGCCTCTACTACTCGCAGCGCGACAACGCGATGCCGGTCTTCCTCAAGACCTACGCCCAGCGCGTCGAGGATTTGCTCGTTGAGTTGAAGCAGCAATCCAAGTTCATCGAAATCGAGAAGCTCGACCCGCAGCCCGACTCGGATGCCGAGGATTCCGCGAACCTCGACGGCGTCGAAGGCCAGCCCACGCAAACCGGCGAGAAGATTTACCTCGGCGTCTCCATCAACTGCCTCGACCAGAAGGTCGCGCTGCCGTTCCTCTCGCCCGAGCGTGAGAAGCTGCTGGAGTATGACCTCGCCCGCGCCATCGCGCGCGTCGCGAACCCGACCAAGCCCGTCGTCGGCGTGATGTCCGCACTGCCGGTTTTCGGCACGCCGATGAACCCGATGATGATGCGGATGGGGCAGGGCGGCCAGCAGCCCGCGTGGTATCTCATCAGCGAGCTGAAGAGCGACTTCGACGTGAAGCAGCTCGAAATGAACGTCACGGAAATCCCCGCCGACGTGAAGGTGCTGCTGGTCATCCACCCGCGCGACATCACGGACGCGACGCAGTTCGCAATTGACCAGTTCGTGCTGCGCGGCGGCAAATTGATTGCCTACCTCGACCCCGTCTCCTACGTGGACCAGCAGCGGCAGGGCGGCAACCCGATGATGGGCGGCGGCCCGCCGACCAGTTCGTCGCTCGACAAATTGCTCGCCGCGTGGGGCATCGGCTTCGACAAGACCAAGTGCATCGCCGACTTGAAATACGTCACCCGCATGGGCCGCGGCCAGCGCGTTGAGCAGCAGCCTGCGGTGCTCTCGCTCACGGCGGACGCAATTGACCGTAACGACGTTGCCACCAGCCAGGTGGACAGCCTGATGATGGGCTTCAGCGGCGCGTTCACTGGCTCGCCGGTCGAGGGCTTGAAAAAGGAAGTGCTGATTAAGTCCACCGGCCAGTCGCAGCTCGTCGAGGGCTTCCTCGCGCAGATGTCCGGCGAGGCGATTCTCAAGGACTTCAAGCCCAGCAGCACGGAATACGCGCTGGCCATCAAGTTGAGCGGCAAGTTCAAGACCGCCTTCCCGAACGGCAAGCCCGACGCTGCCCCGCCCGCGCCCGGCGACGAGAAAAAGGAAGCGCCGAAGGGCGACGCGCTGAAGGAATCCAAGGATGCGAACCACGTCATCCTCGTGGCCGATGCCGACATGCTGAACGACAACTTCTGCGTGCAAATCCAGGACTTCTTCGGCCAGCGCGTGGTCATCCCGCGCAACGGCAACGTGAACCTCGCGCAGAATTTCGTGGAGCAGATGTCCGGCGACACCGCATTGATGAACACCCGCAGCCGCGCGATTGTGCAGCGCCAGTTCACCCGCGTCCGCGACATGCAGGTGAAGGCTGAGGATGCCTACCGCGCCAAGATTAAGACGCTTGAAGACAGCCTGCAGGACACGCAGCGCAAACTGAACGAACTGCAGCGCAACAAGGAAAAGGGCCAGCGCTTCGTGCTCTCGCCCGAGCAGCAGAAGGAGCTCGAAAACTTCCGCAAACAAGAAGCCAACGTGAAGGTCGAGCTGAAGAAACTCCGCCGCGACCTCCGCCAGGAAATCGAGTCCATGGAGAACCGCCTCAAGTGGATGAACATCGCCGGCATGCCGTTCCTTGTAACCATCGGCGGCATCGGTCTGGCCGTGGTGAAGCGCCGGCGCACGGCCGCGCGGTGAGCAGCAGAACCGAAAGAATTTGAAGCCATGAATCGCAAGCAGTTCCTCATTCTCCTCGTGCTCGTGGCCGTCATCGGCGGCGCGGGCTTGCTCGTCAACAAGCAGCGCCAGGGCGACTGGCAGCAGTCTTCCGCTGGCGGCGGCCAGAAGCTCGCCGACAAGCTGGATGTCAACGCCGTCGCGGCCATCACCATAAAATCCAGTGCGGGCGAACTGAACCTAACCAAGTCCGGCGACGCTTGGGTCGTTAAGGAGCGTGGCGACTACGCGGCCAACTTCGGCAACATTGCCGACCTCATCCGCAAGTTCGCCGATGTGAAGGCCGTGCAAACCGAGCAGGTCGGTGCGTCGCAGTATGCCCGCCTAGAACTTCAGGCACCCGGCGACGGCGAAGGCAAGGGCACGCTCGTCGAGTTGAAGGGCAAAGACGGCAAGGCGCTCAAGTCCGTCGTGCTCGGCAAGAAGCAGTTGAAGAAGTCCGAGGGCGGGCCGTTCGGCGGCGGTGAGTTCCCGGTCGGCCGCTGGGTGCGCGACACCGCGAGCAAGGACACCGTTATTGTGACCAGCGAACAGTTCAGCGACGCCGAGCCGAAGCCGGAAAACTGGCTCGACAAGGAATTCCTCAAGGTCGAGAAGCTCAAGTCCGTGGCCGTCAGCTACGCGACCAACGCCGCGGGCGGTTGGAAAGCCACGCGCGAAACCGAAGGTGCCGAGTGGAAGCTAGCCGACGTGAAAGCCGGAGAGAACGCGGACACCAACAAGCTCTCCGCTCTCGGCAGCCCGCTGAGTTCACCGTCGTTCAGCGATGTAGTGGCGAACCCGCAGCCCGACAAGCTGGGCCTCGACAAGCCTGCCACCCTCGTGCTGGAGACCTTCGATGGCTTCACCTACACGGCTAAAGCTGGCACCGCGAGCGGCGACAACTACCCCTTCCAAATCGCCGTGGCCGCGAACTTCCCGAAAGCCCGCACGCCCGGCAAGGACGAGAAGCACGAGGACAAGGACAAGTTGGACAAGGAATTCGCCGAGGCGCAGAAGAAGCTCTCGGAGAAATTCGCCGCCGACCAAAAATACGCCAAGTGGACCTATCTCGTCTCCAAATACACCTTGGACAGCGTGCTCAAGAGTCGCGCGGATCTGATGGTGGAGAAGAAGGAAGATGCCAAGCCCGCCGAGCCCAAGGCGGAGCCCAAACCGGGGTCCAAATAGCCCCCTCCCTCGCTTACTAGGCTGTTGGCCTTTCATGCAAGTCCCCCACGAGTGTCCGGGCCGTAGGGGGCACAAAGAGCTTCCGCTTCCCAGCGGGCGGGTATTTAATCCCTGCCCTGACACCAACGCCATTTGGCGTGGGTGCACTGGGTAAAAAGCATGGTCACTAGGCCCAAAAAGACTTCGCCAAAGTCCAAGGTGCTCGTGGTGGATGATCATCCGCTGGTCCGTTACGCGCTCGCCCAATTGCTCAATCGCAGTCCAGACTTCGAATGTTGCGGCGAGGCGGACGGAGTCGCCACTGCCCGTAGGGTGATCCGCGAGCTGGCACCTGCAATCGTGCTGCTGGACCTGTCGTTGGGGGACGGAGACGGATTCACCTTGATCGCCGAGTGGAAGCAGACCCAGCCCGGCTTGAAGGTCGTGGTCATCAGCCGGCATGACGAAGTTGTATACGCGGAGCGATCTTTGCGGGCCGGGGCCGATGGCTTCATCACCAAGGAAGAAACCCCGGACGAAGTGTTGCGCTGCATTCGCCTGGTGGCTGCTGGCCACCGCTACGTGAGCGATAAAATCGCCTCCATGGTGGAGCGTCGGCTGGCTGAGTCGCCCCAGGGCCGCGGTCGCGAAGGGGTGGACAGCCTTTCCTCGCGGGAACTGCAGGTATTCCGGATGCTTGGGGAGGGACGGAACAACAAGGAGATAGCCGAGCAACTCTCCCTCAGTCCCAAAACGGTCGAAACTTACCGCGACAACATCAAGCACAAGCTTGGACTGCCGGATTCAGTCAGCCTCATCCGCCACGCGGCAAATTGGAGCGACCGGCATTAGCAGTTCATTGAAAAAGTCTCTGGCGGATTGAACGGCGTGCACCTGCGTGAGTCAGAGACTGCATGCGTGGCCAAGTGAATCCCCAGTCCGAGATGTTGTGCCTGCTCTCGCCTGAGAGCCGCGTGCCCCAGCACCACCCGCTGCGCCAGGTCAAAGCCCTCGTGGACGCAGTCCTGCGCGACCT
>Ga0172373_10009156_pt1 | contig 12366 bp, 9 predicted proteins | sample Lak10m_2_FD_114546 | JGI IMG/M metagenome (GOLD analysis project Ga0172373, IMG submission 114546) | Freshwater microbial communities from Kabuno Bay, South-Kivu, Congo - kab_092012_10m | ecosystem: Environmental > Aquatic > Freshwater > Lake | place: Democratic Republic of the Congo: South-Kivu... | reverse complement strand
CGTGCCGCCCGTGTGATCGATGTCGTCATGACTGAGGATCAAATTATCCAGGTGAGAAATGCCCATGCCGCGCAGCGCCGGCACCAGAATGCGGTTACCGCTGTCCGCTTCACCGCTGAAATCCGGCCCGGTGTCATAGAGCAGGGTATGGTCGCGGGTTTGAACCGCGACGGAAAGTCCCTGCCCGACGTCGAAAATCGTGAGCGCCAGCGTTCCCGGCTCCAGCCGGGGACGGAGGCTAAAGAACAGCGGCAGGATAAGAATGAGCCCAATCCAACGGGCCGGAAACCCGCGCGGCAGCAAGATCCAGATGACGCCTAAGAGGGCCACAGGAATGCTCCACGGCGGCGGGGCGTGTTGCGTCCAGACGGCCTGGGGCAGGGCATTCAGCCATTCGAGTCCGGCCATCGTCAGGGATAGGGTGAAATGAGCCAGCCACAAGGGAAAATCCAGCGGAACAACCGCGCCAAAAAGCGTTAGCGGTACGACGATCAGACTCACCAACGGAATGGCGAAGGCATTGGCCAGCGGCGAGACTAGAGACACTTGCTGAAACAGCGCAAGCAGCAGCGGCGTGAGACCGATTGTCATTGCCCATTGCACCTTGCCGTATTGAACCAGCCAGTTAATTTTGCCGAGGCGATGCGCAGTGACCAGCAGGATCAGGAACACGGCGCCGAAAGACAGCCAGAATCCCGGCGCCAGCACCGCCCAGGGATCCATAATCAGCACGGCCAGGAGGGCGAACGAAAGCAGTTGCCCCAGGCTGTAGTTGCGGTTCAACCAGAGCGCGGCCGCGACTGCGCCAACCATGTACAGCGTGCGCTGGGCGGGCACCCCGAATCCGGCCAGCAGGGCGTAACCCGTCGCGACCAGCAGCGCGAAGGTTGCCGCAGCCTTGCGGGCGGGCAGCCACAGGGTGAGCCGGGGGCTGCGCCGCCACAACCCGTAAACCAGTGCGAATCCCAGGCTGGCGAGCATGGTGATGTGCAGGCCGGAAATCGAGCTTTAGTAGCTATTAAAACGTTGCTGCAACTATAATGCTGCTATTCGCTATCTACTTGAGAGCAATAGCTAAATGACAAAGGCTTACTCCTATATCCGCTTCTCCAGCGTCAAGCAGCAAAAGGGGGATTCCGTCGAACGACAAACTCGCCTTTCCGTCGAGTATGCCGCACAGCATGGATTGCAGCTAGATACTGAACTCAATCTGAGCGATCTTGGAATATCCGCCTACGACCGATCCAACCTGAAGAAGGGGGCTCTAGGTCAGTTCCTGAAGCTTGTTGAAGATGGCCGCATTGAGAAAGGCTCATACCTGTTGGTGGAAAGTCTGGATCGATTATCACGCGACAAGGTGATGGATGCCTTGTCTGTGTTCACCGACATCCTTCGTGCTGGCATCATCATCGTCACACTCTCAGATGGGCAGGTTTATAGCTACGAACGATCGAACGACAACTGGGCAAGCTTGATCGTTTCGATTGCCATTATGAGTCGCGCAAACGAAGAGTCGGCGATGAAGAGTAAGCGTATTCGCTCATCGTGGGATGCTAAGCGGAAGAACCTTGCAACAAAGCGACTAACAAAGCGCTGTCCTTACTGGCTCAAGCCATCAGAAGGCGATCAGGGCTTTGACTTGATCCCCGAGCGAGTCGAAGTCGTGCTGCGCATATTCCAAATGTCGCGTGAAGGCATCGGAACATCCACCATTGTAAAAACATTGAACTCCGAGGATATACCTCGGTTCTCTGAGAAATCAGACGGGTGGCAAACGTCCTATATCCAGAAAATTCTTACCAACACGGCTGTGTATGGTGAGCTTCGTTTGGCCTTGCAACGCGATGGTGTGTTGACTCCACTAGATGTCATTGCGGATTACTACCCACCCATCATGTCCAAGGAAGACTTTCTGATTGTCGCATCGGCTCGTTCATCACGGCGCACCCGAGGTGGGGTTAGCAAGGGCGAAAACCTCAGCAATCTCTTCTCTGGTCTGTTGCGCTGCGGCTACTGTGGTGGAGCCATGAATATGGGCGGGTACACCAAGAAGAGAGCGCAGGGCAGAATTGCTGAAGGAAAGTACATTGCTTGTAGCGGGGCTAGACGTGGACTGGGGTGTAGTTTCATTCAGTGGAATTATCCCGACCTAGAACAGCTTGTATTGCGCTTCTGCAAGGCTGTCGATTTGGCGCAAGTATTGGGCGTGCATCGCAACGAAGAGATCGAGCTGAACAACGCTATGCGCAGACTGGAAACAGTCAAGTTGGAGATCGCTGATGTAGCGGCTCGTAATGAGTCGCTGATTGATGCTTTGGAAAAATTCAGTGGGGGTGAATCTCCGCAAGTCATTCTCGACCGCCTAAAGGCTAATGAGATCAAGCAAGGCGAGCTACAAGTTGATAAACAGCAGGTCGAAAAGGAAATCTTGCAACTGACCAATTCGCGTGTTGACGTTGCCATGCAACAAAATCTGATCGTTGAACTGTTGCAGCAACTTGAAACGTTTGAAGGCTCTGAGCTTCACCTACTACGCATCCGACTTTCAGAAGCGATAAAGCGCGTCATCACCAAGATCGTCACTTATCCGGGCGGCAGGTGGTACACGGAGGAACAGATCAAGGCACACATGCTCGATCTGATTGCCTCTGAGGAATTCGATAAGGAAACCATCATTGAGATGTGTTCCAAGCTCGATGACAAGCCCAACAAGAAGAACAGGCTTCTCATGTTGGAATTCAAGAATGGAGAGCATCGCACTGTCTTGGCATCTGGCAAGGTTCTGGATCGGACAACCTCACCACCTTCCGAATGGGATGTGGCCAAGCTGTTCGATGTGATGGAACTGCAACTGTTCAAGCGAGTTGATGCTTAACCGATTTCTACTGGTTGCTGTGCTCTCGATACCGTCATTGGCTGTATCGGCTGACGGCTTTGCTGAGTGCCGCCAGTTATTCCCTAACGGAAGGGTGCCTGTGCTATCGGCTTCGGTTGATATGCGACCACGACCGTTATGCTTCAGTGCATTTGCAATCCTGCACTCTGGCAAAAGCCGCACACCGATCTACGTCGCTGAGAAATTGAACAGGGACATGCTGCTTAAGGCCCAAGATAACGAACGGTCTGATGAGTTTTATGCTGATGCCAGACTTCCTCGGAGCGAGCGATCCGAGTTGCAGGACTATCAAGGCTCTGGCTTTGATCGGGGGCACATGGCTCCTGCTGGTGATATGGCTACAACTGAATCAATGGCTCAAAGTTTTTCGCTGGCAAACATCGTTCCACAACACTCGATCAACAATCGCAAGGCGTGGGCAAGCATTGAAAAGGCGACACGCAAGTATGTGATGAGAATTCCCTCCACCACTGATCGTCTTCGAAGTCACTCATCCCGCGTCTCTCATGTTTTCCCTCTTTGAATTCTAGCGCAGAAGGTCAGCCAACTTCATCTTCCCATCCCCCGATGCCATCCATCTCCCGCATCAACGATTAGGCGATCTGCTCGACTTGCCAAAGCTGGATTTGCCAGAAGGCTATACCAAGGACAGGATGGACTTGTTTCTTGAAGGCGACAAGCAGGCGTTCGAGGAATACGGCTTGCGGGATGCTGAGATCGCCGTCAAATTCCACCTACGCTTGCATGGTTATGCTGAGAAAGTAACTGGTAGCAGCTCCTTGCCTGCTACTGCAAGCAGCTTGGCCGTCAAAATCTTCAAGAAGCTGTTGAAAGAACAGGCTGTGGATTTTAATCAGGCGTTTGGTGTAACTGAGTCATCTTCCACCTTCTGGAGTGACACGCAGAAGGGGGTGTTAACGGCCAAGACGGTCCAACCAACCCCGATGCGTGCCGTGAATGAGTCATTCATTTCGAGTTGCTACAGCGGTGGGCGGAATGAGTGCTATTCGTTTGGCCCGACTGAGATTGGTATCTATAACGACTTCGACCTAGTCGGTGCATACACCACTGGTATGGTTGATCTGCGCCATATCGATTACGACCATTTCAAGGTGACTCACGATCCAGCAGATTTCGTCGGGCATGTTCTTGGGTTCGCTTATGTACGGTTCAACTTCCCACAAGGAACGCGATTTCCATCCTTACCTGTCCGCAACAAGGATAACGGGTTGATCTACCCGCTGACTGGGCTCTCGTATTGCACAGCTCCTGAGATTGAAGTTGCGCTGAATCTTGGTTGCAAGATCGAGATCGAGCATGGTGTCGTCTTTCCATGGGTAGAGGGTGATACGCGCTTGTTCGAGCCTTATGTTCTCTGGGTTCGAGAGGAACGCAAGCGATACAAGAAGGGGTGCTTAGATGAGACCTACGCGAAGCTGCTAGGCAACAGTCTGTATGGGAAAACTGCTCAAGGCTTGAAGAAAAAATCAGTCTTTGAATCACGGACAATGGAGAGTGTTGAGTTACCGCCCTCGAGTATCACCAATGCTGCCATTGCTGCACACACAACAGGATTCATTCGCGCAGTGCTCAGCGAGATTATTTCTTCGATTCCCAGTCATCGCTCCGTCATTAGCGCTACCACTGATGGCTTCATTACCGATGCTGACGAGACCGAATTAGATTTGAGCGGCCCAATGGCACAACGCTTCCAGATGTTGTGTGAGCGAGTGGCACCAAACACTGAAATGCTTGAGCGTAAGCACGTTGTAAAGCAGTTGATCGCCATGAAAACACGAGGGCAATTGACAACGATCCCGTTCGGTGAAGAGCCCATCATTCTGGCAAAAGCTGGCGTATCTCCCCAAGTCGATAAGGAACAGCACGGAGACTTCATGGTGCAGTTGTTTCTGAATCGAAAGCCCGGAGACAAGACCATTACCAAGCCGTTCACACCCTTCCGCGAGCAGTGGGTAAAAGATGCTGATGTGGTTCGCCTTACACGTGAGACAACCCTCAACATTGAATATGACATGAAGCGTCGTTTGGTCAATCCGCGAACTATCGCTGTTGCTGGTGGAGCGCATGTCGCTCTTGATAGTGTTCCTTGGCAAAGCCTTGAAGAGTGCGAGCGTGCTCGTGCAATTTTCACAGGCTGGCGCGAGACACATTGCCTCAAGACCGTCGATGAGTGTGAGGAGTGGGAGGATCACTATCAGTTTTCGCTGGTACGTGATCGTTTGCCGAAAGGGACTGTGGTTCGCGCCACTACGAACGGTGTGGCTGATGTTCTTCGTAGGCTATTTCTTCGGGCCTATACGCAAGGGCTGTGCGGTTTAACCAAGGAGAAGACTTACACCGAGTTGGCTGACTGGCTCACTCAGCAAGGCTATCCCACGACCGTCGATGAAATAAAGAACGCCAAGCGTGCGAAGTTTGTCGAGCACGCTGTCCCCGCCACGCGCCGCGTGATGGAGCTAGCAAGGGTGTTGGAGAAGGGCTTCCCCAGCATCGAAATCAACAAATTTATCCAATCAAATTAAGGAGTATCACCATGAATGCAATTAACACTTCTGCAAACGCTATCGACGCAACTTTCGATCAACACACTGACTCAGTGTCACTCCCGCTGGATGCAAGCTCTACTGGAGCGATTGAATCTGGCAACGTCTGGCCGATTAGACCGACCTACCCAGACACCGTTAAAGAGTTCCTGAAGCACTACTATCCGAACGGATTGGTCTGCCTGCATAACACCTTCCTTGCCTACGCTGATGGGTATTGGAAGCCTCAGAATGACTTCTCGGACATTCAGAGCTCGATTGCTAAGTTCTACGCCGGGGGCGCAACGATGCAAAATGTGAAGTCTTTGTTCGGGCTGTTGCGACTTTCCTGCATCGTACGAGACGAGGATTTCGAACCAAAACCCGGATGTGTGTGTTTCTTGAATGGGGTGCTGAACTTGGAGACGTATGAGTTGATGCCTCATAGCCCACACTATCACCTGCAAACTGGACGTGCACTGAATTGGGATGAGACTGCCAACGCGCCGCTGTTCGAGCAGTATTTGATTGATGTTTTCCGCGATGACGAGGATCGCGACATCAAGATTCAATTCGTCAAAGAGTGGATGGGACTGTGCCTTGTGCCTGAAACCAAGTACGAGAAGTTTGTCGTGTGCGTTGGTGCTGGTGGTAATGGTAAGTCTGTGTTGCTCAAACTTATGCCAGAACTTCTGGGCGCTGAGAATGTGTACAGCGCTCCAATCCAGAGGCTTGGGAACAAGCGGTCATTGGCTGAACTGCATGGAAAGCTTCTGTTGACCAGTTCAGAGATCAACGAAAACGCTGTGCTCGATGATGGCATTCTCAAGCAAATTGTGAGTGGCGATACCATCGAGGCTGAGCGGAAGTATGAGCATCCGTTCACCTTCAAGCCTTGCGCAAGAATTATGCTGGCAACGAACCACTTGCCGAAGTTGCGTGATGTTACGCACGCCTTCTTCAGGCGCTTGGTGCTGGTCGAGTTCAATCGCATTTTCACTTCCGAGGAGATGGATATGAACCTGTCCGAGAAGCTCAAGGGAGAGTTGGATGGAATATTTGTCACGGCCATCAATGGACTGAAGTCGCTTCGAGAGCGCGGAGAGTTCGTTGTCCCGACCAGTGCTCAGGATGCCGCTGATGATTATCGTGAACTGTCTGCGGTAACGGAAATATTTGCTCGTGATGCTATCGAACCAGTTGTTGGAGAAGCAAAGGGAATGCGACCTGTTGCTCTTTATGATCTCTATACGCGCTGGTGCAAGGCTTATGGCTTGTTGGCAACTAATCGCATTGTGTTCGGCAAGGAAATCAGCTCCCTTGGTTTCAAGAAAGTTCGATCACGCGGTCAAGATTTTTGGCATGTGCAGATGACTGATTCCGGCAAGGAGATTTTGGACAAGCCTCCTGTGCGTGTCGATGAATTCACCATTGATCCAGATGATGGCGACGTGGAAGCGGGAAGCAATGTTGTTTCAATGCCTGTTCCTGTTGAGCAATCCGAAGAGCTAAAGGCTGCATGACAAGCTGCTAGTGCCTTTCAAAAGCCCACCCTTGGCAGGGGTGGGCTTTTTTTCGTCTGAACATTCACACCTTTTGCTAGTTGGCTTTATCGGTTCATTACACGCTGGAGAACATGCCGAGAATCGATTGAATGACGCTTCGATGACTGTTGGCATCGATTGAGATGTCTGAGTTGGAATAGGCATGGAATCCCTCGTTGATGCTCGTTGAACTGTTCTCAGTTTCGCTAAATGGCCAGAAAAATCCAGTGTGTAACATCGCTATATTGTGTATATGATACGTACCGTCTTGCGCTGAGAGTGAGAGGTATTAAGATATCCGAAGCTTGTAAAAATTGGTTTGACCAACTATCTTTGGTGTACAAACTGACGCATGATGGCGCTTTGAGAATTCGCTCGATCAAATTCGGTCGCCGGGAATAATATTAAAGGGAGCTTGCAACGATGACTTATGAAGCACAAATCAGCCGCGGAAGTCCGACGGCGTTTCTTTTCATTGTGGATCAATCTGGATCGATGTCCGACAAGATGTCGTCTGGTAAAAGCAAGGCGGAGTTCGTTGCTGATGCCTTAAACAGAACATTGATGAACCTTGTCACCCGCTGCACCAAAGCTGAGGGGGTTCGCGACTACTTCGAAGTAGGCGTCCTTGGATATGGTGGCAACGGTGTTGGCAACGGATTCTCCGGCTCGCTTGGTGGCTCAGTCCTCAACCCTATCTCTGCCATTGAGCAAAATCCGGTGCGCGTCGAAGACCGTAAAAGGAAGATGGACGATGGCGCAGGAGGCATTCTGGAGACCTCCGTCAAATTTCCGGTTTGGTTTGAGCCCAAGGCTAATGGGGGAACTCCCATGCGAGAGGCTCTGACCCGCGCCGCCGAAGAGCTTGTGGCTTGGTGCGACGCCCATCCAGATTGTTATCCCCCGACCGTTTTGCATGTGACGGATGGTGAATCCAGCGACGGTGACCCCGAGGAAATCGCGACCCATCTGACTCAGATTCGTACCAACGACGGAGAGGTGTTGATGCTCAACATTCATGTGAGTTCCCTCGGCGCAGACGCTATTCGCTTTCCGTCGAGCGCATCAGGCCTTCCCGATGACTACGCCAAGCTTCTCTTCCGCATGTCCAGCCAGTTGCCGGAGCATCTTATCCGTTTTGCCCAAGAGAAAGGGCACACGGTCGGCATCGAGTCGCGTGGTTTTATGTTCAATGCCGAGGCGGCTGAAATAGTTGACTTCTTCGATATCGGAACAAGGGCGTCCCAGCTTCGCTGAGAAACGCATGAGGCTTCTCTTCCTCGGAAGTTGCCCCAAGAATCCGGACAGCAACGACATCAACGAAGATAGGTGGGCGTTCTCCGATCAAAACGGAACGCTTGCGCTATGCGACGGTGCTAGCGAGTCTTTCGATTCTTCGGTGTGGGCACAGATACTTGCCGACAAGTTCGTCCTAGACCCGGCCGTGACGCCGGAGTGGCTTTCGGATGCGCTCGTTGAATACGTCGCTCGTCATGACTTCGCGGCCATGTCATGGTCGCAGCAGGCGTCCTACGATCGCGGAAGCTTCTCGACGCTTTTGGGTGCGCAGCACATTCCAAGGAACAAGACAGTTGAGATTCTCGCCACAGGTGACAGCCTCGCGGTGCTGACCGATGGCAACAGATTTGTTTCCAGTTGGCCGTATTCCGACCCAGAGAGTTTTAGTGACCGCCCGACACTTTTCGCCACACTGTCCGAGCACAACGCATTTGTCTCAGCCAGCGATTTCTGGACGATGCGGGGAACACACTTTGATTTAGATGCCTTGGAGTCTCCGCGCTTGGTGTGCGTGACCGACGCTTTGGGGGAGTGGCTCCTACGCCAGACTAAATCAGGCGGGGACGGGCTGGCGAGGTTGTTGGCGCTGGCGGCAGAAGATGAACTTGTCAATCTTGTCGTCGAAGAGCGTACCGCTGGCCGTATGCGAGTTGATGACTCGACTTTAATAGTTGTCGCTTTCGACAAAGGAGGAGAGCCTGATGGCGTATCCATCCTTTGAGCAATACAACAACGCGTTTTCCGCGCATCAACAACTGCTCTTTGATCCTGAGCTGAAAAAAGGTGTGGTCGCCAAGTCGGGTCTTGGCACTCCGCTTGCTGTAAGCGGAGGTTTTGCGCTTACCTACACAGTATCGTCGGCGTCGAAGAAATATGCTGTCCGTTGCTTTCATCGTGAATCCAAAGCTCTTGAGAGGCGCTATCAAGCGATAGCACGACGTCTCGCGCTGCTGCGCTCCCCATATTTTCTTGATTTCGAGTTCCAGCCAAAAGGAATCAGTGTCAACGGTAACGTCTATCCGATAGTCAAGATGGCATGGGCGCAAGGAGTTACGCTAGGTGAGTACCTCGAGGACAATCACGGTAAGAAAGGCGCTCTCGCGAATCTGTCCCCTGCGTTGCTTGCACTCTCCTCGTTCCTTGAAAAAGAGCGCTTGGCCCACGGTGATATTCAGACCGGCAACATGATGGTCTCGGGGTCCGGTGTGATCCAACTCATCGACTACGACGGCATGTTCGTCGAGGATATCCGCGATTTAGGAAGTTCCGAGCTGGGCCACATCAATTTCCAGCATCCGGACAGGATGGTGAAAAATCCATTCGGTCCGACGATGGACCGCTTCTCGCTCATTGCCCTCTCACTGTCACTCAAAGCCCTGAACGAAGACCCTGCACTTTGGGATAAGACAAAATCCGAAATGGACGCGATAGTTTTCAGGGCGAATGACTTTGTTGATCCAGCATCCTCGTCTGTTTTCTCTGAGCTTATGCGAAAGCCTGCTCTGGCGACTTATGCGAAGAACTTCGCAGCTATTTGCCGAGCCCCAATAGAGAAAACCCCGAGCTTGGAAGACTTCCTTGCCGGTAGAAATATTCCGCCTTGCGACATTCAGATCAGCGTCAAACCTCTGGAAGGCCGCCCGAAACCCGGATACATGGGTGTTTACGATGTCATTGATGCGACTAATTACGGCCTGTGCTTGCAGCGAGTCGGCGACAAAGTCGAGGTTATCGGGCGCATCGTGGAGGTAAAACTCGACAAGGCCCGCAATGGTAAGCCATACATCTTCATCAACTTTGGCCCGTGGCAGGGGCAGATTTTCAAGATCTCGATTTGGTCCGATGGGCTTGCCGCTATATCTAAGAAGCCCGACGATTCGTGGGTCGGCAAATGGATCAGCGTAGTCGGCCTCATGGAACCTCCATATGTGAGTCGGAGATACAAATACTCGCATCTCTCCATCAACGTAACGGCAAACGGTCAGATGACTGTCATTTCCGAAACTGAGGCAAAGTTCAGATTGGCGCCGTCGGCGAAGGTCTCCTCTCCGCCGTCGTCCAACAGGGAGGCGCTGGACAAGATCAAGGGACGGACTTTACCGAGCCAGCCAAAACAAGCTCCGACGGCATCTTCGTCGGCAAACAAAGGCGTTCTCGACAACATCCGCAGAGCCCAAGGCGGAGCTCAATCCAGGCCACCATCCCAAGCGACCTCATCCAGACCTCCCCAAGCGACATCGCAAAGCGCGAGACGGTCGCCCTATGGCGGTCCATCCTATCAGCCGCCACCAGAAAAAGGACTTCTCAGTAAGCTCTTTGACTGGATTTTTAAATAGTGCGTTTTAATAGATACTAGATGCTGATTAGATAACTATAAAAACGTAACTCTGTCTTGATGGTAGTTGGATTTCGATGGAATAGCGTTTTAATAGATACTAGATCGACATCAGATGATTGACGCCTGTGCGGGTAAAGATTTGCCATTGCGAAGCAGGAATGCTCTGCTGGTCACCCACGGCCAGCGCGATGATTACGCCCGCGTAAGGCGCATCGCCCAATGTGCTGCTTAACCTGTCACGCAAGGCTGCACGCCAGCGCTCTATCTGATAACCGAATCCGGCGGCTTGGGGTGTCAGCAGCACATTTTCGCCCTTGTTGTGAACGTACCCGACGGCGCGGAGATTGCGCTCAAGCATCCAAGCCTCGAAATCGAAACCGTGCGGATTGGCGCTGCCATGCGGTTGCTTGAGCCGCACGGTGAGTTGCCAGCGCTCGCCGGCCTGCACTTCGGGTGGCGGATTTTTCTCGTTCGCGTAGGTGCTTAGATAGATACGTCCGGGGACGCTGACTTGCGGTGTCAGAGTGCGTTCCACTTCGAATACAAAACGCTGACCGCGCGCATGCTCATGCGGCAATTCCGCGATCACACCCTCGATCTGGATGTCACGACCCTGCCAAGTGGCGGGCAAGCTTACGGCCAGCCGTTGCTCGGCCTGCCAGGCCGCATGATAGAAGCCGCATCCTGCGGCTAATGAGGCAATCAACAGATTGCGCAGCAGGCTCAGCGGGCGAGGCTTTTGGGGGATAAACAGAACAGCGGGTAGCGCCAGCAGCAACCAGGCCCAGACAAAATCCGGCAACACCGACTGCTGTTGCAACAGCCAGACGCCAAGGGCAAAGCAAAGCGCGAAGATCGCCATGCGTCTAGGTTAACGCACGGCTAGAATGGCGTCATGCGCAAATTATTTCGCAAGTGGCTGCCTCATCATGACGGCATCCTTCGCAATCGCTGGCTCGGCCCCTTCCAACATTGGTTGCGTCACGCGGATCTCTGGCATCTGCATCGCCGCTCGGCTTCCGGTGCGGTGGCCGTCGGGCTATTTTGCGGACTTGTTCCGGGCCCGTTGCAAATGCTCAGCGCCGCCTTGTTGGCTGTGTTGTTTCGCGTGAATCTGCCGCTTTCGCTGCTCATGACGCTTTACACCAACCCGTTAACCATCGTGCCGCTGTATTTTGCGGCCTATGAAATCGGGGCTTGGGTGACCGGCGCGCGCAATGGCGGAATCCTCCCGCCGTCCCTGCCGGAAATGCACTGGCAGCAGTGGTTGAGCGACCTCTGGATCTGGATGCAAATGCTCGGCAAACCGCTGTTGGTTGGTCTGCCCCTGCTGGCTACCGGACTGGCGCTGGCCGGCTATTTGCTCGTGCGCTGGGGTTGGTACTGGGTTGTGCTGTACAAGTGGCGGACCCGTCACCGCCAAGGGTGATTCAGGCGGCTTCGAGTTTGCCGTCGATGAGATGCAGGGTTTTCTCCATGCGTCCGGCCAGTTCAGGATCGTGGGTAACGATGACGAAGCTGGTGTTCAGGCGGGCATTCAGTTCCTGCAGCAGGTCAAACAGGGCCCGCGCGCTGCCGCGATCCAGATTGCCGGTGGGTTCGTCGGCCAGCACGCAGGCCGGTTCGGTAACCAGGGCCCGCGCTACCGCCGCACGCTGGCGTTCGCCGCCGGAAAGTTCGGCGGGCAGATGCTGCAAACGGTGTTGCAGGCCAACCTGTTCCAGCATTGCCGCCGCACGTGGTTCG
>Ga0172373_10009155_pt1 | contig 12367 bp, 11 predicted proteins | sample Lak10m_2_FD_114546 | JGI IMG/M metagenome (GOLD analysis project Ga0172373, IMG submission 114546) | Freshwater microbial communities from Kabuno Bay, South-Kivu, Congo - kab_092012_10m | ecosystem: Environmental > Aquatic > Freshwater > Lake | place: Democratic Republic of the Congo... | reverse complement strand
GTCTCCTTTTTTCAATTTTTTCAAACCATTTTGAACGTATTTTTTATTCATTTTCAAAAATTAATTTTTAACCTAAATTTTTGATTTGTTGAAAAGCGTGGTTTTTAAGGGTTGACTAATTAAATATAAAACTCATGAAAATCGCTATATTATCTAGAAATTCCAATTTATATTCCACCCGGAGATTAGTTGAGGCTGCAATTGAAAGAGGCCATGAAGCACACGTAATAGATCATCTTAAATGTAATCTTGAAATTGAACAAAAAGGGCCATCCATTTTTTATTTAGATAAATACCTTGAGGATTTTGATGCTGTTATTCCTAGGATTGGTGCTTCTGTTACTTTTTATGGTACTGCAGTTATACGTCAATTTGAAATGATGGATGTTTTCTCCGCTGTAAGTTCTAGGGGAATTGTTCATTCTAGAGATAAATTAAGATGTTTACAAGTATTATCGAAAGAGGGGATAGGACTACCCAAAACAGTTTTCACTAATTACTCTAGAAATGTTGAGCATGTAGTAGAGTCTGCTGGTGGTGCCCCAGTGGTTTTAAAATTATTAGAAGGAACTCAAGGATTAGGAGTGGTGCTCGCTGAAAATCAAAATGCAGCACAATCGGTGTTGGAAGCATTCAACGGACTTAAAGCACGCGTTATTGTTCAAGAATTTATCAAAGAAGCAAAAGGTGCTGACATCCGTGCGTTTGTTGTTGATGGACAAGTAGTTGGAGCAATGAAACGCCAGGGAAAAGAAGGTGAATTTCGTTCCAATTTACACCGTGGAGGTTCATCACGAATTATTGAACTTACAGAAGAAGAGAGGGATGTAGCAATACGCGCTGCAAAAGCAGTAGGTTTAGGAATTGCAGGAGTAGATATGCTACAATCTGAAAGAGGACCATTAGTATTAGAAGTTAATTCATCCCCTGGATTAGAAGGTATAGAAAAGACTACAGGAGAAAATATTGCTGGAAAAATTATACAATTTCTTGAAAAAAACGTTTAAAACAGAAAAAACAAGGTGCGAAAAATAGTCATTCTAGGAAAAGAAATTTTACCAGGAAAATCCGAAGAATTAAATTTAGACGTAGCTCATTTACATACAAGCACACCCATACAGGTCCCAGTAATTGTAAGTAGAGGTCTTGAAGAAGGTCCTGTTTTGTTATTAATGGCTGGAATGCATGGCGATGAAATTAACGGAATGGAAATCATTCGTCGTGTCATTCATAAAGGATGGCATAAGCCAACCAAAGGTACGGTTATTTGTATACCAATTTTCAATATATTTGGTTTCTTAAATGTATCGCGAGAATTGCCAGATGGTCGCGATTTAAATAGATCATTTCCAGGATCTAAAAATGGTTCCCTTGCAAGTCAATTTGCCTACCATTTTATGAAAGAAATAGCTCCAATCACCGATTATATTTTAGATTTTCACACAGGAGCATCGCAACGCAGTAATTTCCCACAAATTAGATGTGTTTTTCGCGACGAAGAAAGTATCCGTTTAGCAAAAATATTTAATCCCCCTTTTATTATACATTCTTCGCATATTAGCAAAACCATTCGTGAAGCAATGCATCGAAGAGGAAAACTCATTTTACTATTTGAAGGAGGTAAAACCAATTCTATGGATGAATTTATAATTCAAGAAGGATTAGAAGGTATTAAAAGATTGATGCATGCACTTGATTTACGTCATTTTAAATTAGATAAAAATGAACATCAATCCATTTTAATAAAAGCTACCAAATGGTTAAGAGCAAGTCATTCTGGCATGTTTTTACCATTAATAAAAAATGGGTCGCATGTAACTGAAGGTACGGTTTTAGGATTAATTACAGATCCATTTGGTAAAATTGAACGCAAGGTTAAATCTACCATCAACGGTTATGTTTTTTGTGTAAATGAAGCACCAATTGTTAATAAAGGAGATGCATTATTTAATATCGGTTCACCAAAAGAAATCCAAAATAAAGGACTAATTCATCAATCGATTATTGATTAATTTTTCATATACTTCGCAACCAAATGAATTGTTTTGCGTTTTATATATGTGCAAACTATAACAAAAAGATAATACTACCTTTCATTTAATTTAAAAATTGCAAAATTAAATTTGGTATTGCTAGTTTTTTCGTTGTACCTTTGCACTCAATTTTTCGGGTTCATTCTAAAAAAGTAAGTTAGTAAACATGAGACAACTTAAAATTACCAAGTCGATTACAAATCGCGAAAGTCAATCTTTAGACAAATATTTACAAGATATTGGTAAAGAGGAGTTAATAACCGCTGAAGAGGAGGTAGAATTAGCTCGTAAAATCAAACAAGGGGATCAGCGATCTTTAGAGAAATTAACAAGAGCGAATTTACGTTTTGTTGTATCTGTTGCTAAACAATATCAAAATCAAGGTCTAACATTACCGGATTTAATTAATGAAGGAAATTTAGGATTGATTAAAGCTGCTCAAAAATTTGATGAAACTCGTGGATTTAAATTTATCTCTTACGCGGTATGGTGGATTAGACAATCTATTTTGCAAGCTTTAGCAGAGCAAGCGCGTATCGTTCGTTTACCGCTTAATCAAGTTGGTTCATTGAATAAAATCAACAAAGCTTTTTCTAAATTAGAGCAAGAATTTGAGAGACAACCATCTGCAGAAGAATTAGCGGAAGCATTGGAAGTTCCAGAAGATAAAATCAAGGAAAGTTTGAATGTTTCTGGTCGTCATGTATCTATGGATGCACCTTTATCTACTTCGGAAGATGGGGGTACTTTGATGGATGTAATGGCAAATGCAGATTCACCAAAAGCGGATCATGCCTTGATGGCAGAATCTTTGCAAAAAGAGATTGAACGTTCGCTAAGCACATTAACGGATAAAGAAAGAGAAATAATTCGTTTATTTTTTGGAATCGGGATGAATCACGGTTTAACTTTAGAAGAAATTGGAGCTAAATTCAATTTAACTAGAGAACGAGTAAGACAAATCAAAGAAAAAGCGATTCGAAGATTACGTCATACATCTAGAAATAAATTATTAAAATCTTATTTAGGATAATACTTACGGCTGCAACTCAATAGGAGTTCAGCCGTTTTTTTTTGTTTATATATTAATTTTCAATTTTAACACATGGAATCTGCTGTAGGTTACGAAAAAGAATTAAATGCACATGTTCAAAAAGAACGTGCTGCGGTTGTATTGGCTAGTAAAACTGGTGAACTGCTTTACGATAAAGGCATTGAATTAGTTTTGTATAGAAATCACTTATTGGATAGAACAGTTTCTGAAATTTTAAATTTACATGACTATTCTAAAAATGTAGTTGAAAAACCAGTAGATGTTTTTACAACTTCTGAATTAGCTTCTGAAATTTACGGAATGAATTTAGCACCTGCTAAATTAGATATTGGAAAACTTGCGACAGAGTGGATAGCTGAACAAGCAAATTTTGAAAATAAACGTGCATTTCTAGATAGTAAATTAGCTGGTTTCGATTTCGTTACTGCTGGTGGTTTAGAACCAAGAGATGTTGTTTTATATGGTTTTGGACGTATTGGTCGTTTGGCTGCACGTGAATTAATAAAACAAGCAGGTAAAGGTCAACAATTACGTTTACGTGCAATTGTAACTCGTGGCGCTACGGACAAAGACATTATTAAACGTGCATCTTTATTAAGAACAGATTCTGTACATGGTGCTTTTAAAGGTACTGTTGAACCAGATTTAGAGCGAAGAGCATTGATCATCAATGGACAAGTTGTTCAAATGATAGATGCTTCAAACCCTGAAGACATTGATTACACAGCTTATGGTATAGATAACGCTTTAGTTATTGATAACACGGGTGTTTTTACAGATAGAACTGCTTTATCTAGACATCTAAGTTCAAAAGGTGTATCGAAAGTTTTATTGACTGCACCTGGGAAAGAAATACCAAATGTTGTTTATGGAATTAACCAAGGTGAATTAGATTTAGAAAATGAAAACATTTTTTCAGCTGCATCTTGTACAACAAACGCGATTTCTCCAGTTCTAAAAGTTGTTCACGAAAAATTAGGTGTTGTTAAAGGTCATATTGAAACTGTACACGCTTACACGAATGACCAAAACTTGTTGGACAACATGCATAAAAGTTCAAGAAGAGGTCGTTCAGCAGCTATAAACATGGTAATTACTTCTACTGGGGCTGGAGCTGCTGTAACAAAAGTTATTCCTGGATTAAAAGACAAATTAACAGCAAATGCAGTTCGTGTACCAACTCCAAATGGATCATTGGCTATACTTAATTTAAATGTAGAGAAAAAAACAACAGTTGAAGAAGTAAATGCAATCTTAAAAGACGCTGCATTGAACGGAGATTTAGTAAATCAAATCTATTATTCTTTTGACCCAGAATTAGTTTCTTCTGATATTATTGGAAATACATGTTGTTCAGTTTATGATTCAAAAGCTACAATAGTTTCTCCAGATGCAGAAAATATTGTTTTATATGCTTGGTACGATAATGAGTTTGGATATACAAAACAAGTTATTAGACTTGCTAAGTATGTAACTAAAGTACAACGTAAAATTTATTATTAAATAAATTCGTCAGCTCAATGAAACCTCGAAAATTTTCGAGGTTTTTTTTTGTTTACACTTTTCCGAAACGAAATCCACCAACTAAACGAATATTAAAATAGGTTTGGGAATATTTTAACCCTGAGAATTGAATTGATTTGTTGTCAAAATCAGTATGAATCATTAAAAACCACTTAGGTGTGTTGTAGCCTCCCAAAAAACGAATATCGTAGCGTGATGCAAGACCAATAAAATTTCTAGAGGTTTGTGGTGTATGATAACTTTTTTCTTGAATCACACATCCATACCCACCCAATATACTACAATTCCAATTATTTTTCACGAAAACAAAAGCAAAACCTGGAACTACACCAATATCCAATGCACGAATTAAATATGCATTTGTTTTTGTATTAGTAGTTTCTTCTAAATAAATAGGTACAATAGGATTATCGTAGTTATTAATTCCAAAAGAATTTAAGGTACTTTTTACATACCAAGTGTACGAAAACTTATTGAAAACAGCAGTTTTTCCACGTAATGCTGACATAGAAAAATTCTTTTTATGAAAATACCACATATTTATGGAAAAACTTTTCGTTGTTAAAGAACTTTGAATGTCATTAGGTTCATTTTGATTAAATTTAGATTCATTATATTGGTATGCATCTATTAACGCAAAACCTCTATATCGATAAAAATCAACATCAAAAAACATTTTTTTGTAGGTAAAATCAAATCCTAGATGGAAATATTTTGAATGCCCATAATTTTTTGTTGGCATAACAGATCCAGGTAATTGAATACTAAACCTTCCCGATAACCATTTGTAATTACCTCCAACGCCATAAAAATCATGAATATTGTTTCTATATTTTGCGGTAAAAGGCTGTTTATTTTTTGTTATTTCTATATTGAAAGGAGCTGTATTAAATCCTAAATCGTTGTAAATAATCAAATTATCTCTATAAGATTTAATTGAAACAGAATCAGATTGCCCATAAAAACAAAAAGGTATAAACCATAATAAAACATTCTTAAAAAATGCATTTAGTAGTTTACATCTTATAATTTTTTCTCTCATAAATAAACCCTTCGATACGATTAAACACCTAAATTTATTAAGTGTAATCAAGTTGTAAAAGTAATCGATGTAAATGAATTATAGGTATTGATAATTTATTAAATTTGTCTAGACCGACACCAAGATTAAGCAATGTTTTTTAGAAAATTAATAACCTTACTTCTAATCCTACTTACAAATAAATTTTTGTTTTGCCAACCTCCTGTCCCTAAATTACTTAGTACAGAAATTAATGTAAATTACAAAGGAGTGGATACGGTAACTAAAAAAGGAAAAGAAAAGTTGGTCCTCAAAATATGTTTTGGTGACTCGCTTGGTTTATCTCCTAAAATAACTTACGCATCTAATCAGATTGACACTACAAATTTAAAGTATGAATGGGTCATAGGAGGGATAGGTTTTTATCAGAACAGAAATATGTATTTTAAACCAAAATACAGTAATGGTTACTATGTCACTCTTAATATTTATAAAGACACCACCATTCAAGATGAATTTGTATCCTGGAAACTTGATTCTGCATATTTTAAGGTGCAAGTATCAGCTACACCAAAATACAAAGCTTTTAAAACGATACCAAGTAATATTTGCATGGATAAGGTTGTGGATGTATACATGCCAAAAAAAGATGGTACATCTGAATCCGATCCAATTCAATTAGCCAAAGGTTATTATAGTATAGGGGGGCTCTACAAAGCAAATACAGCGATCCCTGATATACAAGATTCTTCCTTTACATCGAGTATTTTAATTGATGATTTTAATAATAACGCATTTATTAAATCCAAGGAAGATATTGAACAAGTATGTATGTCTATGGAACACTCGTATCTTGGGGATTTAGAGATTGTTTTAACCTGTCCAACTGGTAAAAGTGCTGTACTTATTAATAGTTTCAAAGCAAATAAACCGGGTACAATCCCTGGTGGCTTTGATGGCAAGGATACCAAGTTAGGAAATGACCTAGATATGACAGGGGTTGACATCCATGGTGATCCCCACATGCAATACTGTTTTTCTTCTTACAATGCTAATTTTGGTTCGATGGGAGATGAATACTTAGTTGGAAATTATAAAACAAATATCATTGGAATGCCTGCTATGAATCCTGATGGTATTTATATTCCAGAAGAATCATTCAATAATTTCATCGGCTGTAAGATCAAAGGAAACTGGAAAATTACAATTTCAGACAATAATGAAGGAGATGACGGTTATATTTTTGATTGGGGAATCATGTTCAACTCCAAAGCCTTTCCAAACATTGAAAACTATCAAAATACTTTAACAAAATCTGAATGGCAAATGGATCCAAAAGGAGCAATTACTCATAATGCTGCGGATACTACTTTTATTACACCCAAAATTCTTGGTAATAACACGTTTAAGTATATTGTAACTACTGATTATGGATGTGGCGGGGTAGGGTATGATACAATAATTAAAATTCAAACAAAATTATGTGTTAATATACCCAATGTAATGAATTTGAGTTCCAAAGTAGGAAACAATGTTTTTTATGTTAATACTGGTGATGTTCGAGAATTTAAGTGTGAAATTTATGATCGATGGGGAGTGGTTATGTCTGTACTATCCGGACAAAAAGAAGGATGGGATGGGAGAGATAAACATGGTAAAATTGTTTCTGAAGGTGTGTATTTTTACAAATTAAATATTACCTTTAATAACGGCAGTTCCATATCACAAGATGGGAACTTCCTTTTGATGCATTAAGTTTATTAATACATTGGGTTATGAAAGAAAATAAAAAAATAATAGGAGTAAACGGATTTGGTAGAATTGGAAGGTATTTTACTAGATTAAGTTTACAAAACTCCACCTTGGATGTTGCTGTAGTTAATGACCTAGCTGACATCAAATCTTTAGCACATTTATTGAAGTACGATAGTATTCACGGGGGAATTCAAGAAAAATTTACTATTGTTGATAATTCACTTCATTTTGAAAATGGCAAGGTAATTCATTTTGTACAAGAAAAAGATCCTGCAAATATTCCATGGGAAAAATTTGGAGTTGAATATGTTTTGGAATCGACAGGATTATTCTTGACCAAAGACAAAGCAAATTTACATTTACAGCGACCAGGTGTTAAAAAAGTTGTTCTAAGTGCTCCTGCAAATGATGATGATATCAAAACGGTTGTCTTGGGGGTTAACGATCATCTTTTGGAAAAAACCGACACTGTAGTATCCAATGCTTCTTGCACGACAAATTCTGCTGCACCAATGATTGAAGTTATACGTAAACTAACCACGATTGAGAGTGCGTATATTACTACTATACACAGCTACACTACGGATCAACGATTACATGATTCACCTCATAAAGATCTACGTAGAGCTAGAGCAGCAGCTTTGTCTATAGTTCCTACTTCTACAGGTGCTGCAAAAGCATTAACTAAAATTTTTCCTGAATTAGATGGTCATTTTGGTGGTTGCGGTATGCGCGTTCCTGTTCCGGATGGAAGTTTAACAGATCTTACTTTAATTGTTTCAAACCCACCTAGTGTAGAATCAATCAATGCAGCTTTTAAAGAAGCATCTGAAACGTATTTAAAAAATATTTTAGCTTACACTGAAGATCCTATTGTATCTGTGGATATTGTAGGAAATTCAAGCAGCGTTATATTTGATAGCGACTTAACACACGTAATTGGAAATATGGTTAAGCTAGTAGGTTGGTATGATAATGAAGCGGGATATTCTAATCGTTTAATTAATTTATTCGAGATTTTAAAATAAACAAGATAATTTAAGAAAATAGACTACTATTTTTTTAAGTTACTCATATCTATTTAACATAATATTAATTATAAGACAAATTAAATAAAAGTTTATAATTCATCTAAATATACCCAATGATTATTTTCACGAATAAACATAGATTTCTCATGAATGCATTTCAATTTATTTTTTTCTTTAAAATATGCTTTAAACTCAACTGTTCCTTCGGTATCCGATATTGATCCATGTTGAATAGAAATTATTTCTAAACGATTCCACGCAACAGATCTAGACCATCTAATAGTATTTTGCATATTTAAATCATTCCTATAACGCATTGAATGACTAAGCACTAAATAATCACCGATGCATAAAACAAAAGCAGAATATCTTGAACACATCAAATCCTGTGCAGTTTGTGCATTATGTATATTGGTATGTACCAAATAACAACATTCTTTGTATAATTTACCTTTTATGCCACATGGACAAATGATTTGCAAAATAGACATATATTATGTTAAATAGAAGTAGTATTAAAAATCCCCTAACCGAATATGATCCGAATTTATCACTACTAATTTTTGTTTGTACAACATTCCTATGGCACTCTTAAACGATTTCTTGCTCATCCCAACTTCTTCTCGAATCGTATCTGGATCACTTTTATCTGTTAAATTCATTCTACCGTCATGTTCAGACAAATAACGTAAAATGCGTTCACATGTATCTTCCATTTTAATAAAACCAATCTTCTCCAAGGAAACATCTAATTTACCATCCTCTCTAACCTTTTTTATGTACCCCTTACATCTTTCTCCATATCTCAGTGGTCTAATTATATCATTTTTATAAATCAAACCACTATAGGTATCATTAACTATGACATTTTTACCTAATTCTGTCGTATTGGAAATCAATAAATCTACCTCTTGATTTTCTTCAACAAGTATACGTTCAAATTCAATAAAACGTCGGATCCTGGAAGATGCAACTAAACGTTGGGTAGCCTCATCTAAATATAAGTAAACTATATACGATTTACCTTCTTCCATTTTTTGATTTTGTTCTTTAAACGGAACTAATAGATCTTTCTCTATCCCCCACTCCATGAAAGCGCCAAAGTGGCTTACTTGATTTACTTTCAAACATGCAAATTCATTTAACTCAACAAGTGGTTTAAGTGTAGTTGCAATGATTCGATCCTCTGAATCCAAATATAAAAAAACAGAAATCTCATCCCCTATCTCAGAATCTTTTGGGATGTATTTAGTTGGTAATAATACGACATTATCCTCATCGTCTCCAAGATATGCCCCTGGAGCAGTAAAACGTAAAATTGTGAGAGTATTGAACTGACCTAGATGCATCATTGCGAAAGAATTTATATGTAAAGATAAATATTTCTTTGATTTCATCGATTTGAAACAACCAAACGTATAATTTATCGTTATATTTAAGAATCAAAATTTAAACTATGAAAAAACAACTACTTTTCGTTGCTTTATTACTAACTAGTAAAGCGTTTACACAAAATTTTAATCTTACTAATGAAGCTAATATTGGTTCTTCTGTTTCTATGTATATCTGTGACACATTAACCGACAATCATGCAGGAATAAAAGGTGCAAATGCAGTTTGGGATTTTACGAATTTATTAATTAGAGATACTAATAAAAGATCGTTAATTTCAGTTATCAGTCCTACAACTACTTCCTACACATCCTTATACACTTCTTCTAATAAAGCTATCGTATTGGAAAACTACCTAACTTCCTATTATAGCTCTACAAATACCGAAAGAAAATGCCTTGGATATTTCTTTCCTACAAAAGATTTAGGGGATGTTAGAGCTGTATTTAACACAGATCCAGAAATTACACATACTTATCCTTTCGAATTGAACTCAAATAAATCAGACAAGCTTTCAGGAACTTTGTATTATTCATACTTAAATACCCCGATCACAGCAACAGCAACAGGATCTTCGTTGGCAGAAGTTGATGGTTTAGGCACCTTAAAATTGGACGCTTTAAAAATTTATAAAAATGTACTTCGTTACCACATCAAAGATTCAGTTAATGCAACAGTGACTTTACCGTTTATTGGGATAGTTGATGCTACATTAAAACGCGATCAATATGAATATTACGATCATAGCATTTCCAACCTACCAATTTACACACATTCCAATTTACAAGCTTTTGTTTACAAACTTTCCGCTGACGCATTAGTGAATAAAACAATCGTTCTTAGCAAATATAATCCTGATAAGGATGCTAAACCTGTAGATCCAACTAATGCTATAGATGAACTTAAACCTAGCAGATATGCCATATATCCAAATCCTGCAAAAGACCAATTAATTATTTTTGGCGACAACACTTCGATTACTTCCATCTCAATTACCGATGAGACTGGTAAGTTAATTACTTCATCCCTTGAAAATTATAATGTAAACGTTGCCAATTTAGAAAATGGCGTTTATTTTTTACAAATTACAGATCATAATGGGAATGAAATTTATAAATTCATTAAAGAATAGTAACTAAACAATAAAATGATCTACATAATTACATAATTATGAATGAAATTATTTGCCCAAGCTGTCATAAAGCATTTAAAGTCGATGAAGCAAGTTTTGCTGCTATCCTAAAACAAGTGCGCGATCATCAATTCGAAGAAGAGATTCAAGCACGCTTACAATTGGCCGAAAAAGATAAACAAAATGCTATCTTACTAGCAGAAGAAAAAACAAAAAACACCTTACAAGAAAAATTAGCAGAAAAAGAAAGACAAATCACTGAAATTCAAGCAAAAAACGAAACTGAATTAGCTCAGAAACTCGCAAAAAAAGAGCAAATAATTATCGAAATGCAAGCTAAAATTCAACATTCAGAAACAGAGAAACAATTAGCGTTAAAGGAAGCTATTCAAGAAATTGAAAAAGAGCGTGAGCAATTAAAAAATGATTTAAAAACAAAAGAACTAGAGAAACAAAACGTAGAAAATTATCTCAAACAACAATATACTATTGAGTTACAAAGTAAAGACGCGATTATAAAATATAAAGACGATGAAATTGCACGCGTAAAAGATTTGAAACAAAAACTTTCTACAAAGATGCTCGGAGAAACTCTCGAACAACATTGTGAAATTGAATTCAACAAACTGCGTTCAACTGCATTTCAAAATGCTTATTTTGAAAAAGATAACGATGCAACTAGTGGTACAAAGGGTGATTTCATTTACAGAGAAACCGACAGAGAAGGAAATGAAATCATCTCCATTATGTTTGAAATGAAAAACGAAAATGAATGCACTGCAACAAAAAAGAAAAATGAAGATTTTTTTACAAAACTAGACAAAGACAGAAAAGATAAAAATTGCGAATATGCAGTTCTTGTATCATTGTTAGAATCTGAAAACGAATTTTATAACAATGGAATCGTAGATGTTTCCTATAAGTTTGAAAAAATGTATGTCATACGCCCTCAATTTTTCATACCCATTATAACGCTACTTCGAAATGCAGCAATGAACTCATTGAAGTACAAGCAAGAATTAAATTTAATTAGAAACCAAAATATCGATATTACCAATTTCGAATCTAGTATCAATGATTTCAAGCTAGGATTTTCTAAAAACTATCAAAATGCTAGCAAGAAATTTCACGAAGCAATCGAAAGTATAGACAAATCAATGGCACAACTTCAAAAAACCAAAGAAGCACTATTATCCTCTGAAAATCATCTAAGACTTGCAAATAATAAAGCAGAAGATTTAACCATTAAAAAATTAACCAAAGGAAATCCTACTATGCAAGCAAAATTTGATGCAATTAAAAAGGGTTTATTTTATTTTGATGTGCTGGGGCTATATAATTAACCCTAATCTATAGTTGAAGAAATTTACATCCCTAGTCCCTCTATTTTTCCGATTTGCATCTGCAATTTTAGCGTTTATACTT
>Ga0172373_10009153_pt1 | contig 12368 bp, 4 predicted proteins | sample Lak10m_2_FD_114546 | JGI IMG/M metagenome (GOLD analysis project Ga0172373, IMG submission 114546) | Freshwater microbial communities from Kabuno Bay, South-Kivu, Congo - kab_092012_10m | ecosystem: Environmental > Aquatic > Freshwater > Lake | place: Democratic Republic of the Congo: South-Kivu... | reverse complement strand
TCGACAATGTTGTGCTGCGCGACGCCCTCGCCGATCTTCCACTCGGGAGCGCCGGTTCGGTCGACGTCTCCCTTTCCCCCGTTCGCTTCCTTACCGGGGGAACCCCGGTCTCTCGAGTCCGTGTCCGCAATTTCCACCTGGAAGCGGGCGAGCGCAACCAGGCGCTCCTTGATCGGTTGACGTCGAAGCGGAAGGAAGGGACGTCTTCATCGCTGCCGGAGATCCTTCTCGTGGACGGTTCGATCCTCTTCGCTCCCCCCGGTCCGCTCCGCCGGTTCCAGGCCGTGGTCCGCGAAGTCCGGATTCGCGACGAGCGATTCTTCGGCACGCACGTGACCGCGTCCCTCGAACGGGCGGAGGGCGACGTTGCGCTGCCGGAGGGTGCGGGCGGGGCCTGGCCGTTTCCGTCGGTCGAGGCGGACCTCTTCTTCAAGGACGGCGTTCTCCGCGTCCGGAGGTTCAGGGCGTCGCGGGACTCCGCCGCGCTTCGCCTTTCCGGCTCGCTCGACACGCGGAAACGTATCGCGTCGGCGAAGGCTTCCGGGGAGGTGGATATCGCCGGGTGGATAGCCGCCGGCGCTCCGGGGGTCTCGCACATGCGCCGCGTAGTTCGCGAGGGAAAGGCGGAGTTCTCCGTCACCGTGGACGGTCCGTGGAACGATCCGGAAGGCGCGGCGAGGCTCGTCTTCCGGAAGGCGGGGTTCCCCGGTTCCGCAGGTGCGGAGGGCGAAGTGGAACTTTCGCTCGGCGGTCGTGTCCTTCGCCTGGCCCGGGCGCGCGCGAAACTCTGGGGCGGGGGGCTGGAGGCCGACGGCCTGTGGCGCATCGCGTCCGGACGCGTCGAGGGGAAGGCGTCGCTGCGGCGGGTTTCGCTCGGCTCGGTCCCATGGGAGGGCCTCGGAGTTCCGGTGTCGCTTGCCGGGACCGGTGACGCTTCGGTCCGGATCGGGGGAACGGTGGATCGGCTCGATGGGGCCGTGTCGATCGCTTTCCCCGGCGGGATCGAACGGATTTCCTCGACCGGGGTGAAAGGCCCTGCTTTGCGGCTGCCGATCTCCCTCGAAGCGGCGGGGTCGGTTTCCGGCGGCAGGAACGTGAGGATCGATTCGTTCCGCCTGCTGGCCGGCAAGGCCGAATCGCGCGGGGAAGGCGAAGCATCGATCGCCGGACGGACGCTGCGCCTGGGAGGTTCGCTTTCCCTTCCCGCCGGCAGGGCGGCGGATTACGGCGTCGGGGAAGCCGTCGGTTGGGAAAAGATCGTCGGTGAGTGGGAAGTATCCGGCCCCGTGTCCCGGCTTCGCGGCAGCGCGTCCCTTTCCGCGACATCCCTGGCGGTTCGCGCGCTCCCCCCCGTTCCCGTAACGTTGAAGATCGACGGCGACCCGGCGGAGGCGCTGCGCATCTTCGCAGACGTCCCGGCGCAACGGTTCAAGGTCGCCGTCCAGGGGAAGTGGAACTTCCCCTTCGACAGGTCGAGGACCGCTTCGGAATGGACGGTCTCCGCCGGGCGGATCGACCTGTCCGATTCGGCCCGCTGGGTTTCCGCGGTCGCGGCGTCCATCGGGGCGGACGCCGGCGCGGCGTCGCGCCATCTCGCCGGCGTCGAAGGAAAGGGGGAGGCGGACGGGAACATCCGCGTCGCGGGGGGAAGGGTCGAGGCGACGGGGAGGTTCCATGCCGGTAGCGTCGAGATCCGCGGAGTCCCGCTGAGGGCCTTGCGGGTGGAGGGGGGTATCGGCAGAGACGGATCCGCCGGCCGATGGGATGCCCGCGCCGAGGGGAAATTCGGCGGCGGAGCGTTCCACGCGGCGGCGAACGGCGACGGCGGCTACGCGACCGCGGTCGAGGGGACGCTTGAGGGGATCGGGATCGCCCAGGCATTGTCGCTGCTTGGCCATGGCAACCCCGGCGAAGCGGGGGGGGCCGTCGATGCCCGGTTCGCGGCACGCCGCGGTCCGATGGGGTGGGAGGTGACGCGGTTCTCGGCCGGGACGGAAGAGCTGTCGGTGGGCGGTGTGCGGGTGTCCGGCGTGCGCGCGGAAGGCCGCCTGGGAGCCTCCGACGGGAGGTTCTCGCTGCGCTCCGCATCGCCGGCGGTGCGGATCGACGGGGAAACGCAACGCTCCGACGGATGGCCGACGAAGGTGTCGCTGACCGCGTCGGATGTCCCCGCCTCGTTTCTCCTCGACGCATTGGGACGTTCCGGGGGTCCTTCCGGCGGCGCGTTGAGCGCCGAAGTCGGCGCGGTGGTCCGCCTGTCGGACATCCTGGAGGGCGGCCCCCTTTCCCCGGAGGTCTTCCCGGCCCTGCACGGCTCGTTTCTGGCGAAGAACCTTTCCGTCGGCGAGGTGCGCTTCGGGGAGTGTCGCGCTTCCGGCAGGAAGCGCGGGGAAGCCTTCGAGGGGGAGATCCAGACACTCGCCCCCGACTCCCGGCTGTCGTGGTCGGTGTCCCTCCGCGAGCCGTTCCCCTTCCGCCTCGAGGGGCCGTTCAGCCTGGGGGACCACGGCAACGGCACCGCGAAAAACGGGAGCCGCCTCTTTTCCGTCCGTGGACGAGTGCAGGTGGAAGGCGCTTTTCGTGCGGTGGATAAAACCTCCGGGACGGTTCTAGTGGAATCGATCAACTATCGGGACGGCGGAGTGGAACTATCGGGGAAGGACCTTTCCGCGAGCATGGATCCGGCGGGGGTCCGGTGGACGGGCGGCACGATCCTGGCCGCGGGAAACCCCGTTCGGATCTCCGGGGGGGTCTCCTGGGGAGGAGTTCTCGACGTGCGCGTTGAAGGCAAGATGCCGGCGTCGGCGGTGCGGTTGGCCGTCCCCTCGGTGTTCGACCGTCTCGACGGGACGGTGACCCTCGAGGCCAGGATCACCGGGAACCGGGACGCTCCATCCATCGTGGGAACGGGACATCTTGAAGGCGGAACCCTCTCGTTCATCGGCTACAGGCAGCTCTTCGAGGGGATCCGCGCGGATGCGGTCATCAGCCGCGAAAAGATAGTTTTCGAACGTTTCGAGGCGCGGAGCGGGGGCGGCTACATCGACGGGTGGGGAGAGGTTCCGCTCAAGATGGACGCGGGGCAGCGCTTTTACTTCTCGGTGGATTTCATGGACATGGCGTATCCTTACCCGGATGATTTCCGTCCGGTCGTGCAAGGGCACGTTGAGCTGCTCGGGCCCGTGGACGACCTGCTGGTCACCGGCGACATCGAGGTGCAATCGGCACGCTACACGAAGACCCTCCGCCCTGAAAAGGCGCTGGTCGATTTCGGCAAGCGGCTGTCCGACGTTTCCGCGCGGCGGGAGAAGTCCGACTTCCGCGTACGCCTCGACATCAACGCGATAGCGGACGGCACGATCCGGATCCGGAACAACCTGGCGGACGCGATCGCGAAGGGAGAGTTCCGTATCGTGGGCGACAGCAGCCGGGTGATCGTCCTCGGATCGTTCGACGTCGTTGAGGGGACGGTGGAGTTCCGCGGCAACAGGTACGAGCTCAAGCGCGCGATCGTAGACTTCCAGGATCCCCGGAGGAACAACCCGCGCCTCGACGGGCGGGCGGAGACGAGGAAAGGGAACGTGACGGTGACCGTGGTCGTGACGGGCACGTTCGAAAAGTACGAGGTCGACATGTTCTCCGACCCGCCCCTGGGCAAGAACGACATCGTCGCTCTCCTGTCGCTTGGCGTGACGACGCAGGCGCTGGCGGGGCAGGAAGGCGCCGTGGGTTCCGCCGCCGCCGCCTCCATCGCCCTGGGCCCTTACAAGGGGGGCGTCGAGGAGAGCATCCGCGGGGTCGTCGGCCTGGACCGGTTCGCGGTCGAGCCCGGGTTCTCCTCGACCACGAAGACGTTCGAACCGAGGTTCATAGTGGGCAAATCGTTCGGTGACAGGGCCTCCGTTTCGATGTCCACCAGCGTCGGCGCATCGGTCGACAGCGCCGCCACCGCCGAGATCAAGCTTCGGGAGAACATGTTCCTTCAGGGGTCGTGGCAGAGCGCCACGACTACCCAGGAGGGCGACCTGGGCGCCGACCTCAAGTTCCGTTACAGGTATCGGCAATGGAAGGACTTCCTTCGTGGAAAGGAGTAACGCCGGCCCCAGGGCCCTCCGCCTCCTCATGGCGGCGGCGCTGCTCGTCTTCCTTCGCGGGTACGGCGAGGCGGCCGATCCCACCGCGCCGGCGGCCTCCGGTCCCGTCGTCTCCTCGGTCTCCTTCCGGGTGTCGTCCCCGTTCATGATCTCCTACGAGGAGCTGGCGGGGCTCGTCAAGGTGCGTCCGGGGGATCGGCTCTCCAGGGAGAGGGTCCGCGCGTCCATTCGGGGTTTGTACGAGAAATCGATCTTCCGCGAGGTCTCCGCGTTCACTCGCGAGACGGACGGGAAGGTCGCTCTCCTCTTTTTCCTGCGGCCGTTCCCGCTTGTCGCGGAGATGGAAGTGGCGGGGGCGAAGCGGTTCACCCCGGCTCAGATCATTTCGGCGTCCCGTCTGAAGCGCGGCGCTCCCGTAGAGGAGAAGGACCTGTCCGACGCGGAGGAGGCCGTGAAGGCGTTCCTGGCGCGCAAGGGATTCGTCCACGGGAAGGTTTCGGTGTCGGCGACCTGCAACGTGGAAAACGGCGGTGGAAGGGTCCTCTTCACTGTCGCCGAGGGAGAGCCCGGGGCCGTGGGGGATCTCCTGTTCCCGGGGGCGACGCGGTTCAAGCCCGAAGAGATGGCGCGGTTCACGGGAGCGCACGCGGGGAAGCCGCACGACTTCCTCCGGTGGGAGAAGGGGCTTTCCCGGCTGAGGGGCGAGTACAAGCGGGCCGGGTTCCTCACCGTGCACGTGAGCGACTCGGTCGAGCGGTGCGAGGCGTCTTCGGATCTCCTGTGCCCCGTCGTCCGGGTCGAGGAGGGGCCGCTTTACGACGTTCGCTGGGAGGGTCCCGCCGCCTTCACGCCGGTCCGACTCGCGGAGGCGGCAGGACTCGGTGGAGACGAGGAGATCTCCGAGGGCGCCCTGGTGCACGACCTGCGGGAGCGCCTGGTCGCGTTTTACAGGGGACGCGGCTACCTGCGGTGCTCCGTTGTCGTCACCGTGGAGGAGCCGGTCGCCGGCCGGACTCCCCTCGTCGTGTCGATCGTCGAGGGGAAGCGCGGCTACGTCAGGGACGTCCGCTTCTCGGGCAACAGGGGTTTGGGCGACAAGGTGCTTCGCGGGCAGATGACGACGAGGGGCCGCGGGCCGTTCCATCTGATTACGGGCTCCGGGCAATACCGCGACGAGGATTGGAACGACGACGTGAATGCGATCGTCGGGTTGTACCAGAAGTCCGGGTACGCCCGGATGAAGGTCCTCGGGGTCGACGACGCGTGGGACGAGGGGGGCGGTATCGTGAAAACCGTCCGGATCGAGGAGGGGCCGCGTTACCGTGTCCGGGAAATCGTCTTCCTGGGCAACGACGGCTTTTCCCGGGCCGGATTGCTGGCGCCGATGAGGAACAAGGAGGGGGCGTACCTCGATTACGCCGGCGTGGAGGCCGACCAGGAGGCGCTGGCGGCGCACTACCGCGACGCGGGCTACCTCGACGTGCGCGTCGAGTCCGAGGCGCTCCTCGAAGCGGACGCCTCCTCCGCGCTGCGCTTCGTGATCGTCGAGGGGCCGCGCTACCGTCTCGGGAACATCGTGGTCCGGGGGACGCTGCTCACCAGGGCCTCGGCGGTCCTGCGCGAGAACCCGATCGCACCGGGAGGAACGGCCGGGGAGAAGGACCTCCTGAGGTTCCAGCAGGCGGTCTACGCCACGGGGTTATACAAGAGCGTGCGCGTCCAGCGCGTCAAGCGTCCCGAGGAAGGAGTTCTGGACCTGGTGTTCGAGGTCGAGGAGACCCTTTTTTTCGAGGTCGAGTTCGGCGGCGGGTGGGGAACCGACACGGGCTTGCGGGGTATGCTCGGGGCGAAGGAGAAGAACCTCGACGGCCTCGGGAGGAGCGTCTCCTGGCAGGCGACCGTCAGCCAGAAGGAGGAGAAGCTGATCGGCGATCTCCGTGAGCCGTGGATCTTCGGCAACAGGTGGAAGTGGGAAGGCGGGCTGACGGGATCGTACCAGAAGGCGGAGCGTGTGAGCTTCCACATGCGGAAGGCCGGCGTCGTGGCCGGAATAACCCGCAAACTGATCGAAAGATCCTATGTGTCGCTGCAGTACGAACTGTCGCGCGACCAGGTGTTCGACGTGGCGCCGGGCGCGGTGCTTTCGCCCGAAGACCAGGGGTTTGCGACCGTCGCCGCCGTTCGAGGGCTGGCGGTCCTCGATTTCCGCGACGACCCGTTCAACCCGAGAAAGGGCTCGCTTTTTTCAGGCTCGGCGGAGCTGGCGACGCTGCCGCTGGGTTCCGAAGTGGACTACTACAAGCTGTCGGGCCAGAGCAGCTTCTACTTCACCGTGTTCCGGCGCAGCACGATCGTTCTCTCAGGCCGGGCCGGCATGACCCGCTCCTTCGGGCGCACGGAGGAGGTGCCGATACAGAAACGGTTCTTCCTCGGAGGGAGGACCACCGTTCGCGGCTTCAAGGAGGACGCGCTTGGGGCCAGGGGAACGGACGGAACGCCCACCGGCGGCGACATGATGGTGAACATGAACGCCGAACTGCGCGTTCCGATCCGGTACGGGTTCATCGGGGCGGTGTTCACCGACGCCGGAAGCGTCTGGTACGCCCGAAGCCCGGTCAACGGCTTCGATCTCCGGGAAACCTCCGGCCTGGGCCTGCGCTACCTGACGCCAGTCGGTCCGATCGGTCTCGACTACGCCTGGAAGCTGGATCGCCGCGAAGGGGAGTCCGAGGCGGAGTGGCACTTCACCATAGGGGCGGTGTTCTGATGAACCACACGGTAGCCATCATTCAGGCTCGTGGCGCGCTCCTTCCGGTCGCCGCGTTTCCACCGCAATCACCCGTTTCGGGCAAGGTGGATTCGTGGTAATTTCGCCTCATGTCCGAGGTTGACGACAAGGGAGGGGGGAGACTCCAGGATCATCACGGGTGGCGGGTCGGGTTCGCGCTCGCCTGGTGCGTGCTCCTTGCGTCTACTTCCGCGGCGTCCATCCTCCTCGGTGGTTTATCCACGTCCAGCGGCGTATTCGTGGCGGGGGTCGCCTTTGGCGAGTTCGTCCTCGCCGTGGTCAGTTCCGTCATCCTGGAGAGGACCGTCTTCCACCATGTCGCGAGGCTTCGGAGCGCGGTGGCGGATGAGATGGCCGGCCCCATGCCCGAGGTGAAGGGTCCCATGGCGCCGTTGGCTGAAGCGATCTCCGCCCGGCAGGAGCGGTCCGTAGCAACGCTGCGCGAGGCCGTCCAGGAACGCGAGGAGCGCATCGCACAGGTCGAGCGCCTGGGGCGCGCCCTCGAGGAGGCTCGGGCGAACCTCGAGTCCAACATCCAGTATCTCCGCACGATCGCGGAGGTCTCCACCGTCATAGCCGGGACCCTCGATCCGGAGGAACTGTTCCGGATCATACCGGAACATGTGATGGGTAAACTCGGCCTGAACGACTTCTGCATCATGCTGTACTCGCGGGAAACCAGGCGGTTGGTGGCGAAATCCGTCTCGTCGGATGGCGGGGGTACGATGCCCGCTTTCACTCTCGCGCCGGGTGAAGGGGTCGCGGGGAAAGTGTTCTCCACCGGGGAGCCGGCGTGGATCCCCGACGTCAGGTCCTCCAAGGACTTCCTGCATTACGGAGGGCGCCGCACGGACGTCCGTTCGTTCATGTGCGTCCCCCTCGTGTCGAAGGGGAAGAGCATCGGGGTGCTGATGCTCAACCACTCCGAGCCCAACGCGTTCGAACCGGAGCTTCTACCGACCATGCAGGTGCTCGCGTCCTACCTCGCCATCGCCATCGAGAACGCCGGGATGTTCGGGATCGTCAAGTCGCTTTCCGAGAAGGACTCCCTCACGCTGCTCTACAACCACGGCGCGTTCCACGAGAAGCTCGCCATCGAGATGGAGCGGGCGACCCGGTACGATCGCCCGATGGCGGTCATAATGCTGGACCTGGACCACTTCAAGGAGATAAACGACCGGTACGGCCACACGACCGGTGATCGCGTGCTGGTTCTGGTCGCGGGGGCGCTGGGGGCGCACCTGAGGAAGACGGACATCGCGGCGAGGTACGGGGGGGACGAGTTCGCCGTGATCCTTCCCGAGACCGACCTGTCGTCGACCGCCGTGATCGCCGAGCGCATCGCCGAGGGGATCTCGAACGTCCGGTTGGACATCGGAGGAGGGAACGTCATATCCTTCACCGCCAGCGTCGGATACGCCGCATGCTCAAGCGACGCTCCCGGGCGGGGGGACATCCTCAATACCGCCGACCGCCTCATGTACGATTCCAAGCGTCGGGGCCCCGGAGGCGTTCTCGGGGTGCAGATCTGACGGGAGGAGGCGCGGTACGTTGGGAAAGGGACTGGTGAAGACATTGGACGACATGCTGGTGAAGTGGGCCGGGAAAAACCGGGTGGTCGTATACGCGAGCGAATAGGAAGATCGCAGGAGGACGCGTATGGAACGCAAAGCGGTGGAGCGGTACCGACTTTCCCTTTTCGGGCGGATGGTGATGGGCGTCGCCCACGAGGTCGACAACCACCTGAGCGTGGTTCTGGGGTTCTCTGAGCTCTTGCAGTTAGCCGCCGGAAACGGGGAAAAGGTCCGCAGCGGCGCCGGGAAGATACTTTCCGCAGGGGAAAGGATCGGGGCGATCATCCAGCAGTTCTCCCGGCACGCGCGTCCGCACGATCCGGCTCAAGAGTCGTTCCTGCCCGGAGAACTGATACCGGAGATCCTCCTGTTCGCCAAGTACGACCTCGGCCGCAACGACGTCTCCGTCGTGCCGCCGGATGACGTTCCACGCGGGATTCTCCACGCAGACAGGCGGGATTTCGGGCTGGCGCTCCTCGCGCTTCTGTTCAACGCATCGGAGGCGATGTCGGGGACGGGCGGGGAACTGTCGTTGCGGGCGACCGTCGATGCGGAATGGTGGGCGTTCACAGTGGCGGACCGGGGGCCCGGGATACCGGCGGAGCTCGGTGAAAAGATCTTCGAGGAGGGGTTCACGACACGCACCGCGGCCTTCAACGCGGGAATGGGGCTACCGGTGGCCAGGCACCTCGTCGGTCAAGCGGGGGGAACTGTGGGCATCTCTCCCCGCGCCGGGGGCGGTTGCGAGGCCACGATCCGCGTGCCGGTCAAGGGGCGGGCCTGACACGCTACCGGGCATCGCGTACCCGGGGACATCCCCGGTTCACCCCCCCCCCCACCATTTCCAGGATGTGAAAGCTGAAGGTGGGCTACGAAGGGCATCCTTCGCCCGGAATGGCTTGCCGTCCGAAGATGCGAAGTCTCGGCCTTATGGTGGCGACCAGCAGCGAAGGATGGTGCCGAAGGGGGGATTTGAACCCCCACGTGGTTGCCCACACCAGACCCTGAATCTGGCGCGTCTGCCAGTTCCGCCACTTCGGCACGTATAACGCGGAATTAGAAGATTAGCGCAAAACCGGTCGTCGCGGCAATCAAAAACGTTCCTTGAGTGAACCTGCTGGCAAATGCTTCCGCCGCCGGTATGATGGGGAAGGGATTTTCACTTGAAGGAGACGCGGGTGCGCGACCAGGCGTTTTGGGAACGGTGGCTCAGGCAGCGCGCCAAGGTGCTCGAGGAGGCGCGCGCGTCGGTGAAGGACTGGTACCGCGAGGCGGGCGTGGAGAAGGGCGAGCGCCGCGCCTTCAAGGCCGCGCTGAAGGCCCTGAACCCGGACGGGGTGAATGGGAAGCGGAAGAAGAAGCCGCCGCGGCGGGGTAAGGGCCGGATCCCGGGCGGCGGCACGCCGTACGGCGCTCCGGCGGAACGTCGTCGATCGGACGGTTGCCGTACCGTCGAGGGACGCCTGCGATTCACCCGCGAGGGGCGGCCGATCGTTATCCCGGCCGATCCGGATACGCCCATCGTGCGGATTCCGGGGTACTCCCTCTCCGGTGCGTGGCCAAAGGACCGGGTTCTGGTGAAGCTCGATCGGGGGCGGGCCGGCGCCCCTTCGTACGGGCGGGTCGAGCGGATCCTCGAGCGGGGGATCCGGACGTTCGTCGGTCGGTACGCGCCGGCGGGGAAACGATTCTTCGTCCGGTTCCGCGATCGTGAGTCGGACCTCCTCATCGAGGTGGATCTCCCTGCTGATTTTTCGGCGGAACCCGGGGATCTGGTGCTTGCGGAGGTCTCCGAATACCCCAAAGGGGAGAAGGAGGGGCGGGCCCGCGTCGTCCGAGCCCTCGGGAAGTCGCACACGATGGAGACCCTCTTCCTCGCAGTGACTTCCTCCATGGATCTGCCGGTCGCGTTCCCGGCCCCCGTGCTGGCGGCGGCGCAGGCTCTCCCCCAGACGGTCCGCCTTTCCGTCCGCGGCGTCGGCGTGTGCCACGGTGACGAGGCGCTTCCGCGGGCCGACCAGAGGGGGCTTCCTTTCGTCACGATCGACGGGGAGGACGCGCGCGACTTCGACGACGCCGTGTGCCTCGTACGCGAGGGGACCGGTTTCCGCCTGTTCGTCGCCATAGCGGACGTGGCCCATTACGTCGAGCCGGGGTCGCCTCTCGACCTGGAGGCGTACATGCGCGGCACCAGCGTATACTTCCCCGATCGCTGCATCCCCATGCTGCCCCGCGAACTTTCGGAGGGGGTGTGCAGCCTTAAGCCCGGCGTGAACCGCCTTACGGTGACGGTCGAAATCCCGATCCGGCCGGGTGGAGCGCAAGGGGCTCCGTCCTTCCACCCATCGGTCATCCGAAGCCGCGCGCGCCTGACGTACGACGAGGTGCACTCCTTTCTGGGGACCGGGGCTTCCGGAGAAGGTGAAGGGGAGTCCGGCGGCGGGAAGATCACCCCGGAGATCGGGCGGATGTTGCGCGACATGGCGACGGTCGCCGGAGAATTGACCGTTGCTCGGTTCGGGCGCGGCGCCATGGACCTGGACCTGCCCGAGGCGGAGATCGCCGTCGTGGACGGCAGGCCCGTCTCGGTGAAGCCTTCGGAGCGGTTCGAATCCCACCGTCTGATAGAGGAGTTCATGCTGCTGGCGAACACGTCGGTGGCCGAGTTCCTGTCCGATCGCGGCGATGCCTTCCTCTTCCGGATCCACGAGGAGCCGGCCATGGACAAGATCGAGGAGTTCGAGGCGGCGGCGGGCAGGCTGCTGCGGCGTTCCCGTCCGACCGGCAGTCGCGACGCGTCTTCCATCCTGCAGGCGTGGGCGGATCTGGCGAGGGGAGGCAAATTCGAACGGGCGGTCCACAGGATGCTCCTGCGCAGCTTGATGTTGGCGCGCTATGGTCCCGAAACCAAAGGTCATTTCGGGTTAGCTCTTTCGCGGTACTCTCATTTCACCTCCCCCATCCGCCGGTACCCGGACCTGCTCGTCCACAGGGTGCTCAAGGCGTCGCTCGGCGGCGGGGGATCGGCCGATTCCCTTCGGGCCATCCGCGAAAATGGATCCGAGATCGGGGCCCATCTTTCCGGGAGGGAGCGGTTGGCGATGGAGGCGGAACGGACGCTCGAACAGCGGGCGAAGGCGCTGTTCATGGAAGGGCAGGTGGGGCGCACCTTCGAGGGTACCGTCTCGTCCATCGTCGCCTCGGGATTCTTCGTGGAGCTTGATGGCTGCATGATCGACGGGATGGTTCACGTCTCTACGCTGCGGGACGACGAATACCGGCTGTCGCCCGACCGGATGGAGTGGGTCGGCCAATACAGGAAGCGCCGGGTCGGGCCAGGCGACCGGGTGCGCGTGCGTGTGCGTCGCGCCGACCCCGACCGTGGCGAGGTCGATTTCCTGCTGGTTGAAAAGATGCCGGAATCTACTTAAGATGAATGGCAGTCGGGGGTGACCATGCCGAAAAAGCTTCTTCTGGCGGAAGACAGTCTGACCATCCGGAAGGTGTTCGAACTCGCACTGTCCCGTTCGGGCATCGCGATCACCTCGGTCGACACCGGGGAGGAGGCCGTCCGCATGGCCGGCGAGATCTCCCCCGACCTGGTGGTCGCCGACTTGACGCTGCCAGGCAAGAACGGCTTCGCCGTCGCCGCGGAACTCCGCGCCATGGAAAAGACGGAAAAGATCCCCGTCCTCATCTTGTCGGGGACCATGGTCCCTCTCGACGAGGCGCGCTTCAAGGCAAGCGGCGCGAGAGGCGTGCTTTTCAAGCCTTTCGAGTCCTATGAGTTGCTGGACAGCATCGAACGTCTCCTGCGCGAGGCGGCGGCGGTTCCCGAGTCGCCCAAACCGCAGGAGCCGCCGGCCGTGGACGAGCGCTGGGACTTCAGCGACGTCCTGGACGAGGTGGAGG
>Ga0172373_10009152_pt1 | contig 12369 bp, 4 predicted proteins | sample Lak10m_2_FD_114546 | JGI IMG/M metagenome (GOLD analysis project Ga0172373, IMG submission 114546) | Freshwater microbial communities from Kabuno Bay, South-Kivu, Congo - kab_092012_10m | ecosystem: Environmental > Aquatic > Freshwater > Lake | place: Democratic Republic of the Congo: South-Kivu... | reverse complement strand
TCAGGATGATCCAGCGACACCAGCGCCTCGTCCAGCGACGGATCGGGGAACACGAGGTTGAACGAGATCCAGTTCCAGCCCGGGTTCAGCGCGATATCGCGGCGAATCAGGTTGTTCGTGTGCAGCACCGTCGGACTGCCCACCGTGCCGATGACATTGTCAATCTCGAAGTCGAACGACTCCATCAGATCCACATAGCGCAGACAGCTCGAGGCATCCCAGATATCCAGCGAGATTGGCTTGCCGTCGTCTTCCGGATCGCCGAATACCGTGAGGAACACCCGGTATTGCGTACCCACCGGCGGAAGCGTGGGAAGCAGTTGCAGCTTCGCCAGACCGCGCAGTTCACCGTCAATAAATGCGGCGAGAATATCTTCCTCGTCTGTGCTGAGCGTGCCTTCGATATCGAGTTTCAGCGTGAAGTTCATGGAGCCGGAGTAGGCCGTAGGGTCGAACTGCCAGTCGGGAGCCGGGCACATCACGCGGCAGTACACCGGCATGGGTTCGTTACCCAGCGGAGTAACAGCAAAAATGGTATCCGTATATGTACCGAAACTCAGCGAGTTATCGAATACAAACGTGATATCCTGCGCTGCACCCGGGGCGATAATGCCGTTCGCGGGGCCCACGCGCACCCATCCGGGCACATCAGAGAGCTCGTACGACAATGCCTGACCGCCTGTATTCACCAGTTGGCGTGTCACCGTGGTGATATCCTGCTGGTACTTGCCCACTTTCACATTGCCGCCGCTCCAGCGCATCGGGTTGCGGTCCACGAAGAACTCCCAGCTTTTGTGCACAAACAGGTTGTCGGCCAGGTCCTTGATGTTATCCACTTCCACGCGCAATACCGTGTTCTCGATAAAGCGGTTGGGCACATTGGGGACAATCACAATCTTGTCGCCGCTACAGGTAATAACCGCATCAATCAACTGGTCTGTTTCTGCATTGTACAGACCTATATTATTGTTGTTGAAGAAATCGGCCTGTATGATCTGGTCGCAACGAATGGGCTCTGTGAACTGAATACTGATCTCGTCGCCGGCAGAGAGTACCCCGTCGGCAGGCTCGGGTGTGCCCAGAATTTCCGGTGCCGTGCGTTCGATACGACCTGTGATCACCGTGGATACACCGGCATTTTGACCGCCGAAGCACTGGGTGACTGCCCGTATTTCATATTCTCCGTCCTGATAACCTTCCGTATTCCACTGTACAATCTTGAACACATCGTTATCGAGTTGCGCCTTGGGCACCTCCGTGATATTGATCCAGGCACCATCACCGTTTTTGCGGCGGTACTGCACCCGGATCAATTCCAGATCGGCGTCATAACGATTGAATTCATTGAGCGTAATGAACACAATATTTCCGTCAGCCGGTGTCATTACCCAGTTTTGCAGCGGGAAGCCAATGTCTATCGGGCTGCAGGGCTCGAGGAAGTGAACATCCAGATCAATCTGCTTGAAGAAAGGCTCCGGAGGCCAGTCGCCGTTACCGAGGGCGTCATAACGCGCACCCTCACAATCAGATATGGCATAGAAACTCAGATTTTCATAATCATAGGCATTCGGGCCGCGACCAATCGTTACAATCACTTCCTGCGACTGGCCGGGAGCAATGAGGAAGTTACCACTGGACTTGTTTTCACCCTGCACTTTCACCACAGCTCCGTCCGGGTTGGTGGCATTGTACAGTGCCAGGGAATAATAACGATATTCATCGGTCTGGCTCACATTACCCAGATTAAACTTGAATACTGCCACGTCATTCTCGAGGACGTTGGTGGCAATAGTTTTATCAACCGTCAGTGTAAGACCATCGCGAGGCACTGTTTTCTCCTCGTAAGGACAGGAAGAATTCCCGGAAATCGTTTTGAAAACCGGTGTGCCATATACTCTGTCCTGCAGAACATCAACAGTAAACACATCCTTGATATCGTCGTCTGCCAGCGTATAACCTACCGTCTGTGAATTCGACTGGGTATTGCTGAATTCAGTCGAGACACCCATATCAATCTGCATGCCCATTTTGAAGGATGCACCTGTTCCGTTGAAGAAAAAGCCCAGATCAGCACCGATATTCGCCGAAATATCTACTCCAAACCCATAAGACATACTCTTTGTATTCTCAATCGTTGTGGAGTTTTCATAGGTTACACCTGCATCGAATGTCAGGTTTTTCTCAAAAACAGCCTGATCCTTCAGGTCGCGGTTCCGCTGCAGGATGTCGCGCCACTGGTTGGCTGACACCGTATCTCCCACAAACTCCAGATTGGGGATGACCACTTTTTTGATCTGATAGCCCGAATAAAGGAATGTAGATGCAAATTTATCCGGGAAAACAACCAGATCAGGTTTAATGTAGTAATCACAAGCGTTGGTATCAAAACGAAGATCATCAGTGACACCGAAAAGCAGATTCAGGGCACCGCCCACAAATACATCGGCGTCTTCTCCCTGCAGCACTGCATCGCCGGAGGTAGAAATCGTTTCATTGGTCGTCAGGCATATCTCCGCAGAGGTATTGAAGTTACCTTTGGTGGTAACACTCATACCCATCTCGAGCTCGTTTTTAAGCTCGGTCTTCGTTTCTACCTCGGCACCGACACCCGCAGAAACCACCGTTTCGGTACCCAGACTCAGCTTGATTCCGGTACTCAGCTTAGTCGCAAGCGTAGTTCCCACTCCCCATCCGTTACACACCGTCGTACCCTTGGATATGGTTGCATTCGACCCGTCTCCAGGTGGATCTCGCAATATCATCAACGGTATGGATGGCGAAGTGGAGGTAAAGTTCACCGCTCTCGGTCGCTGGCCCAGCACCACCGCTGTCGTGGAAATCGAGTTCTGTATGGTATTGGCCTCTGCAGCAACGGTCAGCGTTTTGGTGTACGGAGAAGCTATATTCGGGAAGCTGGCCTTGAACTTGTGTTTCAGCTTGCCCGTGGTCATCAGCGTATCAAAAGATGCCATATCAGCAATCTGGTTGTCAATCGTCAGCATGGCCGTATCCAGATAGCAGCGGCCACCATCGTATGGCTGGTAAACCTGAATATCGGTGGAATAGGATCCACCCTGCATCAGCATCTGTTGCCCGCAATCGTTGGTATCCAGCACCGACAATTCGATCTGAGGCTGGGAGTAATAGATGAAATCAGTCGTGTCGCTCACATCGGTCAGATCCACTTCCTTGCCGCCCTGCAACTGGAAATAGTTGTAGATGACGTTGTTGGAGTGCTCTGTCACTGCCACCGTAAACGGCAGCGGCGGCAGTTTGTCAAACTTGAATTTGCCATTGGCCTCGGTCAGCTGCTGTTCCTTGTAATAGCAACCGTCAAATGTTTCTACTTTGACTTTCACAATGGCACCTTCCGGAATGACGCTCTTGCGACATATCTCATTACCCGCCATCTGACCCTGTATGTGGCGCTTGATCTGGTTGCGGAACAACACACCCGCTACCGGCGAGGCAATATTGTCTATCTCCCAGAATGCCGGATAATAGGTGTGTGTCCTGAAAACGGGTGTCAGTTGTGCAGTAGCGCCCGGCTCGAACTCAATGGAGAAATACCCATCGTTGTCAGTAAATACCGGTGGTGAAGCGCGCTTGCCATTCACCAGAATCTCGACGCCCTCCTGGAAGCAGTCTGTTCCGTCATAGCGGACGTAACCACTCACGGGCACGGTACTCTGATCGGTAAAGTCCACCTGATCCACGCTGGTGTTCGACGGGTTCAGGGTTACCAGTCGGTTCGACGGCGTGAACAGATGCGGCTCCTCATTCAGAATGGCCGCCACGGTGCTGTAGGTGGCACCGTAAATGGTACCCTTTCCCGATAGCGAAAAGCCGTAGTCCTTCAGCTTGTCTCCGCTGCCCTCATTGAGCGGAAAGTAGTTCATCAGGTCGCCCCGTCTCAAATCGGTACCCACTGCGGCAGCCAGCTGCAAATCGGGCAGCGACACCAGACTGTTGTAAAAAACCACATCGTCTATCAAACCGGAAAAATAGTTCACCATGGAACCACCGCTGCGACCGGCACCGAGGGTCCACACGGTTCCACCTGAAAAATCGGAAGCTACCCCGCCGAAAGTGTGCGAGCCCACCAGATCGCCATTTCTGTACAGGGTAACCGCCGCGTCAGTGCTGCCCGAAGGCTTGTCAATGACAAATGAGAGACGGTGAAAACCCATGGTCAGCGCACCGAAATCATGCTGGTTGCCGCCCATCTCAAGCACCACATGGCCCGCATTCAGGTGCAGTCCGAAATGCGTGGTACCGCCGTTCTGCTTGGTCAGGATACATTGATTGCCCGAAAAGTCGAATGCCTTGACGGTTACCTCCACCGTGGAGCTGTCGGCCAGATCAAAATCGGTCAGCTCGGCGTACTGGTGATTCACCGAATTGAACTCCAGCGACTGGTTGAAATAGAATTTCTTGGAAGGGGTTGCAATAAATGTCGTTCCCGCTCCGTAATTAATACCCGGAATGGCATAAAAACCCGTCTCGTCGGTCAGACCCGCATTCACCACATTGGGCTTGTCGGACGACCAGCTGGCACCGCAAAAATAGAGTTTCTGTTTGGTGGCTGTCAGGTCGAATGATTTGGAGCCTACACCCTCGTCGAACTTCCAGTAGTTCACCAGGCCGGCAGCATTGGGTGCCACCGTGCGGTTCATGAACATCTGGATCTCTGTCTGCGCCAGCTGACGGTTGTAGAATCGCAGTTCGTCAATGCCACCGGTAAAATGACCCGTCGCATCGGTTTTCTGACCCAGAAACAGAGGCGACTGTCCCGCCTCGTAGCCCGTAACAGCTGTTTCGATCAGCTCACCGTCCACGTACAGCAACACGGAGGCACCGCTGAACGATACCGCCACGTTGTGCCAGTTATCGGCGGTGGCTTCCGGGAAGGCGTATTCCAGTTCGGTAGTGCCTCCCGAGCCGTTGGCCATGCCGAACCGGACACCCTTGCCGTCGGCAGCAGGCAACGTGTGCAGCCACCAGTTTTTGCCGATATGGCTGCCAAAGTCATAGATAGCGGCGTTGTCGTTACCATCATCTATTTTCACCCAGCACGACAGGGTGAACTGACTTGTCGGAAACGCAGCGCTGTACTCGGTGAAAATCATGTCGTCACCGCCAAAGCGCGCCGAGGCACCAATGGTGGGCGACAGCGTGACGATGGCACCCGGTACCGGATTGTTGTTGTTCGACTTCACCTGACCGGTCACTACCCCGTTCGGATTCAGGAAGCCCAGCGCAGAGCCCGGACTGCCCTCTCCGAATGAGTTCACCGCAGCTACCTGGTAGGTGTAAAACTTGCCGGCAATGACGTTGAAGTCAATAAAAGTGAAGGTTTCTCCGTCTACCGAGGCCAAAAGGGCCCCGTTGCGGTATATCTTATAGGAAGTACCGGCGGGCGACAGCGGATCGGGCGTCCAGTCCACCTGAACGCGATCCTCGAGATCGCCCTCGCTCGCGCGCACCTCCGGGGGCGCGGGAGGCATCAGGAAACGCGACCAGAAACCGACCGCACCCTTGTACTGCTGTCCGAATACGGTGCCCACCACCGGTTGTCCCACCGTCACATTGACCCGACGCTGGGGGTTGAAAGCATTCGTCGTGCTTCCATAGTTGAAAAACGCCCGGCCCGTCAGAAAATCGTCGTCGCTGACCGTCACGCAGTTCGGACTGTTCTGCGCAGACAGCGACGCCACCGACAGCAACAGCAGCGCGATTATGAAATGAATTATTTTTTGCATGGATTTGGATGCTTTGATGTGAAAATCAGAGACTTTACAGTGAAAAAACAGCCGCTATCAGCGCTTGCCGTTCGACATCAGCAGGTTCTCCAGTTTGTTCAGGCGGTCGCTCAGACCGTTCACATCTCCGCGCAGACCCTCGTTCTGCTGCTGAAGTTTGTTATTCTTATCCATCAGTCCGGCATTGGCCGCCTCCAGTTCGGCCACGCGGCGCGCAAGCTCCTGGGTGGCAGATACGTTGAGGGTGTGGATTCGATCATACTCTACAGTACGGAAATCAGAAACACCTTTCCCGTACACGAATATTCTTTCAGGATTTGTTTCACCACGCCATTCAGCAACTGTAAAAGACTTGTCACCATCCGTTGCAATAACACTGTAATCCTGCTGGTCTGTTTCTTTGCCCGAGAAAATACGTACCATATCTCCGGCAACAAGGTGGTGACCGCAATCTACATAAAAAGTGGCCTTTCCTGATTCAATACTGACGGCAGAAGGCTTTGCGTAAATATCAGGAATGAAACTGTACGAAAGTGTAATCGCCTGTGGATACACTTTTTCCACCTGTTGAGCTATGAACCCTTTCACGCTGGCGCTACCCTTGGACAGTGTATCAACATGGGTATAATCAGTCACTTCCAGTTTCATCAATGTTGACAAATCATCAAAACCGTTACTCTGGTGAAGATTTTTCTTGACTCTGGCATCCGAAATCAGTACCAGGCCAGTGGTGATAATATTTTCACCAGTGCGAATTGAACATCCGTGCCCCTGATTGAGGAAATTATTAACGCCCGGCCCTACTACATATCTCGTACTTAATCCATCAATGTATTGACCAATACTACCCGGAACATACAAAGCTTTCTTGAATTCTGTCCAGCCGTCGCCGCGACACACCATATGCAGGTCACCGTTTCGCCATAGTCTGAGATCATTGTTATTGTTTGATTCAAAGTGACCATTCCCTGCATATACAGTACTTGAGGAATAAAATCTGCCATTTACAATAAATCCGTCTTCATCGGTGTAAGCCTTCAAACTTCCATTGCCGTAAAAATGTACCCTGCCCCCTGCACTGGCAGGTACGATATTAATCGACTTGTTGGCAGAGCCCATTGTGTAAGCGTACTGGTTAACATCCAGAAATCCCTCATGATTACCTGCTTTTAAAACCAGATTGGCACCAAAATCATTGGATGTACTGATAATCTGCTGTACATGATTATCCGGATTACTGACATGGAACCTGGCCTGCGGTGAAACCGTACCTACGCCCACGCTACCCGCCGACGGGAACGTATTGCTTTGTCCGATCAGCGACAGGGCATAAGGGGCGCTGGTGAGGCGCGTGCGCGGGATGAGTTCTGCACCGCCATCCACGGCGATACCGAGGTAATACACCTGGTCGAACCCGGCAGTAAGTGGATTGGCTTCTCCCAGCAGAGCGCTGTAAACACCGCCGATGACTTCAATATTATCCTGTGTTTCGCTCCATACCGGTGTGCCCCCGGTTTCGGCGGTATAAAGCTTGAAGGTCAGTGCATACTTTCCATCGTCAACGGCGCCGCCGAATGAACGCTGAATGGTACCTTGAACACTGAGCGTGGCCTGGGCGTGAATGTCGCAGGCAGCTGCCAGAAACGCGAGAAGCAGAAGTAAAATTTTAGATTTCATAGTGGGAAAACAGTTTAACTGATGACGTTGAGAACCAGACCCTGACAGGTATTACCGCGCGGATTGATACGGCATATTTTCTGTCAGAATCACAGCGACAAAGGTCAGGTACACCTACCCAAAGAGATTGGCAAAAACCCGAAGGATATGGCAAATTTGGGGCGATAAAGCCTCCTGAAAGCAGACTTAGGGCATGTGGTGCATCTGAAAACGTACATTTGCATCACTGCCGGAACCAATAATCCGGCTATTCAAACATGCAATTCATACGAAAGAGCCGGACCTGTTTTTATCTCGTTGCTGCACTGCTTTTTCTGCTCGCAGGCGCAGGTGTCGCGGGCGCGCAGGACAGCCATCCAGCGGCAGGCCGACAACTTGATCTGGTCAGGTTTGAGTGGAACAATAACATAGGAACAATTAATGTCAATCCTGTTTACTTTCTGCAAGACAGTCGCAGACAGATGTGGATGGCATCGTCGGCAGGGGTGGTGTCGTTCGACGGTTATCATTTCAAGATTTACGGACAGAAAGAATACAACCTGAGCACCTCGAGAATCGTGCGACTGGCGGAAGATGTACATGGCAATATCTGGATTATGGGGTTCCGAAACAGCCGGATTCTGATTGACGTACTGGACCCGCAAACGGACATAGTAGTTCCATTGCACCGGTACCTCGGCCAGGAGCAGCCCGTCGAGATTCCAATGCGGGAGGAAATCATTCTAACATATAATATAGACGGTAAAATATGGACAGGTACTCTTGATGCGGGTTATTTGTACGACGGCACGTGGCGACAGGTGTATGCCCCGCAGAAAAGAAGTTCCGAAGGTTTCAGATGGTGGCCCGCCCGGGATGGATTCTGGAATACCTCCCTCAAAAACAACCATATTTATCTGGAAAACAGTACCGGTGTGGTACTCGACAGTGTGCCCGGAGATCACTATCTGTGGCTCGACGACAAACTGAACCTGTGGACAGCAGGGGCCGAAGGGACATCGGAGTTCCGTCAGCTCGCAGTTGAAAATGGGCATATCCTGTCCTATCAGGCAGACAAACTGCCCGCATTCAGGTGGTTCGGAGAAAATATCTATTCAAGAGACCTCACTCCCCCGCTCCGGTATGGATATTCATGGAGTAAAACAGACCGCGGACTGTTGCTTGGCAGGAGCGATGGAACGGCAACAACTAATCTGACCGGAAAATTTCCGGATATAGGCTACAATAACAACTTCTACTTCGACCGGCAGGGAAATATCTGGACCGCCACCCGCAATAAAATCATTCACCTGCGGGTCAACAAATCATCCGGGTTCCGGACAATCATGAGCGACGAAAGCCTCGACAGAAGTGTGCGGGGAATGGTTCAGGTGGGCGATTACGTGTATGCCAACAGTTACAAAGGCGATTTCAGGGTCAATATCCATGATTACAGCGTTTCGCCATTTAATATAGGGAGCGGACAGGGACTGTGTTTTCTGCGCGACCAGAACGGTTTCTGGGTGGGTAGTCACGGCGGGAGAATTGCCTTTATTGAACCGGGAAAATCAAAAAAAACATACAGTTTTGACCACCAGCCCGATATCAACTGCTTCCTGAAGTCAGAAGCGGGCATCCTGACAGGCACTTCCAACGGGTTGTTCCTGATTCACCCGGCTGAAGGAACCGTGCTCCCCACGCCCCTGCGCGATGCCGGCGTCTATTTCCTGTACCGCAACAAAAAAGGTATCTGGGCCTGTACCACCAGCGGCCTGTATCTGATGGATGAACAGGGCAATATCAGGGCGCAGTATCTGGCTCGTTCACCGGAACTTCCCTATGAATATCTTACCGGAGTGTATGAAGATGAAAACGGTGCTTTCTGGCTGACTTCCCGGGGCGGCGGGCTAATTGAATGGTCGGAGGAACAAGGTATCATCAGGCACTTTACCATCGAAGAAGGTCTCTCCAACAACGATATTCACGCTGTTTATCCCGATGCATCCGGCAACCTGTGGCTGCCATCGAACTACGGACTGATGCGGCTGCAAAAATCAACCGGGCGCATTCAGGTGTTCTTCAAACGCGACGGGATTGCCGACAGCGAGTTCAACGGTATGTCTCACTTTCAGTCGGCCGACGGCAGGCTGCTTCTGGGTGGCGTGAATGGAATCACGGTGTTCCACCCGAATGATATTCCTGCACAGGAGGAAAGCACCCCCCGGTTGCAACTCATCGAAGCCCGCACCTTTCAGCTCAAAAGCGGCCAGTATATCAATCACTTGCCCGAAATCAGCACCGGCCAGCCCGTAGTCATTACAACCGAAGATGATTATCTGGACCTCCGGGTTTCTCCCCTTATTTACGAAGATATCAACCAGATCAGGTACTCCTGGAAAATTGAAGGATACAGCGAAAACTGGGCGCAACAGCAAAGCCCGCTGATCAGGCTGCACAACCTGCCATACGGTACGCACAACCTGCGCATCAGGTATGCCATGCAGGGCAATGTCTGGTCGGAAAACGAGCTGCTGATACCCGTACATGTACTACGCCCCTTTTACCTCCGCTGGCCTTTCCTGCTGCTGCTAACAGCCATCGTGCTCGGTCTGGCGTGGGGAATCGGCAACTGGAGGGCGCGGCAGTTGCGAAAAGCCAACCTGACACTGGAGGAGGAAGTACGGAAGAGAACCCGACAGATCGAGTCCGACAAACAACTGATTGAACAGCAGGCCCGCGAACTGCGCTCCCTCGATGAAACAAAGTCGCGGTTCTTTGCCAATATCACCCATGAGTTGCGCACCCCGCTTGCGCTCATTTTCGGTCCCGCAGAAAATCTGCTTAAACTGGAAAATCTGGGCGAAAGATCGAAAGAACATATCTACAATATCCTGCGTTCTTCCACCAAATTGCTCAATCTGGTGGAAGAGCTCCTTGATCTGTCCAGAATGGAGGCCAACAAACTCGTCGTGAACGAAAAGCCTGTCTGGCTCCACCAGTTCCTGTCGCGAACCCTGGCCACCTTCACACCGTACTCCGAACACCGGGGAATTACCATGAAACTGGATTTCAGGTGCCCGGAAGACGTGATACTGCTCATGGATGTACAGAAATGGGAGAAAATCATCAATAATCTGCTCAATAATGCCATCAAATTTACCCCACGGGGTGGCAGGATAACGCTCACCGCCGGTCTCTCCGGCGATGAACTGATTATTTCGGTGGAAGATACCGGAATGGGTATTCCGCCCGAAGACCTGCCGTATATCTTCGACCGCTATTATCAGGTGCGTACGGCAGAGAACGCCCAGCTGGGCGGCGCAGGTATCGGACTGTCGCTCTGCCGGGAGTATATCAGGCTGTTCGGCGGCGAAATTACTGCCGAGAGTACGCCGGGCGAAGGAAGCAGATTCACACTCAGGTGCCCGTCCGGGCGCACGCAAGAGCACCTGCAAACACCGGTTGTGGAAGAGCCCGTGTTCACCGGCATATCGGAACTCACCGAAAAAGTCAGCCACGATACGAGCAGACGCACCGTTTTGCTGGTAGAAGACAACAAGGATATGTCGGATTATATACGGGGTATTCTGAATACTGACTACAATCTGCTGATATCCGATAACGGGGTGAGTGGCCTGCATATACTGGAGAAAACACCGGTTGATCTCGTCCTCTCCGATCTGATGATGCCTGAAATGGACGGTCTGCAACTGCTCAAAACGGTGCGGGAGCGCTATCAGGATCTGCCTTTCATCATGCTCACCGCCCGGGCCGACGCCCCCGACCGCCTCAACGCACTCACGCTCGGTGTGGACGACTATCTCACCAAGCCCTTCATGGAGGAAGAACTGCAGGCCCGCCTGAAAAATCTGATCGGTCGCTACGACGCCAGAAAAGTGGCACAGGCACAGACTGACATCACCGGCATCGAAATGAAGTTCGACCAGAAATGGCTCATGGAACTGGAACAGGCCGTCAATGACCATCTCGGAAATCCGGACTTCTCGCTCGACGAACTGGCTGACATTCTTCAAATATCGAGAAGAAGTCTATACAACAAAACAATTACATTTACAGGCTTGACCCCAGTCAGTATCTCCTCGAGGCTCGCCTGACCATGGGCCGGCGTCTCCTCGCTTCGGGCGGCCACAAAACGCTCGCCGAGGTGTGTTATGCTGTGGGTATGAAAACTCCCGATTACTTCAGCAAGCTGATGAAGGAGCGGTTCGGGTGAGGAGAAGGGGAATATTAAATATCGAATATCGAATGTAGAATATCGAATGTAGAAGTAAAACAGCATTTCGGATATCGGGTCAACCGCGGGTGGGCTCAGCGATTGTACCAGGAGTGAAAGATTCCTCCTTTCAGTCGGAATGACCCGGCATCATATTATGTAGCCCTTGCCACTACATTGGTTTTGTACGCTGCGAACCATGTTTGTTCTACCGCAGAGTTTCGCAGAGTACGACGCAGAGTTTCGCAGAGTTATCTTTCTCCGCGCGACTCTGCGGTTAACTCTGCGTAACTCTGCGGTTTTTTAAATACGGGTGGTTCCGCGGGGGCCACCCACGAGGGGTTCCACCCCCCGCTGGTGTATGTTGCCCCTTCAGGGCAATAGGGCACCTGATAAAATTTTAACATTGTTATATATTTAATTTATTCAAAATGAGTTATTTGAATAAATAATTAACGGCAATTAACCTGATACCAATCAGCCCTGAAAGGGCGAAATACACCAGCAAGGGGTAAAACCCCTTGACCCTTGACAGGAACCAACGTTTTTCAAGCCCTGAAGGGGCGAAATAATCTGACGACAGGGGTGAAACCCCTTGAGCGCGAAGAACCAATGCGTGTCCTATTCGTAGCCAGGAGCAGGAGACGGAGAACCCGGAACAAGCGTAGTAAATACTTCGACATTCGGAGTTCGATATTCGATATTCTGCGGTTTTTT
>Ga0172373_10009151_pt1 | contig 12370 bp, 14 predicted proteins | sample Lak10m_2_FD_114546 | JGI IMG/M metagenome (GOLD analysis project Ga0172373, IMG submission 114546) | Freshwater microbial communities from Kabuno Bay, South-Kivu, Congo - kab_092012_10m | ecosystem: Environmental > Aquatic > Freshwater > Lake | place: Democratic Republic of the Congo... | reverse complement strand
GTTTGGCCAATCTCAATCTATGTTGTCGCTCCAGTTTTAGGTAGCATCATCGGTTTCTTGGTTCACGATTTTATTCAATCACAACCAACCGACAAAAACTAGTATTCAATAAATAAAATAGGCGCTTAAAACGAAGCGCCTATTTTTATACCATTTTAATCTTGTTGCGGCTTGTCAAGCGTCAAAGGATCAATAGTTTGGCTAGTTCCTGCTATTTTAACCACATCTTTATCTACTTTACCAAGCTCCTTGTGGGCATCATTGTAATGACCGACGGTTTGACCCAAAGAACGTCCAAGTTTTGACATATATTCATCAAACCTAGCTATATGCTGGCCAAGTTGACCAACCCTAACTTGAATGTCTTTTGCTTGTTCTTCAATCTGCAAACTTCTTAAGCCCTGCAAAACAGTTTGCAAGTAAGCCATAAAACTGGTTGGACTAACAATAATCACTTTCTTATCTCTAAACGCGTATTCAATTAAATCCCGCGCGCTAGAACCAGAACCCACACTACCGATTAACAAATCGTAGTAAAGCGATTCGCTAGGTATGAACATAAACGCAAAATCCATCGTTTTTTCGCTTGGTCGTATGTACTTGCTAGTCTCATCAATTCTCAATTTTAGATCACTTCGAACTTTTGCCAATAGCTTGTCTCGTTCGGTTTTATTTTTTTCGGCTACCATGCGATTATAATTCTCAAGACTAAACTTACTGTCGATTGGCAAGACTTTTCCTTTGTCCAAAAAAATCGCTGCATCGACTATCTCGCCGTCCTTAAAGCGATATTGCATTTGATAGTTCTTGGAAGGCAGTGTGTTGTCCAAAACAGTTTCAAGATAGTATTCCCCGAACACGCCGCGCTGCTTTGGATTTTGCAAAACATTCTGAAGAGTTTTTAGTTCATTAGCAACGTCAACAACTTGACGATTAGTCTCATCTAATTTGGCTAATTTTTGCGTCACATCAGACACCAGTTTGGCACTCTCGCTTAACTGTTTTTGCATCGAATTCTGCATAACGGTGTTATTAGCATCAATCTTCGTACCAACTGCTTGTTGTAAATTGTTAATTGAACGCGACAATTCCACGACATCGGTTTTTAACATATCAACTGCCGTACCGGATTTTAACTCACTAAGTTTTTGGTTTAATTTAATAGCAACATAAGAGACTACCAAAATGATAATCGCCAACAAAAACAGTAATGCTTGATCCATAGACTTAGTATAACATTAAAGATTGACTATAAGACGAACTACAACAACAGTCAAAACCGCCGCCAAAATCACCAAATAGTAGTTCTTCATTCGAGCCATCCAAGCAAAGACAAAATATGCCAAAGCGTAAAGCAAACAACTAAAAATTATTGCTTCATACCAAACCAAACCGTCAACCCACAAAGCTAATCCCCATAAAGATAAAGCCGAAGCCACAGCAATCACAAAACCTTTTGCGATTCTAAATCTAAATAAAACAACAAATCCGATAACAGCCGCTAATAATGTCGCCAAATTTCCAGCCGTCGATAAAGTATTTATAAAATTGTTCAATAATAAAGTAGCAATAAATGCCGTAATGCCAACTATCAAGCCGGTTAAAATGACACTCGCCGACGAAAAATTATAATCGTAACTTTGTGATTCGACTTCGGTTTTTACAAATTTGGCCATAAACACCTCCTGATAGTGTTAGTATACACCAAACTAAGTAAAAATTATTTTTTGGTCAGATACCAAAGCGCCCCAATTGAAGCGATAACCATTCCACCTATAACATCAAGTGGCGTGTGTACCAGTGCCAAAACGCGCCCTAAACCAACCAATAATGTCATAGCTACTAGCGATAGCGTGATCAGCTTCTTTTTTGTTTCAAACCAAACAGCTAGTGTGATTGCCGTAATAAACAAGGCATGGTCGGATGGAAAACCAGGGTTATTTAGTGATGACGCCCCAGCGTCAGTTCCCATTAGTTCAAAAGGTCTCTCAAAAGATGGTTGGAAGACAGAACTTATTAGTTTAGCTAGCAGGTAAGCCGTCAAACCAGCCATTAGCACTCGCTTATAAGCTTCAAATCTTTGACCTTTTGGAATGCCAAAGACTAAAGTCGCCGAACCTATTAACACAATCGGCACAACCAAACCATCGGCCAATAATCTAATAAGCAATTCTTGTGTCATAAATACTAGATTACCATAAGGTTTTTAGAAAAACTAATTATGGCCTAAGTGTTCCGGCGAAAACTTGCCACGCTAAAAGTGATTTCGCAACTAAGCTTAAGACAATATAAACCAGCTCACCATAAAGGTAATTTTTCCAACGACCTACTTTTTTGTATTGCAAAACCATATTGACAGCAAAAGCGTTAAAGAATAAGAAGATAGAAACAAATATCCAATAAACAAAGTCAGGCGCTTTACTGCCATTTTCAGCACTAATCCACATATAAAAAGCGATAACTAACCACGGCACAATACCAGCCAAACAGCCAATAATATAACTCAACCAGTTAGTTTTTTCGGTTGTCTGATTATGGACTTCCATAACTAATCCCATGAGATTCATAACGGCTGCTAGGACAAATATCATGACTAGGCTCATCAAATCATACACGCCAACTAGTAGTGAAATCGCTACCATCATGACGCTGGCCGAAAGTGAGTATTCGATCCATCGCGCTTTATTGATGCCTAGTGACAAATCTTTGTTATAACGCTTGTTGTAGACTGTCGCGATTATCAAATGCGCCAGTGATGATAGAAAGAAAAATACAGCAATTAGCATTGGCAAAGACAAATTAAACAAAATCGTACTTGCCGGCTCTAGGCTTTTTGATACTGTGTTAAAGTCAAGATAGCTACCAGTTATTGGCAATTCAAACGTTTTGCTCAAAACTATTATGGCTGAGCCCTGCAAAAAATGCAGACCACTCATGATAAAATTATATTTTCTTAAATTTGTTTTAGTGATTACTTTACTCATGCTTATATTTTAACATAACCGTTATGTCAGAATGCTACTTAAAATAAATATCATGTATAATCATAACCATGAATAAATTATCAATACAACAAAAGTCATATTTAGTAATAGCATTATCAGGAGTGGTTGGTTTAATCGCCTCATTCCTACAAACTCTCGCTAAGCTCGAGATTTTAAGCAACCCACAAGCCGTGTTATCTTGTAATATCAACGCCGTTTTTAGTTGTTCCAACATCTTGAATGTTTGGCAAAGCTCGGTTTTTGGTTTTCCAAACTCGTTAATGTGCATCGTATTCTTTACAATATTAATAACTGCCGGCTTAATTGGACTAGGTAGTTCCATTAACGCTAAGGCCAGACTTGTAATTCAAGGATTGGCACTTTTCTTTGCCGGTTTTGGTTTTTGGTATCTTTGGCAAAGTATCTTCGTTGTCGGCGCACTTTGTATCTACTGTCTATTTTGTTACGCACCAGTCTTGGTTACCAATGGCGTTCTGTTTAGACTTAATCAAAAAGAACTATCGTATAACAAACAGGCGAAGCGAATTGTTGACTACTTAATCAAAAACTCTTATGACACATTAATATGGGTACTAATTGCTGTTGTGATTGCGGGTGAAATACTTATCAAATTTGCAGCAGCCTAAATCAAGCTCGACCAAATTAAAACAGCTAGCAACGATAGCTAGCTGTTTTTAATAGGTCAATCTTAGTTCAAGACATCTTCAGTGGTTGATAAGAAGACTGTGCCAATCTTTGCAGTACAATCAAACGAGAACGATATTACTTTACCAGATGTAGATTTACCTACTACTGCAGTGCTTGGAAAGTACTTTTTGTAATCACCATTAGCATAAGAAGCCAAAGTTGATGCATCTAGTTCAAAGTTCCAAGTTCCAGCATTTTCAATAAAATCAGTCACATTCTTCACAGCTTCTGAAGGTGTGGTTTCGCCAATTCCTTCACTAGCCGCTAAAATCACGTCAACGCCTGAAGCCATGTATCCCTCAAGTGGCTGAGTATTGCCAACCACCACCGATGCTTTTATATTTTCAAGCACGCTAGTTGACGGCTTAACTTCAGAACAGGCGCCAGATTGAGCAGCACTCAAAGCATCAACTTGCGACTGCAAATCGGTTACTTTAGCATTAAGGCTGGCGATTTCGGCTTCCTTCTTTTGATTGTCATCATAAGCAACTTTGTCGCGCCACAGGTATGCTCCAACCGGTGCGGCAATGATTAGCCAGACTAACAAAATAATCGATATGGTTTTAATCAAATTTCTTTTGGCTTTTGGTTTTTCGACGGCAACTGGAGTCATGACGGGCGCTTCAACAGCCGCGATTTCTTCTGAAGCTACCGGCTTATCAGCATAGGTCGACTCAACAGCCTGACTTTCACTAGTAACTTCAACCGAATCGTTGACTTCACCAACAGGCTGCGCTTCACTGACTGGCGCACTCTCGTTTTCGGAAACCGATTCGACCGTATTATCAACTGTCTCCGTCGTTGAATCATTCACTTCAACAACTTGATGTGTTTCACTATCACCGTTTTCTTCTAATTTCTTGTCTTGATCATCCATCGTTAATTTTTCCTTTTAATTGATAATAAAAGTATAGCATAAGCATTAATAAATGTAGATTTATTTACAAGAACTCAAAACATGCTCTAATTTTGTTTCAGGCTAGATTTTGCCTGGATATTAGCAACGGTCTGGCCAATTGCAAATAGCGCATAAAAAGCAAAAATTAATCCTATATAGATTGATGCCTGATGAATCGATTCACTTAAACCAGCCGATACTCCCGAAACAAATATACTGAGTATCGGTGTAACAATAGACGTTCCGCAAGACACACAACCGACACTAAATAACGCCACGGCACTAGCTATTAAACTTCCGCTAAAGGCTTTACCGTCAATTGTCTTTTGATTTCTTAAAATAAAAATGATTTGAGCTATTACCACACCCTGCAAAACCGACAAAAGAACAACCGCCAAAGATTGAATAACTGATTTTCCCGAAAAATAGTTTAATGAACTACCAAAAATGAGATTAAACTTCTCAATTACATCAAGTGAGCCAGACGTTAACAAAAACCAAAACAACTTATAGTTCAAAAACCAATACAAAAACTCAAAAAACAAAACCGCAATCAAGACAGACAACACAATATACCAATAATTTTTATAGGTTCTAATGACCGCTAAAAGTGATATTTTGGTTTTTAATCTGATTAGGTTTATTTTATCTTTCATAAATTGGCTTTAATTGTTGCTTCAATTATCTCATAAGTTGGAACGCCACTAATGGGAATACCATTAATAACTATATAAGGCGTGCCGCTAACACCACTATCTTGATAGCTTTTAGTAGCTGATGTAACAGCTTGTTTAGTTGCCCGACTATCTAAACAATCATCAAATTTAATCTGATCAACTTCGGCGGCCTTGGCAATCTTTTTCACACCTTCATTACTATATAAATCGACCGAGTATGGGCTCACACCTTTACTAAAATATCCATCCCAAACAGCTTTATATGCCTGATCATGATAATTCCAAAACTTATCCTGATCTGCTGCGCAATATGCACCTTCTGCCGAAATTTGTGATCCAGCCGCAATAAACGCCATAGTTCGAAACTCAAGATAAGCCTTACCGGTATCAACATATTTCTTTACGATATCTGGCATAATTTCAAGACTAACCTGTGAACAAGACGGACACAGAAAATCCGAATACTGGATTATTTTTACTGGTGCGCTACTGTCACCAAGCGCAAACATATTGGTTTTCTTATCGCTATCCGACTCACCACTGACGATACTCTTCATATCGGTTGATTCAAAAGTGTATTGTTTTTGATTTTGACCAGACACTACACTTAAAATAATCAAAAAACCAACCAAAATTAAAGAAACGATTATTACCCTATATCGACTTATAAAACTCATGTTTTTATTATATACAAATGTAAATTATTTACAATAACTAAATTGTAAGTTTTTTATTGTAATTTTATTTACTTTAATCTATTGACATGGAATTAATTTGGGTTGATAATAGTATCACAAGACATTTATTTGCAAGGACTAGTAGTTCATTGACAAATAAGCGGATAACTTTCTGGGAAGTTGGGTGCGGGCGCTTATCAAAATCAAGAAAGCCACTAATTTTAACTAATCCGTGGAGGGATTATCATGAAAATCTTAACAAATCTAAAAAAACGAACAATTACAGCGGTTGCCGTATTGTCATTAATTTTGCAACCGTTTGTTGGTGTTATTTCGGTGTATGCCGCAACAACTTCAGGCACAGAATTATTTCCAGGAACCGTAACTAGTGTTAGTGTTCCAGGTTTAGCCGGTTGGTCTAACGCTGGCCGAGCAGTATCAGATAACGGTCAATATGCATCTACTAACCTAAATAGTGGCGATAACTCTGAATATCTAAAAGCAACAAATTACGGTTTTGACATCCCTTCTGGTGTTGTAGTTGATGGTATTACAGTATCTATCGATCGCTCTATTCGGAGGCCGGAATTCTGAGGATAAGAGACAATGAGGTTAAATTGGTCAAAAACAACGTTGTTCAAAGTACCAATAAAGCCGATACCGCTACTCAGTGGCCAACAGTCTCTGCAGTAAAAACCTACGGTAGCAACTCAGACACCTGGGGAACTACCTGGACGCCTAGTGATATTAACAATTCAAACTTTGGAGTAGCACTGGCTGTTCATAACAATTCTCTTTTCCAAAGAACTGCCTATGTCGACTATATATCAATATCTGTTTATTACACCGACGTTACAGCACCAGTCATCAGCAGTATGTCTGACGTTTACGCTGAAGCAACTAGCTCCGCTGGTGCAATTGTCAATTACACCGAACCAACCGCTACCGATAACGTTGACTTGTCTGTTTTGGTAGTTTGTTTACCTCCTACTGGCAGTTTATTCGCGCTCGGATCAACACCAGTAACATGTAACGCAACCGATACTGCCGGCAATATAGCAACCCCTGTTAATTTCAATGTTGTAGTCCAAGACACAACCGCACCGGTTATAAATCTAAATGGCACTACGCCTATGGACATCGAATATGGATCGGTTTACACCGAATCTGGTGCAACCTGGACTGATGATGTTGATGGCAGTGGCGCTGCAGTTGTTGGCGGTGATGCTGTTAACACTAGTGCGCTTGGATCTTACGTTGTAACTTACAATTACACCGATACAAACGGCAACACTGCAACTCAAGTTAGCCGAACCGTTAATGTTGTTGACACTACAAAGCCAATCATTGCTCTTACCGGTGATGCCGTTATGACTCTAGAATACGGCGACACCTACACCGAACCTGGTGCAACCTGGACTGATGACGTTGATGGCAGTGGCGCCGCAGTCGTTGGTGGTGATACTGTTGATACCTTAACATTAGGAACTTACACTGTCACATATAACTACACTGATTCTTCTAGTAATGTCGCCGATGAAGTCACACGTACAGTCAATGTCGTTCCTCGCGCTATAACAGTTACAGCCGATCCACAAACTAAAGTATATGGTGAAGCTGATCCTACACTCACCTACCAAATTACATCTGGAACTTTAGTTGGAAGCGATACCTTTAGCGGTGAGTTAAACCGCGTAGCAGGTGAAAACGTCGGTTTATACGCAATTGGGCAAAATACCCTAGCTCTTAGTAGCAACTATAGCCTAACATACGCTGGTGATAATCTTGAGATTACTAAAGCGCCGTTAGCCGTCTTAGTTGATGATTCAACCAAAGTCTACGGACAAGTTAACCCTGGTGTTAACGTTTATATAATCGGCATGGTAATTGGTGATGACGTCAACGTAACCTTATACACCACTGCTGACACCCTAAGTCCAGTTGGTGATTATCCGGTAACGGCCGTTCTTGATGGAACCGATCTTGGAAATTATCAAGATCCAGTTATCGTCGATGGAACTATGACTATAACCAAGGCTCTACTAACAATCACAGCCGATGCAAAAAATAAATTCTATGGCGCTTCTGACCCAGCCCTAACCTACCAAATAACATCTGGTGCACTAGTTGGAACTGATAGTTTCACTGGTTCATTAGCACGACCAGCCGGCGAAGCTGTTGGTACATACCTAATTAATCGAGGCACCCTAACACTAAATGACAACTATGAACTAACCTTTGTTGGTGCATTGCTGACAATCAAGGCTCCTGTTCTTGCCACAAATACGACCGACAACACCATACCTGACAACACCGGTAGCCAAGATACTGACACAACCAAGCCAGATGAAGACGAAAATCAGAATCAGAATCAAAACGAGACTGATGACACTGAGGTGCTTGGTACTCAAACTAACGGCGATGACAAAAAGTCAGATAGTTCAAGTAACTGGTTGATGCAAACCTTGCTAGGTATTTACTACTGGATCTGGTTACTAGCTCTTGCTCTCGGACTAGGTGGTTGGTGGTTCTTAATCGCTAAACGACGCAAAGACGAAGATAAATAGTTATATTACAAAATTGAACTAAAATAGAGCCTAATAGGCTCTATTTTAGTCATTACTATATATTCTATTACAAAAAGCTTATGTTAAAATCTAATTGTATATAATGATAAAAATAATTGAGGCTTTATGTTAAAACAAGGAAATTCAAAAGGTTTCACAATAGTCGAACTGTTAGTGGTCATCGTAATAATAGGAATTTTAGCAACAATTACCATAGTAGCCTATACCGGTCTTACTCAAAAAGCCATATCAATATCTTTACAGTCAGACTTAACGCAAGCTTATAAACAAATAAAAATAAGTCAAACTCAAAGTGACAATGAGTCATATCCCGGATCGGTGAGCGATTGTCCAGCGCCAAGTTCTGGTAATATATGTATTAAATCAAGTGGTAGCAATACTTTTTCTTATAATGTCAATAACTCAGCTAACCCCAAGAGCTTTATTCTAATCGCGCACAATGGATCAATAATTTATAGTATCGACAGTACATCTTCTACACCGACAGCCGTAACAAGCACATCTTTTGCAATAGCATGGGGCGGAGCAAGTAACGATTACACCGGATCTATTGCTCAAACACAAGACGACAACTATATCGTTGTTGGCAGTACCAGCAGTTTCGGAGCAGGATTTTCTGATGCCTACATCGCAAAGTACGATTCTCTAGGCAATCTACTGTGGGATAAAACTTGGGGCGGAACAAACAATGATTATGGTCGATCTGTGCTAGTCACTAGTGACGGTGGATATCTAATTAACGGTGAAACTAGTAGTTTTGGTGCTGGCAGTTCAGATGTATTTGTAGCCAAATTTGATTCAAGCGGAAATCTATCTTGGAGTAAAACTTGGGGCGGAGCAGCTACCGATTTATCAGATTCAATTATAGCTACCAGCGATGGTGGTTTTGCGATATCCGGCATAACATATAGCTATGGCGCAGGCAGCGGAGATGTTTTTCTAGCAAAATATGATACATCCAACAACTTATCCTGGAGTCAAACTTGGGGCAGTGCCGGAAGTGAGTTTAATGGCATGTCGTTTACTCAAGTTAGCGACGGCGGTTTTATTATCGCCGGTGGCAGTGGCAACTTTGGAGCTGGAAGTCAAGACATATTCTTGGCTAAGTATGATTCTAGTGGTAATTTTGTATGGAATAAAACTTGGGGCGGTACAAATTCAGATCAGGTATCACATATAACATCAACTTCGGACGGTGGCATTATACTAGCTGGAGATACTAGTAGTTTTGGCGCAGGATCAAATGACGCTCTATTGGCTAAGTATGATTCTAGTGGTAATTTGTCGTGGAGTAGAACTTGGGGCGGAACTGCCCAAGATCAAGGTGGGTTTGTTACCGTATCCGGAAATGAGTATATATTATCTGGATACACTCAAAGTTTTGGCGCAGGATCAAATGATGTGTTTGTTGCCAACTATAATTCAAGTGGTAATTTTGCATGGAATAGTACTTGGGGTAGTAGTAGCGCTGAAGGATCAGGGCTTATTATAACTACTAAAGACGGTGGCTTTGTAATCACTGGATCAACTTATGGTTATGGAGCTGGAAATCAAGATTCATTAGTACTTAAATATAAGAACAACAACTTAATGGGTGGATGCTCTTCACCAATGTGCCAAACCCCGACCGCTACGTTAAACAGTCCAACAGCAACTGTCACAACACCTTCTGCAACAAGAACTAGCCCAAACGCCACTACCAATAGCCCTACGGCAACTATTACTTCTCCTACAGCTACACACACTATCATAGTGCCAGCACAATAATATAAAACCAGAGAGTGGTCTCGAATCCCGCCGGCCAAGTTATAGAAAAATCCCCGAGGATATAACCTCGAGGATTTTTCTATGGCTGGGACGAAGGGATTCGAACCCCTGGATGCCGGGACCAAAACCCGGTGCCTTACCACTTGGCGACGTCCCACTACTGTATTGTCACTACTCTTATTATACTAGTCGGTCGTTATGCGACTTCCCACCGATATAAAAAACAAAACGAAAAACGCCTTGTTTGCAATACAGATTGTACACTAAACAAGGCGTCTTCTCAAGATATAACTGGCTATTTCTTCTTTTCGACAACAGTTGCAGCGTTAAAATGTGATCGGATTTCGTACAACAAATACATACCGATAAAAGCACCGATCGCTGTACCAACTAAGCTTGGTACAAAGCTATAGACGTTAAAGTTCAAAATTGTTGAAACCACACTCATCACTACGCTTACAACAGTAGCCATAAACAACAAGTCCCAACCTTTTCTCTTTTGATCCTTGAGTGGGCTAATTGCCATTGCTGTTAATGTTAATGTTACAACTACACCAATCAAGGAAACGACAGCCGATAATACCCACCAGCTGCTATAACTTTGAGCATAATAATAACCATAAAAACTATTAGCTGCGCCCATAAGTGATAGTGCCGTCAAAATCGCACCAATACCAGCTAAAAGCGCTAAGGCCGTCAAAATCACACCGATTAAGTTGAGCCACCAGACATTCTCACCTAACCATTTCTGCCAAGACGTTGGAAGATGAGGTACAGGTTTTAGCCAACCCTCAATCATCTTTTCAAGTTTTTTCACTGCTTCCATGTTCTATATCCCCCTTTAATAACTCCATTATAAAATGAACTCACTATAATAACAATCGGATTCTAAGGTCGTCGCTTGTGCTCATCGTTTAGTTTCTTATGAGATGACCACATTCCCCATGTCGACCAAATAGCCAACAGTCCAAGTGATAAGGCAAAGAAAACCGACCACCAACCTGGAACCAATCTCACCAAGCCACCAAGATAGCCGATATTAGCAGCAACGCTTGAAGTTAGCGTTAACCACAAAGCAATTTTTAGCCAGATAATCGCCACCAGCCAGCTAAAAACCATGCTCACTAGCTTAAGCGGTTTGTTTAGTCTCATATTTAGCAAAAACGGCAAAGCAAACACTTCACTAATAACTATCAACGCACCTGTTGCAGGGACAAGCCATTCCCCAAACGGCAAATTAAATTCCTGCAATAAAGCCAAGAATTTATCATAACTAAACAATTGACATAGAGCAAAGACAACTAGCAAAAAAGCGTACATAAAAGCAACTTTTTGTGCTTCTTTGGTTTTTGGTTTTTCAAATGAGATTGGAAGCTTATCAAAAATCTTCATATCTTTAGTATAGCACTTATGCTAATATCAAGTATTGATTCTTTTTGACTGCTCTACGCGCCATTTTTTGATGGCACCATGATTACCACTAAGCAGCACCTTTGGAACTTCCATACCGTTAAAAACCTCTGGTCTGGTATATTGTGGATACTCTAGAACACCCTCTTCGCTAAAACTTTCATCTAGCGGACTCGTCGCGCCACCCAAAACACCGGGCATAAGCCTTACGATACTATCAATAACTGCCATTGCCGCCAGCTCACCACCAGTTAAAACATAATCACCGATGCTAATTTGTCGATCAACAACGCTTAAAATCCGTTCATCGTATCCTTCGTATCGGCCACAGACAAAAATGTAGTTTTCAGCACTTGCCGCCCACTGCCTTGCCATCGATTGTTGCCATCTTTCGCCACGCGGTGTCAACAAAACGACCTTTGCTTCAGGATCATTTTGCTTAGCTTCCATAATCGCTTTATATAATGGCTCAACCATCAACAACATACCATCACCACCGCCATATGGCGTATCATCAACTTTGCGTCGCAAACCCAAACCAAACTGACGAAGATTAATCATCTGAAACTCGACTGCATTTTGATCTTGCGCTTTCCACATCATTGAACTGTTCAAAACACCGTCAAACATTTCCGGAAACAGCGTAATTACTTGGATTTTT
>Ga0172373_10009149_pt1 | contig 12373 bp, 14 predicted proteins | sample Lak10m_2_FD_114546 | JGI IMG/M metagenome (GOLD analysis project Ga0172373, IMG submission 114546) | Freshwater microbial communities from Kabuno Bay, South-Kivu, Congo - kab_092012_10m | ecosystem: Environmental > Aquatic > Freshwater > Lake | place: Democratic Republic of the Congo... | reverse complement strand
CCTAAATTTTTATCAATTTTTTCTAAAAAGTAATTTTATTTAAGGTCATCTTTCATTGATGACCTTCTTTTAAATCTTTAAAAATGAAATTCTTATTCACAATCATACTTTGTACTTTATCAGTAAATCTTTTATTCAGTCAATCGAATAAGCATTTATTGATTAAAGACAAAGAAACAGGTCAACTACTTGACGAAGTTCGTATTGAATTTAAAGAAAAAGTGACTGGAACGATTATTTTAGCAGTATCGGATCCTTCTGGTGTTGTATCTGTTAACTTAGTAAAAGATAAAAAATATGTAGTTACTACAGAAAAAATTGGATACGATCCTGTAATGGTTGATATCACAGCAAAAAATGATGATAATCCAGTAGATATTAATATTAGAAAAACCGCTGCTGGTGTAATGATTCGATTAGAAAATGTGGTATATGAATATAATAAAGCAAACCTAAATAGATCTGGTAAACAACAATTAGATACTTTGTATCGATTCTTGAAAGAAAACAAAAAATTCTTGATTGAATTAAATTCTCATACAGATAGTAGAGGAACAGAAGAATACAACTTAAGTTTATCTAAAAATCGTTCATTAAGTTGTAACAATTACTTAAGAGCTAAAGGATTGAAGTTTAATCGTGTTGTAATGAATAATTTTGGTGAATCAAAATTAGTTAATCAATGTGCAGATGGGGTTGAGTGTTCTGAAGAATTACATCAAGTAAATCGTAGAACAGAATTTGTTTTACTATTTCCTAAGGAATAATTTTTATTTCATTATATTATTTAAATCAGGGATTGAAATTTTCAGTCCCTTTTTTATTTTTTTTAATTTCACATTTTCTAAACGCTCTTTCATATTTTATGAATTTTCTAAGATTGGTCATCTTATTTTTAGGCTTTACTTGTACAAATACTTCATTTTCTCAGATTAAGTTGAATTTAAATGATGCTGTAAATTTTGCATTTTATCAAAATGGTTCAAATAAAACACAAACTTTTGCTTTAATAACTAATAATCAATTAGAATACAAAAGAATAGCAATAGTAAATAACCTAAATTACACCTTGTTATATAATCCGAAAATGGCTCAAAATGAGTTCGCTGAAAAGTTTACAATTTCCTATTCAAAAAGGAAATATAATTTTTTTACTATTTATCAGTACAACCATAGTTTGGTTAGAAAAATTGAAAATAACAATCTGATGGGTGTTGGTTTTGGTATGCGTGATTCTATACTAGGCTTTAAATTGAATTTATCATATGCAATTTTAAATGAATATATTACTTTTCAGAATCAAGCAGTTAAAAATAACATTAGAAATTCATTTCGTTTAAAATTAAGTAAGGAAAATAAAAGATTTGGTATAAGCTCTGAATACTTCTTTCAACCAAATGTATTAAACTTTAGTGATTACACCTTTTACGGTACAACCAAACTAATTTTTAAGATAAAAGATGCTTTTTCTTTTAATATAAGTGATTTATACAATTTTTTTAATAATAGTACAACACCAGTAATTCATAATTTCACTGTAGGTTTCGCTTACAGTTATAGTAAAGAATAAATTAAATAAAAAAGGATGCGAAAGCATCCTTTTTTATTTAATGTTTAATGAAATTCTATTTTTTCCTTTCTCTGATGAAAATGGTAGAGCAATCTATAATTTCAGTTGCATTTGTATGGAAATTCTTTACTCTATTATTAATCATGGTCATAAAGTCAGCATGGTAAATAGGCAACACTACTGCTTCATCTATGATTTGTTGATCACATAGTACAAAGAAATTTGTTCTTTTGATAGGATTGCTTTCTTTCATTGCTGATTCAAGCGTATTATCGAAAGTCACATTTTTGTATCTGAATGGATTGGATATTGCTGAATTAGAACCAATGTTTTTAGAATAGAATAAGTTTAAAAAGTTTTCAGGATCTGGATAATCTGCGATCCAACCACCTCTCCAGAATTTAGCTTGACCATTTAAAATGGCTTGATCTCGCTCTTCTATTGAGCATAACTTAATAGGTATGTTGATATTTAAATTTTCTTTAATTTGTTTTAACACTCCAAGTGCAAGCTTATGTATGACAGAACCCTCTTTGGTATTAACATAGAAGTTTAATTTAGGAAAACCAACACCATTAGGGTAACCAGCTTTGGCTAGTAATGCTTTAGCCTCAGCAATATTGAATTGATAACCTTTAACTTTTGTGTCATCATAATCTCCCATAGCTGGGACAAAGCCGTTTTTACATGGGTAACCATCCCCTTGCATCCAGTTATTAATTAGATAATCGCGATCTATCGCCAAGTTAAAAGCTTTTCTTACATACGGGTTATTAAAAGGTTCAGTTCCATTGGCAAATCCATAATAGGCAGTACTTAAACTTGCTTTCGAATCAATTTTATGTTTAACATTTTTACCTGCTTGAGCATCTTCTAATGAACCAAGTACATGATCAATTTCATCAGCTGGAATTTGAAGTACAAGATCGATTTCTTGATTTCTAAATGCTAATAACTCACTTTTTTTATCTTTAGCATAGGTTACTTCTATACCAGCTAAAAAAGGCAATTGATTTCCAAATTCATCTTTTTTCCAATAGTTAGGATTTCTTGTTAAAATAATTTTTTCTTCGTTCCAATCTTCCAGCTTAAATGGTCCTGTACCAACAGGGTGTTTTGCTATGTCACTCCCATATTTTTCAAATGCTTCTTTAGGAAAAACCCCCAAACTTCTATGAGCTAGGAGTTTGTCAAAACCAATAAATGGATATTCCAACTCTATGGTTAAGGTGTTTTTATCTACAGCTTTCACCCCAGAAACACCTTTACTGATAATTCCTTTTTTAGACGAAATGTAATTTTTGTTTGCCCCTTTAATTACATTTATTAGCATCCAATGAATTTCATTTTCTATAGTTTTACTACAAGCGAAATCAAGAGTATTTTTTATATCTTGAGCAGTAAGTTCTCTGCTTCCACCATCAAAGCAGTCGTCCTCGTGAAACTTAACTCCCTTTCGAATTTTAAAGGTGAAGATAGTAGCGTCAGAATTTACCGTGTAGCTTTCAGCTAAACCAGGAATTACTTTCTCTGATACTGGATCAAGCGTTAAAAGTGTTTCAAATATTTGACTAGCTACACGTTGTGTGTAAATACTAGATGATGATACAGGTAAAAGTGTTGCAATTTTTTCAGAAGATTTAAATTTGAAAACACCTCCGTAAGCAGCGCCTCCGTTTGCTTTTTTAGTTGATAAATCATCGTCAGAAACACAACTCGTCACAATCAAGTATGTGAATAACAATAAGTAACTTAATTTACGCATGTTTAAATTTTTTTTGCAAAACAAATATATTAAATTAAGCCAATAATCACTAATTTAGATTATACATTACATAAACTCTAATTTTTTATGATACAAAAAGCTCCTCTGGATAAGATCCTATTTTTAGATATAGAAACTGTCCCTCAATTTTATCATTTTAACGATTTGCCTGAGGAAGCAAAAAAATTATATGATGCAAAAACTAAATTTCTTCAAAAAGAAAATACACTAGAAGAGGTATATGATCGTGCTGGAATTTATGCAGAGTTTGGTAAAATAATTTGCATATCAGTTGGTTACATACATGAAGGGGTGTTGGGTAGACAAATTCGTATGAAATCTTTTTATCATGATGATGAAGAAACACTCTTAAAACAGTTTGTTAGATTGTTAGAAGAAAATCCTAGGTTCCAAATTTTGTGTGGACATAATGCTAAAGAATTCGATTTTCCTTTTATATGCAGGAGACTACTGATTAATGGCATTAATATACCTGATGTCCTTAATTTAGCTGGTAAAAAACCTTGGGAAATAGCGCATTTAGATACCATGGAGTTATGGAAGTTTGGCGATTTTAAAGCTTACACCTCCCTCGCTTTATTATGTTATGTTTTTAATATTCCAACTCCTAAAGATGATATTTCTGGCGCCGATGTAGCGAGAGTTTACTATGAAGAAAATAACCTTGAAAGAATAAAAGACTATTGTGAGAAAGATGTAATAGCTCTGATTCAGTTGTTTTTAAAAATGAGGAACGAACCATTAATAAAAAACCCCACAAATTGATTTTGTAGGGTTTAAAAACAAAAATGAATAAATTTAATTTTGAGAAATCTTTTTAACAATTGTCACAATTGCTTCGTTATTTTTTTCAGGTTGCAAATTAACGTGGCTTACACCTTCAAGTGTATCAGAACCAATGATTTTAGATGCATAAATATCAATAACAGCAGCGCCTGCTTGACCACCTTTGAAAATAGAGCTAAAATCGTAGGTAACTTTACCATCACTACCGGAAATTAAGTTGATATTAGTAAGCGGCATATAAGCAGCTTTTTTACTATTATCACCAGGTGTAGCATTTAGAATTACTGGTATGTTTGCAAGGGGTAACTTATCTTCACCTCTTACAGTGATCGTAGCAGTTGTTGGTTGAATTTTATGACAACCAAATGATGCAAATAACACAATAAAAAACAATAGGGTTAGATTTCTTTTTTTCATCTTAAAATTAGTTTTTTAAGTAAATAGTTTGAACTGAAGTAGTTCTGTAAGTAACACGAACGGACGTATCTCCTTCTATATCATCTAACCTTACATTCACTTTGAAATAACCAGAACGTACAGTGTCACTGTAAGCTGCACGATGTGTAGCAAAGAAAGCATCTAAATTAAATTCTGCAAAACTTGCATCATTTGTCATTTTTGCATCTGAAAATTTAGAAGTGGGAGGTGTAGAGTTTGCATCAGAACTTATTAATACTTTAGCATACAATCCTTTGTCTAACAGGTTGTTGTCACTTTTTCTAACGTAAATCCTTAACATTGAAGGTTTTTCTTTACATCCTGAAATAATAGAAAGAGAAAGAGTTAGAGTGATTATTGATAAAAAATTTCTCATAGATTAGGTATGAAAACTTAAAATAGCTAGCAAAGTTATGAAATATTCTTTTAAAAACTTTGAATAAAACAATTCTAAATTTAGTAATTTCGTGCTAATGAAACAAGTTTTCAATAAATTATAAATTCAATGAAGGATTTAATAAACGAAATTTACCTATCAATATCTTCTTTTAAAGTTGATAATCCAACTACATTAGAACAGTTTAGAATTAAATTTTTAGGTTCTAAAAGTGAAATTAAAAATTTGTTTGGTGAATTAAAAAATGTACCAAATGAACAAAAAAAAGAAGTTGGTAAATTATTGAATGATTTAAGAATACATGCTGAGTCTACTTTTCAAGATTTAAAAAATACATTTGAATCAACTACTGAGAATATAAATAAAATTGATTTTTCAAGACCAGGTGAAATTTATCAAGTAGGTTCTCACCATCCTATTTCTACTGTTAAAAATGAAATTATTGAAATTTTTAATAGAATTGGTTATACCGTTTCTGAAGGACCAGAAATTGAAGATGATTGGCATAACTTTTCTGCTTTAAATTTTCCACCTGAACATCCAGCGCGAGACATGCAAGATACTTTTTTTGTAGAAAAAGGAGAGAGGGAGATGGCACTTAGAACGCATACATCTTCCGTGCAAGTTCGAGTAATGGAGAATACGACACCTCCTATACGCACTATTTCTCCAGGAAGAGTTTATCGAAATGAAGCTATTTCAGCTAGAGCTCATTGTTTTTTTCATCAAGTAGAAGGTTTGTACATAGATAAAAATGTTTCGTTTGCTGATTTAAAACAGACCTTATTGTATTTTGCTCAGGAAATGTTCGGTGAAAAAGCACAAATCAGAATGAGACCCTCGTATTTTCCTTTTACAGAACCTAGCGCTGAAGTTGATGTTTCTTGTACGATATGTAATTCTAAGGGATGTAATGTTTGTAAATATACTGGTTGGTTGGAGATTTTGGGGTGTGGTATGGTGGATCCAAACGTACTTGATGCTTCAGGAATAGATTCAAGTATTTATTCTGGTTTTGCTTTTGGTATGGGGATTGAACGTATCACTCAGCTAAAGTTTAAAGTAAATGACCTCAGAATGTATTCAGAAAATGATCTTCGTTTTTTAAAACAATTTACTCCTAATTTATAATGAAGCCAAATTGGATTAACCTTGTTTCTGTTGAACAATTGAATCAGGTTTTAAATGATCATTCAAAAAGTACTAAACTTTTTTTCAAACATAGCACGAGATGTAGTATTTCTTCTATGGCGTTAAAATTCTTTGAATCAGATTGGAAAAATACAGTAGATGTTGAATGTTATTTTGTCGATTTGATTGCTTACAGAGATGTTTCCAATGCAATTGCAAAATTGACAAATGTTGAACATCAATCACCTCAAGTAATTGTTTTAAAAGAAAATAGTGTTATTTTCAATGCTTCACATCAATCTATTGACGCTGAAAAAATTTTAAACCTTATTTAATATGTCAAAGTCGAAAAGAATAATCTTTCTTACGCTTATTGTTTTGATGGTAGGTTCGATTGTATTGGTTCCTATGTTCGACAATTACTCAAAAAATGACGATCAATCTTTGGAAGTTTTAGCTGAATTTGCTTTTACCGATAATATAGACATGCAGTTTGGTGATGTAAGAAAAGTAAATATAAAACATGCTTCATTAAAAGCTTCAAAAATCGAATTGTTTATTGAAGACAGCTTGGTTCAAACTTGGAATCATCCTCCAAAAAGATTTTTTTACACATTGCAATCAAATAAGTTTCATGTAGGAGCAAAGGAACTAAAATTGGTTGTTTTTAAGGGTAGTACTGTTGTATTTGAAGACAGTCGTTTGATGAGGGTTTTATCAAATATTAATCCGATTAAAAAGAAAGCTTCTGTGATTAAACTTTACCCACACAACCAAGGGCATTTCACTCAAGGTTTTGAGTTTAGTGGAAATACTTTGTACGAAGGAACTGGTCAAAACGGTTCAAGTTTATTAGCAAAAATTGATTTAAATTCTGGTAATCCGATTAATGAAGTCAATTTAGAACCAACCTATTTTGGTGAAGGTATCACGATAATGGGTAATAGTGTTTACCAAATTACTTGGCAACAGCAAAAATGTTTTATATATAATAAAGAAACGTTAGAAAAAACAAATGAAATTACATATAGTGGCGAAGGTTGGGGTTTATGTAATGATGCTAAAAATATTATAATGACAGATGGATCTGAAAGATTATATTTTAGAAATCCGCAGACTTTTGATATTGTTAAAATAGTTGAAGTTTATGATAATTTGGGGCCTATTACTAATTTGAACGAGTTGGAATATATTGAAGGTAAAATATATGCCAATGTATGGCAACAAAACTATATCGTAGTGATTGATCCTGACTCTGGAAAAGTGATTAAAAAAATAGATTGTTCTGAAGTTATCACAAAAGCCAAAGGTTCAGGTGAAGTTTTAAATGGAATTGCTTATCAAGCTACAACTAAAAAATTATTTCTGACTGGTAAACATTGGTCTAAAATTGCGGAGGTAGTTATCAAATAATGCATTATATTGATACTCATACTCATTTGTATTCTTCACAGTTTGATGAAGATAGACATGATGCAATTCAAAAAAGTTTAGATAAAGGCGTTCAAAAATTGCTTTTGCCCAACATAGATCAATCTTCTATTGTAGGGATGATGAATTTAGTAGAAAATTATCCCAATATATGTTACCCTATGATGGGATTACATCCTTGCTCTGTGGATGAAAATAGTGAGGAAACATTAAAAAATCTTGAATCTTTTTTTACAGATAATCATAAATTTATTGCTGTTGGTGAAATAGGGATAGATTTATATTGGGACAAGACTTTTCTAAAAGAACAAATAGAAGCCTTTGAAATACAAATTAACTGGGCAAAGAAATATAAATTACCCATAGTTATTCACGCTCGAGATTCTTTTGATGAGATTTTTGAAGTCCTTGATCGAATGAATGATGAAAATCTGACCGGAGTATTTCACTGTTTTTCGGGTAATTTAGATCAAGCAAATAGAGTTCTCTCTTACGGAGGATTTAAATTGGGAATAGGAGGGGTAGTTACCTTTAAAAAATCTGGACTAGATGAAGTTTTAAAGCTTGTTTCTCTAGAACATTTAATTTTAGAAACAGATAGTCCTTACTTAGCACCAACGCCTTATCGAGGTAAAAGAAATGAAAGTTCATACATTCCTTTGATTGCGGAGAAATTATCTTCAATTTATGGAGTTTCTGAGGAAGAAATTGGAATTATTACAACTCAAAATGCTTTAAAATTATTCAAACTATGACGGTTTTTAAAATTTTCCAATTTTATATTGAGCCTGTCGAAGTGCTGTAATCTTTTAATTTGTAATCTTCAAATTTCATGAATCCTAAAGTTTTAATTATTTACACCGGCGGTACAATTGGAATGGTAAACGATCCAAAAACGGATACATTAACCGCCTTTAATTTTGATCATTTGTATCATCAAATACCAGAATTAAATAGATTAAATGTTGAATTAAATACCATTTCTTTTGAACGACCTGTAGATTCCTCTGAGATGAATCCTACCTATTGGAAACAAATTGCAACAATCGTTTTTGATAACTATGTGAAATACGATGGATTCGTTATCTTACATGGTTCTGATACAATGGCTTATACTGCAACAGCATTGAGTTTTATGTTACAAGGTTTAGAAAAGCCAGTCATTTTAACAGGTTCACAATTACCAATTAATGAAATTAGGACCGATGGCAGAGAAAATGTTTTAACTTCTATTGAAATTGCAGCGGCAAAAAAAGGAAATGGTGAAGCTAGGGTACAAGAAGTGGTGATCTATTTTGAAAACAATCTATACAGAGGAAATCGAACAACTAAAATTTCTGCAAATGCTTTTGAAGCATTTACTTCACCAAATTTTCCTCCGGTGGCAACAGCTGGGATCCATATTACTTACCAAGATATTCAAAAAATAAATAAATTCAATAGTTTACAACTTTATACAGACTTAGATAATAGAGTAGCATTACTGAAAATCTTCCCTGGTTTTAATGCGAACGTTTATAAAAGTTTATTCGATTTTGAAAATATAAAAGGAATTGTTTTAGAAACTTTTGGAGCAGGGAATGCACCCACCGATAAATTATTTGATGATTTGATTGCGGGTTATATAAAACAAGGAGGAGTCGTTTTAAATATTACCCAGTGTTTGAGTGGTTCTGTAGAACAAGGGCTTTATGAAACAAGTTCATTCTTTCAAAAGATTGGTGTAATAGGTGGAGGAGATATGACTACAGAAGCTGCAATTTGTAAATTGATGTTTGCATTGGGGAGCTCATTAGATAAAAGTGAAATAGAGAATATACTAAAACAAAGTATAGCCGGTGAACTTTCAGTAGCTTAAATCGGAATATTTTTCTATTTTTGTTCACCCCAAATTCTAGACAAGATTTTTCTGCGCTGAATTTTAGTTTACGATTTAATAATTTAGATATAAAAGCAGTGATTACCTTACCGATTGTTATTATCGGGAAGTTGAAGGAGTAAAAATATTGGAGAGGTGTCCGAGTGGTTGAAGGAGCACGCCTGGAAAGTGTGTATAGGTCTAAAGCTTATCGCGGGTTCGAATCCCGCTCTCTCCGCAAAAAAAGTCATCAATTTGATGACTTTTTCAGTTTAAACACATTAATTTTTTTCTTTCAACGTTTTGTTAAGAAATTATTAATGCGTTAACTTTTGATAAACTAACTTAAAATTCTTTATTAAAAAATCTCAGTTTTAAATTAATATTTTTCTTGATTTTTTTGATAAAAAACTAATAATCAGTTTCAAATTAAAAAAATAAAGTCTACTAAAAAAGTAGGAAAAAAATAGAGGGTTGAGATTTGAACAATTAAAACTTTTGTGTATGTTTGTCAAAAAAATTTTAAATCTAAAAAAATAAAAAAGCGATGAGTACAAAACAAAAAACATCAGGTGGTTTTTCATCATTGGTTGCAACAATAGCTGTTGCATTGTGTTTAGTAGCAGGTATCATTATTTACATGCAAGTTCTTGGTAATCCAGACAACTTTGTTGGTGGTAATGTAGAAGGTGAGCCTAAAGAAGGAAATTTCTTAGGGATTGCTCACAAAGGAGGTATCATTGTACCATTTTTGATTGCAATGAACTTAATCGTTATCGTTTTCTCTATCGAGCGTTTTGTTACTTTAGCTAAAGCCGGAGGAAAAGGAAGAACGGATAAATTTGTAGAGGATATTCGTGAAAAATTAGAAAACAACCAAATTGAAGAAGCAATCGCTAGTTGTGATGCTCAACAAGGTTCTTTAGCAAATGTAGTGAGAGCTGGTTTAGTGAAATTTGAATCAGTTGCAAACGATGCTTCTAAAGATAAAGATCAAAAAGTTGAAACTATGCAGAAAGAGTTAGAAGAAGCTACTGCATTAGAATTACCAATGTTATCTAAAAACTTAGGTGTACTTTCTACTTCAGCTTCAATTTCTACGTTAATTGGTTTGATCGGTACTGTATTAGGTATGATTAAAGCGTTCGCTGCGATGGCAGGTGGAGCACCAGATCCAGCACAGTTAGCAACAGGTATCTCTGAAGCTCTTGTAAATACATTCCTAGGAATCTTCGCTTCTACTATTTCTATTGTTGTATATAACTTATTTACAACTAAAATTGATGGAAATACATATGCAATGGATGAGGCTTCTTACTCTATTGTTCAATCTTTTGCCTCAAAAGTTAAATAATTTAAGCAGTATTTATAAAGTAATTAAATCATTAGAAAATGCCTAAAATTAAAGTTCCTAAACACTCCCCTTCGATCGACATGACGCCGATGGTGGATTTGGCATTCCTTCTTGTGACCTTCTTTATGCTTGCTGCTATTCCGAGAGTAGATTCTCCTGTAGAAGTTTCAACTCCTGCGAGTACAAGCCAAAAATTGATTCCTGAAAACAACTTAACGATAACAATTGATAAAGGTGGTCGTGTTTTTATGGATATCAGTCATGCAGATGCTCGTTTGGAATTAATTGAATCTATTGAGAGCGAATATAAACTTAAACTTACTGAGAAACAGAAAGAAGAGTTTGCTAAAATGTCTAGCTTCGGTTGTTCTATCGCTGAGCTACCTAAGTATTTAGACATGGAATCTACTGAACGTAAAAAATTTCCAACATTAGGAATTCCTGCTGATTCAGCTACTGGTCAGCTTAGAAATTGGATTAATTTTGGAAACTTAGCTGCGTTAAATACTGGAAGAACAAAGTTTGAAGAAGCTGCTATGAAGGGAGACAATCCTTTAAAATCCGATTTTGAACCTAAATATGTATTACGTGTAGATGGCAAAGCTGTTTATGTGCACGCACAAAATGTAATTAATACATTTAGAGATTTGAATTTGAATAACTTAAATTTCATAACATCGGCTGAAAAAGCGCCAAAAAATTAGAAGAAATGGCAGAAATTGCAGACAACGGCGGTGGTGGCCACGAAAAAGGTGGTAAGAAAAGACCTAAGAAAGGCTCGACGAGGATAGATATGACTCCGATGGTGGATTTGGGTTTCCTTTTGCTTACTTTCTTCGTAATGACTACCACGTTTAGTAAACCGAAAGTAATGAGTTTAGTATATCCACCGAAGATGGATGTTCCACCTAAGGATTTACCTAAAGTAAATAATGGTATTACCTTTTTATTATCTAAGGATAAAATCTTTTATTACACAGGCGAGTTTTACGGTCCAGGTAATAAAGATGGAAAACCAGTAACTCAATTACAAGAAACAACGTTTGGACCTCAGGGAGTAAGAACATTGTTAGCAAAACTGAACTCTTATGTTATTAGCAACAAAAAAGGGTTAGACTCCAAGTTTCAAGCAAAATCTATCGATGAGAAAAAGTATAAGGATATACTGAACAAACTTCAAACTGATAGAGAAGCATTGAAAGTTTTGATCAAAACGGATGACAAAGCTACTTGTGAGAACTTTGTGAACTTAGTAGATGAATTAGAAATTGCTCAAGTAGGTGTAGTTGCACCCGTTGACTTGACAGTTGCTGAATTAGATTTAATGAAAGCTAAAAAATAAGAGTATGGGAATTATCATAGGAATTGCTCTTATCATTGCAGGGATTTCATTGTATGAATATTTTACTGCAAGAAGATGGCAACAAATAACTTCTACAGACAGAAACGAAATCGTTTTTGCTGAAAGAAATAAAGAATATGGAGCTTATGTACTTCGTAGAGATTACGATCGTAATATGGCTATAATCCTTTTTAGTTTGTTTGCTTCGTTTGCTTTGTCTTTTGGTATTTACAAATTTGTTAAGAATTTACCTGAAGATAAAGTAGAGGGGCCAAAGGTT
>Ga0172373_10009146_pt1 | contig 12377 bp, 12 predicted proteins | sample Lak10m_2_FD_114546 | JGI IMG/M metagenome (GOLD analysis project Ga0172373, IMG submission 114546) | Freshwater microbial communities from Kabuno Bay, South-Kivu, Congo - kab_092012_10m | ecosystem: Environmental > Aquatic > Freshwater > Lake | place: Democratic Republic of the Congo... | reverse complement strand
GTATCGTCTAAATAACCTAGAGCTCTTTTTCTAAAACAGCAACATTGTTATTTTTAATTTTCTCTATTTGAGCATTTAGCTTTAAAACATCTTGGTATAACGTATTGAATTTGCGGACTTTAGCAGATTCATGAAACAAAATAAGTTTTCCTTGTCGCTGCCATTCATATTTTTTTAACAAATCAAACATCGCTTGAGCTTTCTCAATGATTTGCTGTTCTATAGCAAAAATATCTTGAGCTGGATCAACATGCAGATTCTTAGCGAGTTTTTGTTGTAGGCGTTGCTGTAACTCAGCATCTAGAGAAAGTTCTTTGGCATCAGCTAAAGCTTGAGATTGTATCTGCTGACGTTTTTTATCGTACTCTAATGATGCACGGCGAACGTCGCTAAACATTTGCTCTGTTTCTTTATAGTTTGATTTACTATCACGCTCCAATCTTTCTACATCTAAAAATGCATCCCACTGTGCTGCTTTTAATTGACGTAAATAGTGATTACGCGCCTCAATATTCTCCTTCCAATAATTCAGTAGAAACTCCGACATCAACTGATAATCACCAGATAGCCGATCATCTTCAACCTCCAATTGTACGGGCGTTGACCAATCCTGTGCTTGGATATACAGCTCACGCATTTTTTCTGCCATCACGACATCAAACATTTTCTGATTTTGAATTGTTCGCTGTTTTGAATTATTTTGATAGATGAAAAATGCCCCTATACATACCACGATCACACCGAGAATCATTAAAATACGGCGCATAAAGCCTCCCTAGCTTCATTTTATTTTTTGTTGTTAAAGTCAGTTTAATCAATAAGAAAACAATATATATAGTTTTTATTTCACTTCTCGTAACGGAGCATTACATTTTAATTGCTTTAAATTCAGCAACTACGCCCCTATTATCTCTTTTAACGATAATTGAAGAGAAATTTTATGCGCGTTGATATTTGGTCAGATGTAGTTTGTCCTTTCTGTTACATCGGAAAAAAGCGTCTTGAACATGTAGCTGAACAAGCAGGCATTGAGCTAGATATTCATTGGCATAGCTTTGAACTTGATCCTGATGCCCCTGCAAAACACGAGGTTTCAAATACTCAACGTCTCGCGCAAAAGTATGGACGTAGTTATGCAGAGATGGAAGAAATGGAGCGTAATGTCGCCGCTATGGCAGCGACTGAAGGCATCGATTTCCAATGGCAAAAAGCCAACTCTGGGAATAGTTTTAACGCTCATCGCATCATTCATTTGGCACAAAGCAAAGGTTTAGGTAATGAAGCAAAAGAAGCTTTTTTCCATGCTTATATGACTGAAGGTTTGGCGATTGGTGAGCGAGAAGTTGTTGAGGAAATTGCTTCGCGTATTGGTTTAGACAATGCTGAAGTTGAATACGTGTTAGATTCAGATGAATTAGCTGACTTTGTACGTCATGATGAAAAAATTGCACATGAGCAATTTAAGGTCACAGGCGTTCCTTTCTTTGTTTTTGATCAGAAACTTGCTCTTTCAGGCGCACAGCCTCGAGAAATCTTTTTACAAGCACTTCAACAAGCACAAACCTCATCAGTAGAAAGCATTGAGCAGGACAACTCAGCTCAATGTAATGATGAATCTTGTGAAATCAAACATTAAGACATCATTCATCTCATAGGTTTCGGTTCACCCCGAAACCTATGCGCTCCACGCATGTAAAAATCAATACAATTCCAATCATTATTGATCACAAATCAGGCATTTTTATTGCACTAAATAATATGAAACAAATCCTGTAATTACTTTGATCAAGTTTTGACTACAGGCTTTGTGATGAATATCACATAAAGAATTTAAATTTATAGATATCTTTGTGTATAGCCATCTAATTATCCGATTCTATCTTTTAATACGTAGCAGTTTTAAAGCTAAAAGTATGATCTAAATCTCGATTTAGCAAATTTAAATACAGAATTTGAATAACTTAGGCACTATAGATTTTACGCATTTTTCTTCTATAATCGTCATAAAGTGACAATCTTTTGTTATGGAAATGCAAGAGTTACAAGCCTTAATAAACGGTCAGATTCAACCAGAACAAATATGTGTAGAACAGCTTGTAGCATTGGCAAAACAGCACACTTTGGCAACCACGACTGAATACAAATTGCTTGAAGATGCTGTCAATGTTGTACTTACTTATTATTTAAAACAGGCTCAAGCCTATCTCTAAGGAAATAAGCAATGGACGTATTAGAGAAAGCATTATTGGTTGATGAGCTCAAACATCTTATTGTTGGGCTTAATGATAATAAAGCTTCGCTTTTTGAAATTGCCAAATCAAAAAAAAGAATTAAAGACATTTGTGCATCATGTAATGACCCTCTTTTTCAAGAAGAATTAGCGCAGTTCAAACAATATATACAACAAGAAGAAGTCCCATCTGAGGAACTTGCTGCATATGGTTTTTCTATGACTTATTACGGCACATATAACTTCTCAGAAAAAATTGAGCATGCTTTATTTGCTGCTCCTGATATGGGATGGGCAACCTTACGCCAAGCTAATCATTGGCAGGTATGGGTGGTTCGCCCTGCTTTGTCATTTTTGAAAAGTCCGTGGATGGACTCAAGCAAAGAAGCTTTAGAATGGTTAACTAAACACGCTAAGCAATATGTCAAAACTGATGAGCAGCTAAAACAAATCATTCCAATCTTAGAACCAATCAGTGAAGCTGGGTTAGATTCAACAACAAAGGCAACTCAAACTGAAACCAAGGATGTGTTAACGGTGCTTAAAGAGAAAACTGCGAATTTCGATGCACAGCTTGAAGCGATTATTCAAGAAAAATTACAAACTGCACCACCAATTGCACCTTCGACACCATCAGTTGCGAGCAGACCAAAACCAAGTTTTAAATCCGCTTCTCGACCGACTGCGAATCTAGAAAAAATTAAACCTCTAAATACAGAATTTAATCTAGATGGTTTAGTTTGCCGACTTGAACGTGTAGATCCAAAAGTTTTTCCATCTTTGTATCATGTAGATCTACATGATGAGATTAATCAAAACATTAAAATTGATTGGTTATATTTAAAAGCCGAAAATGATGAACAGCCAATTTGGGAGACAGCGCAAATCTTTTTAGCTGAACAACTCTATGCACAAGGTCAATTTTCACATTATGTTGTCTTAATTGGTACACACAGCGTTGAATATGCAACGAGTGTTTTACAAACCTACACTGATCAACGCCATACGCGCACCAGCTCAATACATCAGACACATTGGACGACCTTTAAACAGCACTATCATCAACATGAAACGTTGTTTAATGAATGCATCATGAATGGTCATACAGTTTGGCAACGTGATGAAGATGCTTATCCATATATTCCAGCATCATTTATCAATACACAGAAGTTCATTCCTTTTGATGAAACAGCGGCTAATTTCCTTACACCAATTATTCTGTTAAAAGAACGTCAAAAAATTCGTGTGATACATGGCTTAGAACGCATCAAACTTTCCTCTGAAGACCAAGCCTATCCATTCTTATTACTTGATCGTACAAATGGCTATACATGGCAATTGATTCGACAAGTGATTAGTAGTTTAGCTCAACCGATCTCAGTCCACGCCTTGTATGATGCTTTAGCTAAGGCGGACGTTTCAGCATAACAAAAATCTATCACAAGATTTATATAGCCACATTCATCTCAGAATGTGGCTTATTTTTTTAAAGTTTATTTGTATAGCTCTCTGATAAATTGCTGTTTTTTGTGTCTAAATATTGATTTTAATAACGAAATAATAAAGAGTGAAAAGAAGAACAATATATAAGCTTAAATTATGAATACTTTTTTTAAAACGGTCCCTATCGCCCTTGTTCCAACACTTTTGGCTCTTCCATTCGGCGTAATAACTCAAGCCACTTACGCCAATGAAGAAACTTCCGTTCAGGGTGAACAAGCTCATGCATCAGAGTCGGCAAATCTATTAAGTTATATACCTAAATGGGTCGATGCTACACCCACTATACTTCCTGAACAATCTGATGAACCTATCGTTCCACCAACTTCAGAAACCGAAGATAGAACATGGATTGATCGCAAACAAAAAGATATTCGGAATTGGGCAGACCGAACTTCTGTCAAAATTGATGATTGGTTTGGAGATGTAGATCCAGAAAAGCCTGCTTCAGCTACCATTCGGGTCTTGGTTGATAATTATTGGAATAAATATGATCAATATGAGGTTAAACCTCGTATTCGTGGAAAAATCAAACTACCAACATTAGAAAAAAAATTCAGTGTGGTTTTTGGTGATGACTCCCTTGATGATGAGTTTGACAACAATGTTGCCAATACCAACACTCAACCGAATCAAGATCCTGATAAAAAATTTGATTCAAAACAAACTAGAGACAGTAATGGATCAATCGCATTACGTTGGTCAAATTTCTCCAAACGACTACCATTTGATACCGATGCAGATATCGGTATTCGCTCTGGTGATGATGTTTATTTACGTTTGAGAGCAAAAAAATATTGGGATTTAGATCATGACTTTAATTTCAATGCTGAACAAATCTATCGCTATGGCAGTAAAAGTGAAAACTATCTTCGAACAAATTTAGAACTGATTCACGCACGCCCAAACCAACCTTTTTTATCAAATCAACTCAGTTTGACCTATGCTGATACACAAGATGATGATCTACGATGGGACAACCGTACATTCCGCCAACACCAATTTTTTGCACACAATAGTTTTAAGTACGGTATTTACACGGGTGGCTATTACGATAACAACGATTTACGTCTAAATAGTTGGGGACCTTTTGTATCTTGGCGACAACCTCTTTGGCGCGAATGGTTCTATGTACAAGGAGATCTCAATTATTTTAACGACCACCGTGAAGATCGAAGCCATTACGTGAGTACATTTGTTCGGTTTGAAAGTTTGTTTTGATGAAATTAACAGCGCTCTTGTGGATAACTTTAAGTTTATCCATAGCAAAAAACCTCTAATCACTTAGAGGTTTTTTGCTATCAGATGAGATAAAACTACTTCAATAGTAGGCTATTGATTCGTTTTACATATGCTGCTGGATCTTCAGGTAAACCACCCTCTGCAATAACAGCCTGATCAAAAATCACATTGGCTAAGTCATCAAATTGCTCAGAACTTTCTAACTTTTTCACCAGTGGATGTTCAGGATTAATTTCAAGGGTAGGCTTAATCTCTGGAACTGCTTGTCCTGCTTGTTTAAGCATACGTACCAACTGAGGTGAAAGCTCACCCTCACTAGTGACTAAGCATGCTGGAGAATCCACCAAACGTGTAGTCACACGAACTTCTTTAGTTTTCTCTTTGAGTGAAGCACTCAAGCGATCAACGACAGGTTTAAACTGCTCAGCTGCCTCTTCAAGCGCTTTTTTCTCCTCAGCATCTTGTAAATCACCTAAGTCAACAGCACCCTTTGAAACATTCTGTAACGGCGTACCTTCGAACTCATGGACAAAATTCATCGCCCAATCATCAACACGATCTGCCATCAGCAATACTTCAATGCCTTTTTTCTTAAATACTTCAAGTTGAGGAGAGTTTTTAGCAGCACTCAAACTTTCAGCCGTCACATAATAAATAGCCTTCTGACCTTCTTTCATACGCGACTTGTAGTCAGCAAAAGACGTAACAACCTCATCATTAGTCGACGTTGCGTAACGCAATAATTTTAAAATGCGCTCACGATTACCAAAGTCTTCGCCTAGACCTTCTTTTAATACAGATCCAAATTCCGCATAGAATTTTTTGAATTTCTCTTGATCTTTTTCATCTTCAGATTTAGCTAAACTATCTAATAAGGTTAATACACGGCGTGCATTCCCTTCACGAATAGTTTTAACATCACGGCTTTCTTGCAATAACTCTCGGCTGACGTTCAATGGCAAATCAGCACTATCCACAACACCTTGTACAAATCGTAAATAATTTGGAATCAAATTATCTGCTTCATCCATGATGAAAACACGTTTCACATATAGCTTAATGCCAGCTTTTGCTTCACGGGTAAATAAATCTTGTTTTGCTTGACTTGGGATATACAACAATTGCGTATATTCAGTACTTCCCTCAACTCGGTTATGTGCCCAAGCCAATGGTTCTGCAAAGTCGTGACTTAAATTTTTGTAAAACTCGATGTACTGTTCTTCAGTAATTTCACTCTTGCTACGTGTCCATAATGCACTCGCAGAGTTAATCACTTCCCATTCATCTGTTTTGACCATTTGACCACCTTTAGGCTCTTCGCCCTCAGCAGTCTCTTCCTCTTGCCAGACTTCTTTTTGCATTTCGATTGGCAAGCTAATATGGTCAGAATATTTATTAACGATTTGTTTTACTTTCCAAGACTCTAAATAATCCAGTGCATCATCACGTAGGTGCAAGATAATATCTGTACCGCGTGTTGCTTTATCAATGCTTTGAACCTCAAACTCACCTGTTCCACCACTAATCCAACGTACCGCTTCTGTTGAAGCTAAACCAGCACGACGAGATTCGACAGTGATTTTATCCGCAACAATAAAACCTGAATAAAAACCAACACCAAACTGACCGATCAATTGCGCATCTGCTTTCTGATCACCAGTCAGCTTAGACATAAAATCTTTTGTACCTGATTTTGCAATCGTACCTAGATTATCAATCGCTTCTTGTTGGCTTAGACCGATACCATTGTCTGAAATTGTAAGCGTTTTATTTTCTTTGTCTAAAGTCAGACGCACTCGTAAATTTGGATCATTTTCATAATATTCGGGATGATTAATTCCCTCAAAACGTAATTTATCACATGCATCTGATGCATTCGAAATGAGTTCACGTAAGAAAATTTCTGGGTTTGAATAGAGAGAATGCGTCACTAAATGCAATAACTGAGCAACTTCAGCTTGGAAACTATAATTTTGTGATGCTTGTTCACTCATAAATCACTCCTTATTTGTGAGGCTTATCAATTTGGAATGATCTATGAATGGTGTATAACTAAAATTTTTCAATCCTTAAAATGCAATTTTTTATCTAAATCACTCAAATTTACGTGAGCTAAAAAGGTCCCTGACTCAACACGCGATCTTGTAGGATACGATCAAGTTCTTGTTGTCTTTGTAAATATGCTTTTCTCAAACATAATGTTTTCGTACCGCAACGATTACGCTGTTTCAACCATTGAAACTGCTTATCTTTTTCAACATCACGCCCTCCCATTGGAAGAGCATGCAAGATAATTTGATAAGTTGTTGCCAACTTTACATCGGCATCATTTAATTCTCGTTGATTACAAATCTGATGTTCAACCGTTGATTTTGCTTGATGGCATGAAAAACTAGCAGCTTCCACAGATGAAATAAACAATAGAAACAAAATAAACCCAATACACCCTAATTTAAATTTCATATCAAATCACACATAAATATAGTGAATTCTATTTATCAGAAGAGCAGTATTTTAATTTTTATGTAGGTTTTTAATATAAAAAAAGCCCCACATAATGTGAGGCTTGCACAACTAGATGACTTAGAATTTATAGCTATAACCGAGGGTATAGACCATTGGATTCAAGTCTAATTTAAATTTAGTACCATCAACTAATTTAACTTTAGGGCTAATGTCTGCATAACGTGCATCAAAGTACACACCCCAGTTTTTCGCATCAGCAGGTTGGAAATTGAAACCTAACTGACCTGCAACACCGTATGCATTTTTTACGTCATCCGCCACGCCTTTTTCATGCCATGCAATAAATGCTGTACCACCGACACCAATATAAGGCGTGAAACGAGTTGAATTTTTAAAATTATATTTTGCTGTAATTGTTGGTGGTAATTGGCGCACACTTGCAACCTTTTCACCATTTAATAAAACATCGTGATTAATAGGATTAGCTAATAACACTTCAGCAGAAAACGGTGTATCACCAAAGAAATATTCAACTGACGGTGTAAATGCAAATTCATGATCCCCTTTTACCGTAGCACCAGGTGCAAGCGTTGTATCTGCTGTTGGGTCAATTAAACTCGCACCCACTTTAATTTGAAAACCTCCTGCAAATGCAGTTGAAGACAACCCCAATAATGCGACCACTAAAACTTTCTTTAACATTTAAATAACCTCATTTAAAAAATTATGTTCTTGTCCAATATAATAAACACCAGTTCACATTATTATGCAATAGAGATAAAATCCGACTATTTTAATTATTTATCTAATCCATTGAATAACAAAAAAACATAATTGTTAAAATGTGTAATACGACTTTAATTCAAACCATTTAAGTCAAGATAAATACCTATAAAACCTAGCTATTTTGTCAGAATTAACCACTAATAAAGATAGATAAATTTATTTAAAAAATAGAATTTAATTTTACTTCAAAATAATAAAATCACAATTTCTAATATAAAGTCATTATTATTTAAATAGAATAAAAAAGAGACAAAAAATGTCACATGATTATTTTAAAATCAGATAACCAAGATATTAAATAAATAAAATACGTGATTTAATTCACAAAAAAACAAGGCCCTTAATCAGGACCTTTATTTAGAAAGATTATTATAGAATCATGGCTGCAATCCAGCCAAAGATCAAAAGAGGAATATTAAAATGGATAAATGTTGGAACAACCGTATCCCAAATATGATCATGTTGACCGTCCACACCTAAACCAGCCGTTGGTCCCAGAGTTGAATCCGATGCTGGAGATCCTGCATCTCCCAAAGCCGCAGCTGTACCGATCAATGCAATCGTCGCCAATGGTGAAAACCCAAACTGCACACACAACGGTACATAAATAACAGCCAATACAGGCACACTCGAAAAAGATGATCCAATCCCTATCGTGACAAATAAGCCGATAAATAACATCAGAAATGCAGCTAATGCATGATTATCACCAATGATATTGACCACACCATTTACCAATTGATTAATATCGCCTGTATGCGTCATGACTGATGCAAATCCAGCAGCAGAAATCATGATGAAGCCTACCAATGCCATCATCCGCATGCCTTGCACAAAAACATCATCCGCATCTTGCCATTTAAAAATTCCAGAAGCGGATAGCACAGCAAATCCAACCAATCCACCTAGAATCATAGAACCAGAATACAGTTGTGCAACCAGAGTTAGTACAATTGCAAGCAAAGCCATAAACATGGTTTTCTTAGAAATTGTCGGTACATTTTCTGCTTCATGTCGAAGCTCTTCAGCATCGGCTTTGAGATCATGCTCAACTTGAGATGTTGTTGTACGCAATGGTTTATCTAAATCAATAGTTTTTACCGTTGTGATTGTACGATCTACATATTCTCGTGGCTTACGGTAACTCACAAACACTGCCACAAGCGTACCAAGAACCATTCCTAAAACAGGAATAGCCATTCCAATCGGCATCATACTGCGTTCGACATGCAAACCATACGCTGCACCAATTTTGTTAATATTTCCCATCAAAATCTGTTCAAGGAAAATCGCACCAAAACCAACAGGCAGGAAAATATATGTTCCCACTAAACCAAGCGTTAGCACACATGCTGCCGCACGACGATCCAATTTTAGATGGTTCATGACTTTCAGCAATGGAGGTACCAGTACAGGGATAAAGGCGATATGAACTGGGATTAAGTTTTGCGAAAAGATTGCTGCAATTAACAAAATGGTTAATAAAAGATACTTCACCTTTTTTTCTTGATTTTTACTTGCTTCAAAGCCCAGTAAACCAATCAATTTATGCGCAAGTAAGTCAGGTAAACCTGATTTAGAAAGTGCTAAAGCAAACGCACCTAATACTGCATACGCTAAGGCAACTTCAGCACCATCACCTAAACCAGCATTAAATGCTTCCACAGTTTGGGAAAGACTCAAACCTGCAACTAAACCACCAATAATGGCTGAAATCACTAAAGTGAGAACAACAGAAACTCGTGCCAGTGACAGTATAAACATCACGGCAATCGCGATTACGACAGCATTCATGAAAAAAAGTAGGAGCAAAAGAAAGGCGACATTCTAGCAGATTCATTGAGATGAAGCTGAAAATATCGCCGAATAAAGTGCGTAAATCTTATGTGATTTTTATTGTTAAATATCGTTCAATCTTAAGCAGCCTGACGCTGAATAAAACCACGAATAAGTTCAGCAATTTTCTCAGGTTGGCTGATGACAGCCCAATGATTCGCATCAAGTTCTGTATATTCAAACTTTTCAACCCACTTCGGCATAGACTCAGTAATATATTCTGGACTAACAAATGCATCGCGACGCAATACAATCGCTTGTACTGGGCATTGCGCATAACGTTGACGTGGTTGAGTTAAAGAAGGAATAAAGTTTGCACGATATAAGTTAATCCCGTATTTACCATCTGCAACAATATTTGCATTTAATGGTAAATCTTGTTTTTTCTCTAATCCATTTAAGATTTTGCCCCATTTTTCTGGACTGAAGAAAGTCCAAACTGTAGGTGCAATGAGTGGTAAATGGAATGCACCGATATACCATGATTTTGTCAGCATTTTCAAAACGTTGGCTGGTGCTGATTTAAACTTTTCACGCAAATATAAAGAAGCATGATCTAAGCAAGGACCAGAGATCGTTGTATAAGACAACAAACGACCTTTAAGTTTAGGCTCAGTTGCCGATTCCCAAGATTGTAATGAACCCCAATCATGGGCTGCCATATGAAAATTACGATTTGGTAAAACTTGATCTACCACTTCTTGTAAATCTAATGACAAACGCGGTAGACGATAGTCTTTGATACGTTTTGGAATAGAAGATAAACCTGCACCACGCACATCATAAGTTACAATAAAATAATCATTGACAAGCTTTTCAATAATTGGCTCCCAAACTTCCTGATTATCTGGATAACCATGTACTAAAACCAATGGTGTTTTTTTCTCATCGCCCCATGTCTTCACACACAGTGTTTGCTGATCAGAAGTTGTGACAGTTTTTACTTGTGGTTGCATAATTTTTCCCATTTTGTTTTCAAGTGGCTTGGTCAACTAAACAGCCATTGCCAGCGATACAATAAAAATGATACTTATGGAGTATGAATAGAGTTATCAGAAAAAAAATTGACCATGAAAAACTTTTTCAGAAAAATTCGAACCATTCCAGCCGTTTCAAAATTTATGATCAATCATTACTCACCCTATCGCGGTGCAGGAATAGCAATTGAAACGATTGATCTCGACAATTATTTCATTCGAATCAAAATGCCGCTTACACGAAAAAATCGGAATATTGTTGGAACACATTTTGGTGGCAGCTTGTACTCTATGGTTGATCCCTTTTATATGCTTATTTTGATGCATCATTTGGGAAACAAATACATTGTGTGGGATAAAAGTGCTGCAATCAATTTTTTATCACCAGGTCGAAGCACTGTTTATGCTGATATTCGGATCAGCGCAGAAGAAATTAGCGAAATTAAACGATTAGCTGAAAATCACGAACCTGTACTTCGATCATATACTTTAAATATTGTGGATGAAGCTGGTACTCGGATCGCAGAAGTCGATAAAACCTTATACATTCGTAGAAAAAAGGCTAAAGCTACTACTTAATCTATACAGCTAGATAAAAAATGCCTGAGAGGAATCACAGGCATTTTTTATTACGAAATTAGAGATTATTTCTTTTCTTGGATGGCAGCACCTGCACCACCACCGATCGCACCACCTATTGCAGCACCAGAATCACCACCTAATAACGCTTTACCTACAACTGAACCAATACCTGCTCCAATTGCACTACTTGTAGTCGTACGGCTACTACCACCTTGGGTATTTGCTCCTACACCAGCGCCAGCTGCCGCACCTACACCCGCACCTAGACCACCACCAACATGGTTACCAACACCACCACCTACTGCACCACCCAAGGCTGCTGCACCGATACGCTGGTCTGATGCACTCATATTTTGACAACCTGTAAACATAACCGTTGATATGACTAAAGCAGAAACAACACCAATTGTTTTTTTCATGACGGATACTCTCCTGTTCTGTATGTTAAAAATAATAATCTTCTTTTATGTGGACTTTGATCATGTTATGTAATTTGAGTTAGCTAATGCTTTAATATTTGTAAATTTAAACTCAATCTTAAACCAATAAAAAAAGCACCCGAAGGTGCTTTTTTTGAATCAACTCATAATTAGAATTGATCTGAATTTAATGCTTGGCTGAACGCTTGATCAACTTCACTGAAATCATTGTGAAGTTCAAACTCAGCAGCTTCCGCTTCTTGACGACGACGTTCTAGGTGATACGCAAGACCTGTACCAGCAGGAATCAAACGACCAACAACAACGTTTTCTTTCAAG
>Ga0172373_10009144_pt1 | contig 12378 bp, 10 predicted proteins | sample Lak10m_2_FD_114546 | JGI IMG/M metagenome (GOLD analysis project Ga0172373, IMG submission 114546) | Freshwater microbial communities from Kabuno Bay, South-Kivu, Congo - kab_092012_10m | ecosystem: Environmental > Aquatic > Freshwater > Lake | place: Democratic Republic of the Congo... | reverse complement strand
CAGATGGGAATACCACAGGAATAATTATTTTGGATCTTATTCTTCGTCAGAGGTCTCATCGTTGGATGGGGCCTCTTTCTTTTTGTGTGGCAATGGGAAAAAGAAGGTAATGCGGTAGATCATTGGCAGTCGACGTACAACCTGACCAGTCTGTGGATCTTTGATCGTGATCATATAAGCATTCCGATAAGGGCTGTTTAAACTGTTGATGAGGTCATAATACAATCCAAAGTTCAGTCTAACAAAACCATTGAATTCTTTGGAGAATCCCCCGCAAATAAATACCGTTGGAACAGTTTTTTTAAAAATAGCACTGGTATCCACAAAGATGTTTTTATTCTGAATGATCTCTGCTTCCACTCCCCCAAAAACAACATTGCCATACCTGCCATGAGCAAAAAAGCCTGCGCCCCAATTCGTGAAACTGAATTTTTGGGTGGTAAAAGTGGCGGTTGACCATGCCCGGTTAAATCGGATGGAAGGACCAAAAATGAAATTCTCTGTAGTCTTAAAGCCAAATTTTAATCCACACCCGGCCGCGCCTCCCAAAGTAGAACCGCTTAAAGACCCATCAATCCCCACTTCAGTACCTTCAATGAGTTGTTCCTGAGCAAAAATTACGAAATGGCTGATCAAGAACGCAATAAAAAAGACAATTTTCATGCATCAAAATTACATTCTTTTCAAGTTTTCAAAACTTTTTAACGTTTGTTTTGAGTAATGCGTGGTCTTTTATCTTTGACGAAAATTTTGAAAATGCAATTGCTGGACGGAAAGCACACGGCGGAAGAAATTAAAATAGAACTTGCAGAGGCGGTTCAGGAGCGTAAGCGAAACGGGAAGAAAATTCCTCATCTTGCAGCCATTCTGGTTGGTAATGATGGTGGATCGTTGACATATGTCGGTGCGAAAGTAAAAGCCTGCGAACAAATCGGTTTTGAAAGTACACTTATCCGCTACGATGATTCTGTTCCCGAAGATATTCTGCTTGCCAAAGTGCACGCTTTGAACGAGGATAAAAGTATCGACGGATTTATTGTGCAACTTCCCCTTCCATCGCACATCGACGAGATGAAGATCACTCAGGCGATCGATCCGAAAAAGGATGTCGATGGATTTCATCCGGTGAATCTCGGGAACATGGTGCTGAATTTACCAGGTTTTCTGCCGGCAACTCCTGCCGGAATCGTCGAACTGCTGAAAAGAAATCACATTGAAACGGATGGCAAGAAATGTGTTATCATTGGTCGAAGTAATATCGTCGGCACACCATTGAGTATTATGCTAGGCAGGAATGCTAATCCTGGAAATTGTACGGTAACCCTGGCGCACAGCCGAACTCAAAATCTCAAAGAAATCTGTCAGACAGCTGATATTTTGATCGCTGCAATTGGTCAACCCGGCTTTGTTACTGCGGACATGGTCAAAGAAGGCGCTGTGATCATTGATGTTGGTACTACCAGAGTTGAGGACTCAACAAGAGCTCGAGGCTGGCGGTTGAAGGGGGATGTTGATTTTGAAAACGTAGCACCCAAATGTTCATTCATTACTCCCGTTCCCGGTGGGGTCGGACCCATGACCATTGCTTCTTTGATGATTAACACATTGAAAGCAATGGAATTAAAAGGTAAATAGTTAAACCATAAATAAACAAACACATGAAAATGAAACCATTATTCGGACTAATTGCAGGAGTGGCTTTGATCATATCCTCTTGCGCTACTTCCAATGAAGTAAATGGAGGAGGTATCTTCCAGAAAAGAAAGTACAACAAAGGATTTTATTGGAACAGAGGTGGATCTTCTAATGAAACTACTTTGAGTAGTGATCATAAACAGTTTGAAACCACATATGCTGAGGATCATTCTGAAAATAGACCTTGGATAGATGAAGAAAATACATCAGAAATAGTTAGCTCAGTAACTGATATTTCAACTCGTGAGCTTCGAACAAATATTGATCCCATTGAGACCAAAGGAAAACTTTCCCATACATCTTCTTTGAGGGAAAATCTATTTACACCAATAGTTCACCCAATCAAGAAAATGTCGCAATTTCAATCAAAAATGATTCACAAGACGGTTTCGAATGTTAAGACTCCCGGAAGAGAGGGTGACTTAGGTTACATTCTTGGAATTGTTCTTATAGTGCTTCTCATTATAATTATTTTTAGTCTTCTTAGGGAATTACTTTATGATATTTTTCCTTTTTTGGGTCCCCTTTTAGCATTGATCCTATTGATTATATTGATTGTACTATTATTACGTTGGTTGGGTATAATGTAAATTTTATATATTAGTTCAAATCTTAAATTACGCTATTATGAAAAAAGTGAATTCGTTCCTTAAAATTGCACTTTCAGCGATTATACTAAGCGCTTGTGCTTCAGGAAACGGCTTATTTTACAATGGTAAAATCATTCAGAAAAAGTGTGGAAATGAGTCAACCAGTAAGGTTTATGATCAAGATGTAAAGATGAATCGATCAGACACTAAGGTAATAATTCAGGACGTAGCAAATGAATCATCTGCTACTGGATCAGAAATGAATTCGGTGAATCAAGGTGATGTTGCCTCATTATCAAATGAGCTTGTATTGACTGAAAATAAAAGTTGGGTTCAATCAGTTCAAAATCATTCTGTTGTAAGTTCTGCTGAATCTAAAAAAGTGAAATTCAGCAAGTCTTCAAAAAGCAACAAGGCAATCATCTACGTGAAAAAAGATTCATACAAAGACTTCAAAAAATCATCAAGAGATGATGTTGATAAGGTTGTAATCATTATTCTTTGTTTTTTCATCCCACCATTGGCTGTTTACCTGTTCGAAGGAAGCTGGACAAGCAGATGTACACTTAATTTGATCCTTACCCTGTTGTGTGGTCTGCCTGGTATAATTCACGCCTTGGTAGTTGTTCTCAAATAAGAGATTTGATTAATAGAACCAGAGCGGGCAGATTGATATACTTTGCAGTATTAGTGATCTTGCCCGCTATTTTTTTATTCTTACCAGGTAATTTTTTTGATACTGGAAGAACGATTTGTCCTTCAAAACTTCTTCTTGATATGCATTGTCCGGGTTGCGGTATGACCAAGTCAGCCCAACACCTAATCCATTTCGACTTCGTTGAAGCATGGAGCTATAATAAACTGACGTTTTTTGTTCTCCCCATACTTGGTCTTTTTTATTTGAAGGAAATAAAGGATCAATATACGGTTACCTTCAAAAGTAGGAATAACTAGAGGCGCTCCAGCGGTGTTTTTACCCCATCAACGAGTGAATAACAAGCAAGTTTATCTTTGAAAACGGAGGATTTAAAGATGGAGCGGTTCAACAACATACGAACACATTCTTGTATACCTTCCACAATAGAAGGGTGAGGGTGGATCAATTCAGATAGCACTTCGATAGGCATGTTTAATTTGATTAAGAGGCCAACCGCTTCGATTGCTGTAGACGCATGTTCACCGACTGCCCGCATTCCGAGAATGCGCATCTCGTCGTCATTGGTTACGATGATCTTAAAGAAACCTTGTGTTTTGCGCATCGCAATGGCACGTGTGATCAAAGAAAAATCGACTTTAACTACTTTAACGGGAATGTTTTTTTCTACACATTGTTGCTCATTCAATCCAACTGCTGCCACTTCTGGATGCAGAAACATGATCGTACAAATGTTATCATAGGAGAGACGTTCTGTTTTTCCTCCGAAAATTTTTTCAACGGCATGTCTTGCTTCGATCTCGCCCATATTTACAAGTGCAATTCTGCCTGAAACATCACCCACCGCATAGATATTCGGAATATTCGTTTGTGTATCGTCATCCCCGATGTGAACCCCGCGCTTTGACATTTCTACGCCAGCTTCTTCCATGCCAATTCCATCAATATTTGGTGTTCGGCCAATCGACAGTAATGCTTTTTCAACGCGAATAACTTCTCGCTTTCCATCCGGATACGAAAGTTCATATTCAACTTCCCCTCCAATGTTCTCCAGCCGTTCCAATTGCGCATTGGAATGAATTGTTACACCTTTGCTCGTAAGATTTCCAGCTACCAGTTTGGAAATGTCTTCGTCTTCAAAAGGAAGAATACGTTCTTGTCGGTCAATGATATACACCTTCGTTTTTCCGAAATTAGAGAAGATCGTCGCATATTCACAACCTATTACGCCTGCCCCAACGATGACAAGACTTTTAGGATAGTCTGGAATAGAATCAATGCCATCAGATGTCAGAATGGTTTTTTCATCTACGGCGATATTTGGAACTTTTCTGGGTTTACTTCCCGTAGCAATGATGATATGGTCTCCCCAGATTATCTTTTTTTCTCCTTCATGATCGATCTCGATTTCATTCCTAGATATCAGCTTCCCCTTCCCTCGCTCGTATTGAAGCAGGTTATTCATGGATTCGGTTTGCAACAACTTTATATGACATGAATATTGAAACTTGCGTTCAAACGTAGCCTCTGCCAGGATCTTTTTTACATCTGACCAAGGAATTTCGTACGGTGTTCTTCCGGTAGAAACGATTGTCTCATTGATGGATGATACTTTGTTGGCTACCTCCCACAACGTTTTCGAAGATAAGGCCCCATTGTATACTCCGGCTCCTCCAACCTTGTCTTTTTCGATCAGACAAACGCGTTTGCCAAAATCAATGGAACGCATAGCGGCAGCATAACCTGCAGGTCCGCCTCCAATCACAACAAGGTCAAATTTTTCCATAGAATGACTACTTTAGTTGTAAATATAGAAAGATAACGCTAACTGTTGATAGAATTAATATTGTGGAGAGTAGTCACCGGGATTTGATAGAAAAAGCGAAGGCAGAAAGGGAAACCATCAAAAAGCACTTCGCAAAATTGAAGAAATCGAAGGGTAAAGAAGCAGATAATCAATTCCATAAAAATCACGAAGAATTTTTTAAGAAAAATGATTGTCTTACCTGCGCAAATTGCTGCAAAACAACTTCTCCCATTTTTAGAGATGTAGATATAAAACGTATTTCTAAACAGTTGAAATTAAAGGAGTCTACTTTTGTGGATAAGTACCTCAAAATCGATGAAGAACAAGACTATGTTCTGAAAAGTTCCCCGTGTCCATTTCTTGATTTGGCAGATAACACCTGTAATATCTATGCTTTTCGTCCGCTGGCATGCGCCGAATATCCACACACAGACAGAAAGAACATGGTTCAAATCCTTGATCTGACATCCAGAAATGCAGAAATGTGTCCTGCCGTAGCAAGTATTGTTTTGCAAATTATTAATTCAAAGTAAAGCCAACTTTTTGTTAGTTTTATGCGTCTAAAACCGTGAAACTAAAATTCATGAAACTTAAGCGCTCTTTTGCCTTAATCTGTATTTCGTTGCTAACCATTTTTTGTGCAAAGGCGCAACGCGGTAAAGATGGAAATTACACCGTTACAGCATTAAATACCAATATCAATTCGTTTACTAACCTGACAGCTGACGCAGCTGCCGGAGCCACAACAATCACAGTAAGCAGTAATGTCATGTCTGGAGGTGCTTTTTCAGGAAATCTCGCACAGGGTGATTTGCTTTTGATCATCCAGATGCAGGGTGCAACACTGGATATCGATGTCACGCCAACAGTATCATGGGGGGGCAATTATACAGTGCCAAATTCCTGGATAACAGGATCTGTTTCATGGAACACACAGCCCTGGCTCTGGGGACAAGTAACGAGTTACAACAACTGTGGAAAATTTGAGCAGGTTGAGGTTCGGTCAGTATCGGGTACAACTTCCATCACACTAAATTGTGGACTTCAAAACAGTTATACCAATTCCGGACATGTGCAGGTAGTGCGTGTGCCCCGATTTAACAACTTGACATTAAATTTATCCACGTCAATCGTTCCAACTGCATGGAACGGGACCAGTGGAGGGATTGCTGCCATCGAAGTGAATGGTAACCTTACATTTAATTCTTCTACGAAAATCAGTGCAAATGGTCTTGGTTTTCGAGGTGGCTCAACGACTACACCAACCGTTCAAAGTGGAAGTCCCGGCACTTGTGCAGCACATACCAACGGTACTGGCAATGGAAGTACCCAGATGGGATCTTCTGCATCAACTGAAGGCGGACGAAAAGGAGAGGGCATAGGCGGTTACACAACAGAATACAACGCCCAATATTCAGGCTACGGAAGAGGAGCGCCCGGAAATGGCGGCGGCGGCGGCGGCTATCAAAACTGCGGAGGCGGTGGTGGTTCCAACGTGGGAACAGGTTTGTATACAGGTAAGGGGGTACCATCAACCACTGTTGCCAGTTCTGTTTGGAATCTTGAAACAGCCGGATTAGGTGGCTCAAGTAGTTCGGGAGGTGGCAGAGGTGGATATGCCTTGTCTAATGCAGAAAAGGATGCCACTCTTTTTGGTCCTAATAATACAACATGGTGTAATACGTCTACATCGTCTGACGCAAGAAAGGAAAATGGAGGATTTGGGGGGCATCCGCTAACCTATGATGCAAACCGCATTTTCTTTGGGGGAGGTGGAGGTGCTGCCGACCAAGATCAAGCTCAAGGTGGTTCAGGAGGTGCAGGTGGAGGATTGGTTTTTCTTACCGTTTACGGTACGGTGAGCGGAACAGGAACGATAGAGGCGGATGGTGCGAATGGCGGCAACACTCAAGGGGGGACACCTGGTATTGGTCAGCTCAAAGGAAATGACGGTGCTGGTGGAGCAGGAGGAGGAGGATCCATTTATATTCGTAATGCAAATGCGCTTCCTTCTACATTGACATTGAGTGCTAAAGGAGGTAATGGTGGGAACCAGAATCTCATCATAGGAACATTTGCATCTGCAGAGGCAGCCGGTCCCGGAGGAGCGGGTGGAGGAGGAAGCATTGCGTTCTCTTCAGGTTCACCGGTTCAGAATGTTTCGGGAGGAACAGCTGGCACAACAAATTCGCCACAGCTTACCGAGTTTACGTTCAACGGTGCAACAAATGGTGCGAGTGGAAGTAGCAGTTTAGCAGCATCATTCTATAACATTACAGCAAATAATGCTACAGTTTGTGCTGGTTCACCAATATCTTTATCTGTTTCAGTTTCGGGCACATCTCCTGGCACTGTGAATTGGTATAGCGCTCAGTATGGAGGTTCTTCTCTGGCTACAGGTAATACATACACACCCTCTCCAGCGCCTTCAAGTACAACGACTTACTACGTCGGTATATGTCCTGGAACATTTAGAATCCCAGTGACGGTCACCATCAACCCTCAACCGAGCATTACTGGAACGCCGGTTCTTACAAATCCATCATGCAGTGCAGCAGGTAGTATTTCGGGGTTATCAGCTACTGGTGGCACGAGTCCCTATCAATATTACTGGAACGGCACAAGTAATGCAACAGCTGACTATACAAATATCCCTGCAGGTACGTACACGCTAACTGTTACGGACGCTGCGGGATGTACAGCCACAAGTGGTCCTCATACCCTCTCTGGTACCTCCGGACCTATAATCAATGCATCTGCTGTTTCGGTTCAAAACGTTAACTGCGCAGGCGGACTTGGTTCAATAACAGGAATTACAGCATCGGGTTCAGGATTGTCATACACATGGTCCAATGGTGGTGGAAGTGCGCTTGATGCAACCGGACTTTCTGCTGGATCATACACGCTCACAGTGACTGACAATAATAGCTGCACAAGCACTTCTGGTCCTTACACCGTCGGTACCGATACCGGGCCTTCCCTGGACGAAACCGGCGCAGCTGTTTCGGATGAAAATTGTGGTCAAACGAATGGTTCTGTTACCGGTATTTCAGCAACAGGGTCTTCATTAAGCTATAGTTGGAATGGAAACGCAACAAGCTCTGCGGACTTAACGGGCGTTGCATCCGGAACCTACACGTTGACTGTAACGGATGCCGGTGGATGTACAGTAAGTTCTACCCCTTTCGTAATAGCTAACATTTCAGGACCAACGGTTAATGTGGCTACAGCTAACATTACAGATCAATCTTGTGGAATCACCGATGGTTCCATTTCAGGAATTACTGTTACCGGAGGAGCGCCATCGTATTATTACAGCTGGTCCGGAAATTCACAAACGACTTTAGATATTACGTCACTATCGGCGGGTTCATACACAATCACCGTTACCGATGCTAATGGATGTACTGCAAGTGGTGCTCCGCTAGTGGTTGGAACAGCGTCAGGACCTGTATTGAATGAAACCGGCGCAGTGGTGACTAATGTGCAATGCAACGGAACACTTGGATCAATTAGTGGCATTACCGCTTCGGGTAATGGGTTGACCTATTTGTGGAGCAATGGGGGTGGAACTGCGATCAATGCCTCAGGATTGTTCCCCAATACGTATGTCCTGACTGTTACAGATGCTTCAGGTTGTACGGTGACATCATCAACGTTTACGGTTACCTCCGCTACGCCACTTGTTCTGAATACTTCAGGAATGACAGTAACGCCGAGTTCATGTACCTCCAATACAGGTGCTATAAGTGGTATAACCATCGTTGGTGGAGTTAACCCTGTGCCATCGTGGTCATCAAGTCAGAATACACTCGACATTTCTGGTTTGGCAGCAGCTACATATACATTGACTGTCACAGATGATCAGGGATGTTCAGCAACACAAACAGTCACTGTCGGTACGACTGGTGGACCATCCATTGCTTTAGTGTCGAATACAGATGTTACCTGTAATGGTTTGAGCAATGGTTCTGCAACTGTCTCTGGTTCAGGTGGTACAGGATCATTAACTTATTCATGGTCACCCGGTTCATTGACTGGTACTTCACAAACGGCTCTTCCGGCTAACAATTACACAGTCACTGTGACCGATGCAGGTGGTTGTTCCAATAGTTTACAGGTTGTGATCAATGAACCATCGGTGTTAAGCTTGACTCAAGGAACAATCATTCCGGCAAACTGCGGCGCAAGTGATGGTGGTGCATCTGTAATTGCCAGCGGAGGTTCTGGAACCTACACCTATCTTTGGTCGCCGGCCGGAGGAACAGGTTCTGTAGCGTCAAATATTCCGGGAGGTTCTTACACGGTGACTGCCACCGATCAAAATTCCTGTTCTGCGAGTGTTAGTTTGATTGTCAATACGCTGGGTGGTCCGACCGTGAGTATCTCTGGACAGACCGATGTGACATGTAATGGAGGGACGGATGGAACGATATCAGTAACTGCAACAGGAGGTACAGGAGCTCTGACATACGCATGGTCTCCTACCGGAGGTAATGCAGCAACAGCGACAGGACTTTCCGCTGGTACCTATACAGTTTCAGTGACTGATGAGGCAGGTTGCATTGGATCTGCTATTGCGACCATCACTCAACCAATAATCTTGAGTGTTTCCTCCAACGTAACTGCGGCAGATTGTGGAAGTTCAAATGGTGCGATAAGCGTAAATGCAAGTGGCGGTACAGGGCCATACACATACAGTTGGTCTCCATCTACAGGTACTTCATCCAGTATTTCGGGTTTAACGCCGGGTTCATACACGGTCACAGTGATGGATGCGTCAGGATGTACAGTTTCGAATACGAGTACGGTTGTGGTGATGGGAACTTTGTCTTTAGGGATTTCACCCGGAACAGCAGTTTTGGATCCAGGTCAAACGGTCATGCTGACGGCGAGTGGTGCTACGACCTACACTTGGTCACCTGCTACGGATCTGAGTTGTGCAGATTGTGCCTCCCCAATTGCTTCTCCATCACAAACAACAACCTATGTTGTCACTGGAAGTGATGTAACAGGATGTTCTGGTACTGCTTCGATAACGATTACAGTGAATGAAGACTGCAACGAGATCTATGTGCCTACCGTCTTTGCTCCGGAAGGAGGAAGTGGCAATCCTGAAAATCAGCAAATATGTGTTTATGGGAACTGTATTGTGAGAATGACCTATATGATTTTTGATCGATGGGGAAACAAAGTTTTTGAGTACACCCCAGAAAATCCGTGTTGGGATGGTACCTTTAATGGTCAAAAATTAAACGCTGGAGTGTATGCCTATAAATTAAATGTAACCTTAATTAGTGGTGAACACGTAGAAGAGGCTGGTAACGTTACGCTTATAAGGTAATGAAACTACACGCCGTGATTGAAACAATGAACAATCAAAATACTGTTGAACTTGCCCTGAAGCAAACGTATACAGATTTGCTGAATACCCGTCAGGAGGTGGGTGAGGTTGTTGTTTTGAGTCATTTTGGTGTTTTCTCCCAAGATTTGATTAACAGCATTGCGTCTTCAGTAGAGGAGGTTATGATATCTGGTGGTGAGATTAAAAAAACAGTAAAGCGAACGTTTTCAATTCTCATTGAAGGTCTTCAAAATGTGTATCGACACGGCGCATTAGACGAAGAAGGCAATCAATCGTCATTTGTGATTATTGGTCGAAACACCCGAGAGTTAAGTATAATTTTTGGTAACATCATTGAAGAATCGGATCGTGATAGGTTGTCGGCTTATCTGGATCGAATTAATCAACTTGACGCAGAGCAACTCAAACTCATGTACCTGGAGGTCCTTTCCAAGGATCCAATGTCAAAAAAAGGTGGTGCAGGACTAGGTTTTCTGACAATGATTATGAAGTCAGAATATAAGTTGAACTATCACATTGGTCAGTTGACAAACAATAAATCAACCTTTTTTGTTGAGATTAAATTGAATAGATCTTAAGATCCGAAGAATCTCAAATCATGAAAATTGCCTTCCGGAAAGAATATGTTCAGGATTTACCTGACGGTCATCGTTTTCCGATGGAAAAGTACGATCTGCTTCCAAGACAATTATTGCATGAAGGTACTATTGTCGATGATAATTTATTCAGTCCGGAAAAAATCGAAAGAAACAATCTGACTTCTGTTCATAATGAAAATTATCTGGATCGACTATTTGGGCTGCAACTTACAGATAAAGAACAACGTGTTTCCGGTTTTCCGCACAATGGGGCACTCGTTGACAGAGAGGCCATGATTATGGAAGGAACGCGGAAATGTGCGGAATATGCTTTAGAGGATGGTCTCGCGCTGAACATAGCAGGAGGTACCCATCATGCTTATGCGGATCGCGGAGAGGGATTTTGTTTGCTGAATGATCAGGCTATTGCGGCACATTGGTTACTTCAAGAAACGCGGATTAAGAACGTCCTAATTGTTGATCTAGATGTGCATCAGGGAAATGGAACAGCAGCCATTTTCAAAGATGAAGAAAGGGTGTTCACTTTCAGTATGCACGGAAAGAATAACTATCCGTTGAAAAAAGAAAAATCGGACTTGGATGTAGAGTTAGATGATGGTACTGCAGATCGAACCTATCATTACCTTTTACAATCTTCTTTGGAAAATATTCTGAATCGTTTTCAACCTGATTTTATTTTCTATCAATGCGGAGTGGATGTGATAGAAACAGATAAATTGGGAAAATTAGGTCTTACGCTCGAAGGTTGTCGAAAAAGAGATCGAATCGTTTTTGAAATGGTTCGTCAATTGAGTGTTCCAGTCGTTTGCTCCATGGGTGGCGGCTACAGTCCCATTATTAAGGATATTGTAGAGGCCCATGCAAACACATTCAGAGAAGCACAATTCATTCTCACTTAAAAATATTCTTGCTGATTAAAAAATCTGTTCTAATTTTGTTTGGAATTAGTCTAAATAAATGAAACTACCTAACGTTCGATCAGATCAGCACATTCCAGCATGTCTAATGGATTGTAATTCTTGTGACTTATCGAAAAAGAAATCGTGCTGTAAGAAGTTCAAAAAGAAAGGTGTTCATTGTAAGAAATGTCCGAAGCTCTGATCAAATTCGGTATTTTTACAGCTGATGAGGCTGTTAATTTTATGTCTTTTTAGTTTAATAGTGAAAATTCCGATGGCTCAGGAAGTCAATCGGGATTCATCTACTCAGTTTGCCCTGAAAACAGCTATTACACGTCTCGATTTTTTTGTAGGAACAGAAATTAACCTATGTCGTCAACGGCTCGTATTGAATGGCTCCCTTGAATTGGGAATCAATCGTACGTTTTTTCAGCAACGTTTCTTTCCCCGGGCAAGTGTAGGTTTCGGTTATCGCTTTGCAAATGAAAAATTGGCCTTAGAACCATTGTTGATGATCAGTCAAAGTGCGTTGAGATTATCTCGTCAGCATAATTCTGTACATTCATGGACAGAAACCTATCTGGGTTACCGATTTACCTGGGGTGGCAATTGGAAATTGGTGAATGAGATCATGGCTGGGTGGATGACGGAAAGGTATAAAGTTCAGTCATCCGGCACATTTCAAACTGTTGGAACTTTTGGGTATTATGGTTCGATTGGCTTGGTTAGGATCCTTCGTTAGTATTTTTAGTGCAATAATGCTGTTGT
>Ga0172373_10009143_pt1 | contig 12378 bp, 15 predicted proteins | sample Lak10m_2_FD_114546 | JGI IMG/M metagenome (GOLD analysis project Ga0172373, IMG submission 114546) | Freshwater microbial communities from Kabuno Bay, South-Kivu, Congo - kab_092012_10m | ecosystem: Environmental > Aquatic > Freshwater > Lake | place: Democratic Republic of the Congo... | reverse complement strand
CAACTACGGTGAGCGTAGAAGGAGAGTTCCATTTTAATGGGCCCATAGGTAAAGGGATATACCCTCTCACTTCTAATGAGATATTCCAAGTTCGAATCTTGGTGGGCCTACGAATTTAAATGATGTCTCTTTCTATGACAATTTGAACATAAAAGAACACATTTATTAAGTTCATTTTTGATTGATTCATCAGACTTCAATCTGAGTTTTGACCAATCAACATCTTTTTCAGAAGGATTTAAATGATGAAAATCAAAAATGACATATGGTTGTTCAGGATATGATAAAGAACAGTCAACACATTTACTTCCTTTATAGGTAATTGCGTCGATTTTTCTCTTAACCCATCGTTTTGCACAGTAATCGTTGAAGCATTCCTTACATAGTGTTTGTATTTTATTTTTTGATAAATAAAATTCAGTAAGTAATTTTTCTTCTTTGCAGGTTGAGCAGATTTTGGTTTCCATTATAATAAATATTACTTAGAAACAAAAAATCTAATGACCATGAAGATGTGATGAGTACCATCATAGAGTTTTCGTTGGTTTCGGTGATGTAGTTCAATTGGTGAGAGCAAGACCCTTATACGGTCAAGGTTATGGGTTCAAATCCCGTCATCACCACTATATATTAGTATGAAGCGTTTTAATTTAATATTGACGATTATCGGTGGGATATCGGTAATTACGGCGGTGGGATTTGTGAAATCATATACCGTCGAACAGAGTGTAAAAAATTTGTCTTCAAAAGACACCACGGTTATCGTTACCCCCGTTTTGGGTTTAGATACCATTGTTGATGTGAAAGGAAAGAAATCTCTCTTTATTGGTGATTCCCAAACTTCTGGTTATGGATGGGGATGGCAAGACATTCTTTGTAAAGAAACGGGAATGAGGTTAACCAACACCGCAGTCGTTGGAAAACACTTACCTTGGATGGTGAATGTGGCAAAAACATCCATCACATCAAATTACGATTATTGTTTCATCTATGGTGGGGCAAATGACATACACGGGAATAGAAATCCATATAGTGTTGTCAAAGATGTACAAAAAATCGTAAATATGTGTAATGATAAGGGAGTTCAACCTATTGTTTTAACAGGTTTTAATGCTGAAGAATGTGTTAGACCAATTAAGGGACAGCACTTTTATCCAAAAGCATACACACGTTACCAAACAATTCTAATGGACAGTTTAAAAAATGTAAAAATTGTTGATACAAGAGTTGTTGTAAGAACAGATTGTGCGGATTGGACCTGTCACATGAAATTATCAGGTCATAGAAAAATTGCAAATGCGGTTATTGACCAAATGAATTTCAAAACAATTAAATAACTCCAAAATCCTAAACGCGGAGCCGGACCTATAGCTCAATGGTTAGAGCAGCGGACTCATAATCCGTTGGTCCCAAGTTCAAATCTTGGTCGGGGAGCAATTACCGAAGTGGTGGAATGGTAGACACACGACACTTAGGATGTCGCGCGTAATTGCGTGGGGGTTCGAATCCGTCCCTTCCAACATCGGGTGATGTAGCTCAATTGGTGAGAGCAGGACTCTTATACAGTCAAGGTTATGGGTTCAAGTCCCGTCATCACCACATAATCTTTTAAACTAACGATAAAATACAATATCGTTAAAATAAACGATATGGACTTGTAGCTCATTCGGTTAGAGCGGCACACTCATAATGTGAAGGTAGTAGGTTCGATTCCTACCTGGTCCACAAAAGGACTTTAATGAACGAAGTACAAGTTTGAAGTAGGTTAGTCCCACCTACGATTGCGGAAGTAGCTCATTTGGTAGAGCGCGACCTTGCCAAGGTCGAAGTGGCCGGTTCGAGCCCGGTCTTCCGCTCCGAGTAGACCTTAAAAAGGGCCCTTCCGTCGCGTACGACGACGGCATGTTGGGCCCGGGTCTACTTTTTAAGCGGTAATAGCTCAGTTGGCAGAGCACGTTCCTTCCAAGTACGGGGTCGCAAGTTCGAATCTTGTTTACCGCTCTTAATTGTCTCTTCGTCTAACGGCAGGACAGCAGATTTTGATTCTGCGTGTGGTGGTTCGAATCCATCAGAGACAACAATGGAAGGGTACCCAAGTTGGTGAAGGGGGCAGTTTGCTAAACTGTTAGGGTGTCACAGCCGCGAGGGTTCGAGCCCCTCTCCTTCCGCATAAAATAATAATTATGGAAAAAAAAGGTTATGAATAGTTTTAAAACATTACATGGAATACCAGTTCCCGACATCATCGATTACATCAAAAACTATCTGAAAGAGAGAGATAACGTAGAATTATTGGTAGGTTCTGATTCTCAATCATTTAGTAATTCCAAGACGGTCTATGGGGTTGTTATTGCCCTTTATACAAAGGGTAAGGGAGCACACGTTTTATGTACCAAAGAATCAACACCTTTCGAAAAAGACACCTCAAATAGATTACTTTCTGAGGTTTGGAAAGCGGTTGAGGTTGCGGAGTTTTTAAGACAGAATGGGCTACCAAAAGCTAGTTTTATTGATATTGACCTTAACCCTGACCCGAGGTATAGGTCAAATAGAGTCTTGAGACAAGCGGTTGGATTGGTTGAGGGTATGGGTTATAAGGTACGTTATAAGCATAATGGAGCCATGATGACCTATAGTGCAAACCATTTGGTAAGGATTTAAAAAAAAATTTAAAAATTTTTTCAAAAAAATTTGGAACTTGATTTTTTTTACTTATCTTTGTAAAAGATTTGAGGGTTTAGATATTGAGTCGAGAATCCAAAAAATAAGATTGTTCTTTGAATTAAGATATTGGGCGGTCTATAGTCCATAAAATAAACCATGAAAGTGGTATAAAGTGACCTATAAGGTTTAAGTAGGTTGCGGCTTCCGCAAGGGAGCTCGAGTAGACAAACGAGGTATCGTTGAACCTTGAGTACCGAGGGTAACACTGTAGGGAAAGTGGTTTGATGAACGGGGGATGCGGGTCCTTCGTTTGAGGTGGGAACATCAATAAGAATAACTCGTGGGGTTCATGCAAGAAACATGGTCATCCAACTATGTAATTGCGTAATTCAATATGATGGGAATCTTAAAACCGAAAGGTATGGTTGTGTACAGGTGGTGCTGTTACAATCCTTGAATTGAATCTGCCAAGGTTTATTTCATGAAGGGGTCCAAAAATATGGAGGTCGGGAGACTTCAGAGGGTAGTTCAGTATCGTGTTGTCCAAAAGATAACATGTCTGGCCGGCGAGCCGCTACCTTCTACATCCGCAAAACCAACTTTGTTAATTACAGTTTAACAAACTCAAAATTAAACAAGGAAAAGTGCTCGTCAGTCGTCGGAAACAGGTGACTACTTAGTAATGAAATGTTCATTGCCGTAGAGGGTTCCAAACCCGATACGATTTTTAAGAAAGTTCTCTAATCCCGCAAGGATGAATTGGCTCGGCAGGGTCGAAGAGTGATGAGTATTAAGAGAGTATTCGATGACTCAAGGATTGGTTAATCTAATTGACCGTCACTGGTTGGTACAACTCAAAAGGTTGTGGATATGAAGGCAAACAATAAACCTTCTAAAGTCAACTACATAAACGTGTAATCTCAGCGTTTTTTTTAATTTTATTGAGAAACCAACTGCTATATGAAGTCAGAAGAAATTCTGACTTTTTTTATGTCATTTCTTTTTATTTTAGTATATTTTTTTGTATATTTGTATTATGAGAATTGTATGTATATCCGACACCCATGGTTTACATCCGATTATGGACGATACAAACCCATTACCTGAGGGCGATATTCTAATTCATGCGGGTGACTGTACAAACGTAGGTAGAGAAAAAGAAATAGAAGATTTTGTTTATTGGTTTCAAAATCAAAAAGGTTTTGATACTAAAATTTTTATTGCTGGTAACCACGATTTTGGTTTTGAATATTACAATGGTATTAGACATGGTGGTGACGCACCTTGGTTACATCATTTATTGAATGGGGAAAATCTCTCACAATCCGATGTTGTTTATTTACATGATTCAGAGTTTGTTATTGAATCACCTGAATTTTCAAGACCGATAAAATTTTATGGAAGTCCTTGGCAACCAGAGTTTAATAATTGGGCGTTTAATTTACCAAGGAATGGGTGGGAATTAGAACAAAAATGGTCACAGATACCCAATGACACAGATGTTCTTATAACTCATGGTCCACCACATACAAAAAGAGACTTTACACCAAGTAATTTACAAGTTGGTTGTGAACTATTAATGTTCCGCGTGGAACAATTAAAACCATTAGTTCATGTGTTTGGTCATATCCATCATGCACATGGTGCTCAATACAATGAGGACACAATCTTCGTTAACGCATCAATATGTACCGAAAGATATGTACCCTCAAATAAACCGATAATCATCGATTTAAATGAAGTCGATGGTAAAATAATTGCTACATATGTCGAAAATAATTAGTCCCGTAAGTGTTGTTATATCAACCAGAGCCATAGATGAAGTTCACATGAATAAGGTGAAAAAAAGTTTTTCTCACCCTAAAACAGAGATGTTAATTTATGTAAATAACGGGGATTACTCACTCCCTCAGTTATACAATAAAGGTTTGAGTGAATCAAAACATGACATTATTGTTTTCATGCACGATGATGTTATTTTTGAAACTACGAACATAACAGGTAAACTAAACAAGTTATTTAAAAATCATCCTGAACACGGAATTATTGGTTTAGCGGGTACCGATACGTTGATAACAGGTAAATGGTGGGAAAGACCTGACAAAACATTTGGTCAGGTTAAACATGAACACAACGGTAGGGTACACAGAAACAACTTTTCAGGAACTTTTGGTGATAATCTTAAAGACGTTGTTGCGGTCGATGGTTTATTCATTGCAGTTCACAAACAAAGAATAAAAGAAAAATTTGATGAAGAGTTTACCGGATTCCATTTCTATGATATACCATTTTGCGTCGCAAACTACACAAAAGGTGTTAAAATCGGCGTAACCACCAAGATTTTAGTAATTCATAAATCAGTAGGTATGTTGAATAAAAAATGGGAAAAGAATAAATTATTCTTTGAAGCCAAATATGGTGAACACCTCCCCTTGATTATCTAACTTTTTTCCCGTATATTTTAGATATTTATATATAAATTTACTTTTTATGAAAAAACTAATTGAAATCGTTAGACAATTTCTTGGACTGGGTGCGACAGCTAAAGCCATCACTACCGCAGAACAACTAAAGACAGAAATTAAAGAAGCTGTTGTTGAAGTTGAACAGAAAGTAGAAGAGGTTAAAAAGAAAGTTTCAAGAAAGAAATCTCCTTCAAAATCTCAATCTAACGAGAAACCAAAAAAGGCTAGAAAACCAAAACAATAAGTTCATTATTTTAGTATTGTTCTTTGACAATATGGGGATGACCGGAATTGATTGGCGTTCATAGTATACGTGGGCACGTAGTCGGATGTCATCTACGACTTAAATCTATGGTGGTAATTTTTAAACGGCAACGTTTACAACAACATGGAAGTAGCAGGTCTTCTTGCAACTTCTAAAGTAGCAGTCTAACCAAGTTAGGTTCTACAACGGGTCGATGGACACATAACCTTGGAACAGAAGTCCCTACGGTGTAATACCACCTCAGAGTGTTGGAGCAAACTTGACGGCTCTTGAAAATCCGGTTAGGAACAGGTTTGTTGATTGCAATGAAAGAAATCAACTATTTGTCGATTATGAATAATCGAATAAACGTGTAGTCCATTTATATTTTGGCGAACAAGACGCGGGTTCGAATCCCGCCATCTCCACAAAAAGAAACCCACCTATTGGTGGGTTTTTTATTTTAAACCTATGGTATCCCATAAACGAACAAAGAGGTCGATTAAGACCCCTTTGCCGAGATGTTGGATACCTCCTTTCGTTTTTTAGTTTAGTTATCATCTATTGGCGACCAAACCAATAGAGTCTACTAATAAATATCAAGAAAGTATCAATTATGTAAATGCTTTGGCTAATAATTTTAGACCTCCTAATGTTAGTGCACCACCCGCCATTGAAGCTGCACCACCCAAAAGTCCACTACCTTCTTGACCTTGCGATTGTCCTTGACTTTCTGCATTATAATTCTGAGCAATGTATGAGCTCATTGTTGGGTCATTAGCCACTTTTTCTCTAAACGCATCATCATTTGTCATTTTATCTTCAAGAGCTGATAATGATGGTAACCCAAAAGTTGACAATAAGTTATTAGCCATGATAAATTTTCTAAATGAGTTTCTTCTATCTTGTCTTGACCAAAATGGAATCCACCAATCTTTTACAAACGCACTTGGCATTTTACCATGTTTAGCAGCGTATCTTGACAATCTTTCACCCTGATAAAAACCTTTAAGTCCTGACCTAAATGATGTTGGTGAAGTAAATGCTGATTTTAATGCTCCAATAGGTTTTACTTTAGTTACCGAACTGGTAACAGATTTTGACAATCCCGCAAGACCTTCTGTAAGTCCTGATGCCCATGAAGATTTTACACCGCCTAATTTTTTTATTGTAGTTTGTACACCAGGGTGGTTTGTATATTTTAACGCTTTTTGTAATTCCGCACCTAATTTTGGATTAGACGCAATCACTCTCGCTAAATCATCACTACTTCTAAAAACACCTTTACCAAACGCCTGTAAACCTTTAATCAACGGCTTAACTGTAATATCCCCAATCACAGGTACAAGAGCAATTAACATAAGTGCGGCATATAATTTCTCACCTTTATATAGATAATAACAAATTAAGGCGATATCTGCAATCTCACCAATTACAGGAATAAAACCCGCAGCCATGAGAAGAGCCTCACCCCAACCCTCATTGAGTTGTTCTTTTTTATATTCTAATATTTGTTTTTTTGTTAGTTCCATTAGTGTATAATTTGACAAAGTTTACCTGATATCGTTTCAGAAATATTACTATCTCTTATTACTTCACCAAACAAGTTACCGGCAGTAGTTGTTGCCACTCCTTGTACGTTTAGACCATAATTTGTTCTATCAACACCTGTAATATCAGATGCAATATATCTTGTTAATGCCTCTAATAAAGCATCAATCAATCTTGGCATGTGACTTGTACAAGATGGAGCATCTTTAAATGGTTTCAATAAATCAAGAGGACTATAGTCCGCAAAGACTTGTGATGCGGTTGCCGCGATTCCTTTACTTACACCAAAAACTTCTGTTAAAACGAAATTGATAATATATTCTTTGGCACCAGATAAAATAGTATCACCCATCAAACCCTTCCAATCTAAGTTTTTTAAACCTTCGAAATCGGTAGGCATTTTGAATTCCTCATTGAGATATTTTGTTATTTCTTCTGGTGAATATCCCTCATTGACTAATTTAGTCATTGTTGAAATATATTTAACCGCGAAATACTCCTTATCTCTTATTTCGGATAATATAAAAAAGGACTCCTCGAGTTTTCTTTTACGTTCCTCAAGGAGTACTCCTTTTATTTTGGTTTTTAATTCCATTTTTACTTAGTTGGTTCTTGGGTAAGACCCTGAGGTTCATTTGTATCCTCTTCGTTATTTCTTTTAAACACTATCTTATCACCTTTTCTGAAATCGAAATTATCTCTTGAAACCCTATATCCCATTTTTCTCATGTGTTGTTCAAGTTTTTCTCTTTCTTCTTTTGATAAGTCCGGTCCTTTATAAACAATTCGTCTACCTTTAAGTCTTCCAACCAACGTTTTATTTCTAACTAATCTCGCATAAACATCTGAAGGTGTTTCACCTGTCACTGTTGTGGTCGTACCTGTAGTAGTTGAACCTGTTGTGCTACCTGTAGTTGTACGTGTAGTAGTTGAACCTGTTGTGCTACCTGTGGTTGAACCTGTTGTGCTACCCGTGGTTGAACCTGTTGTAGGTGCGGGTTCACAAGTCTTTATAATTAAGTCGTAGACTTTTTCAGTTAATCCGAAATAATCACCACCTCCAGGTAATGGTGAACGAATCGGCGTGTTATTTCTTCTTGACCACGCCTCTAAAGCCTCCTTAGTTCTATTACCAAGGTTACCTGTTTGGTATTTTTCTTCCAAACCTAAACACTTCTGTACTTTCTTTATTTTTTCATTTTTACATCCAAAACCAAATGGAAAATTATTACATTCTTTATATGTAATTGTTGACCCCGATTGAGTTTCAGTTTTTCCTGTTTCAGTTTTTCCTGTTTCAGGTGTTGGAACGGGAGTTGGTTTTTCACCTTTACTATCCCAAGTGATTGTAATGTTCGATGATTGTTCGTCAACAACCACTTCCTCACTAACTTGTAACTTACCTGACTTACATGCGTAAGAACCACTCATTTGATTATCCATTGTCCAAACTCTACCATTTCCATAGAATTTAAGACCTCCGTGACCTTTTGATTGCTCATCAAATTCATTTTTGGTATAAATCATTGGTTCACCCTGACTTGTTGCCCCCCACTCCATTCCTTCAAGGTTAACAACACAATCAGGCATTGGTGATGGCTGTTTATCGCCCTCACTAAATAAACTCTTAAATATTTCATAAGTACCATAACCAGCCAATCCATAAAGAATTAAGCTTTTCCAATTAAGTTTAGATTTTATATTTCTTAACTTTTGGAACATCTCGGGACGGTATTTATTAAGGTTTTTCATATATAATAACAACCAATCAGGAGTACGTCCTAACGGCTTTGTTAACTTTGTAAGTTCTTGAGCGGCTTCGGCACCGGTCTTAGCATTTGTCTCAACCGCCTTTACTTCTGCCGCACTACCCTTCATATTTTTTGCTCTATTTTGTATTGCTTTGTCAATCGCTTTTGTACTTACACCACCAGCTGCACCACCCTGAGCCGCGGACTTTAACATATCATCAGCAGCTTTACCTTCGATACCCATTTGAGCCATTGTCTTTTTAGCCAATTCTAATTTTCTTGGGTCCGCAGGGTTCAACGTACCTTTAGGATATACTTGCTTTGCAATTTCAACGAATTTTGGTTCTGCTTGTAAGAAACCCTTTATCTTTATTGCAAGTTCCGGACTTTTTCTAAGTGCCGTTTTAACTAAACCAGCAGATTCAACTGCAGTTAATTTATTTGCATTAATTGCGGCGATAAGTTCATCTACGTTTTTGAACTTGGCACCTATCTCAGGGATTTGAGTTTTTATTTCTTGCCATAAAGCCTTTTCTTCTTTAGCTGCCTTACCTAATGTTAATAAAGCATCTTTGAACATTGCAACTTGCTCATCTACAGGTTGTTCTGTTTCATCGACAGAAATTTCGGGTTGTGAGTCCTCATTTTCATTTAAAGAAATTTCATTCTTTGGTTTAATTGACTCAACCAAATTGATGTACTTTCTTATTAGTTTTGCGTCTTTGTTTTCCATTTTTTTATTTTTATTTATTGTTGATTATTTAATGCATTGAATTGTGATTGTAAAGCATCCATTTCTGTCGATACCGTTCCTTTTACCATATCGTCGTTTGATGCAATTTGATTAATTGCTTGGTTTACAGCAGCACTATTTTTAGCACTTTGATATTCGGCATAAGACTTGACACCATGTTCAATTCCTTTTAATGCTCCGTGAGTAGCTAAACCCCATGTGGTACCTTTAAGTGCCGCCTTTTTCAATAATGCTGGGTCTTTAAACGCCGCCTTAGCGGGATTTACAATGTCAGTTTTAATACCTTGTTTTAAAGTTCCACCAATACCTTGTTTACCAGCACCTGCTGCAGCGGTTGAACCACCCTTTAAAAAGTTATTTAAACCTTCAAAAATTTGAGCAATTTTAGATTTAGCAACACTAACCATTTGTTGAATCTTAGGTCCTCCAACATTTTTAACTAACCATTCAATTGGTTTTAAAATTGCATTTGCAATGAAATTTAAACCCTTACCTAATAGTTGAACAACAGTTTTGATTATGGGACTTCTTAATAATTTAGCACTGCTCTTACCAACTGCTTGTACTCCCGCTTTTAACGCCTTTGCCGCTCCACCTGTTAAAACTAAACCAACAAGACAAACCGCAATATCGATGTATGACCATATATCATTAGGTATTTTTCCCGTAAATAATTGGTATATCTTCCAAACACCTAATGCTCCCCATATAATTGCAGTTGCAATTTTACCAACACCAATCACATTAAGAGCCACATCGATACCAATACCAACAGGAGAGAGAAGAAAGGATTCTAATTTTCCAAAAAACCACGGAAGACCTTTATTTAAAACCCATGCTCCCGCTTCTTTAAGTTTATCACCAACCCATTGAACGGCTTGTTTTCCTTTATCCCAAACATATGATGCCCCACTTTTAACAGAATTCCATTTGTCTTCCAACCAACTCTCCATTAATTCTTGTGGAGTTATGGGAATCACACCAAGAATTTTGGTTTTTACAAAATCCCAAGATTCCTCTATAATCCTACCTGTTGTGTAATTATGATTTTCAGAAGATTCAAAAATCAAATTCATACCATATCTAACTTCATATTCAGAAACTAAGTCTCTGTCAAATTCAATTAATGGATATATTAATTGTTTCATTTTACTGAACAATTCATTTGATTCCATTAATTTGTTTTTGTATGTATATATAAACTGATTTTTAAACATTTCACATACAACAGCGGGGTGCACATGTTCAAGGTCAAATTTTAAACCTGTATGAGTATCCCATATGATGGTTTCGATTTTTAAATATCTATTGTCTTTAGTAATATCAAATCCCATCTTTTTTTATGTTTACTATATAAATATTTCGGATTTTGTATTTATTTCAAAGGATTTGCTTTTCCTCTTTTTAAAATATTACCAACCACATCGGACCATTTGGTTACTCCAATCTGATTTGCGGGTCCTCTGGTAATACCTGACTCCCATTTTCCAACCTCAGGATATCCTTGTTTGGTTCCTGTCGTACCCGTACCGGCAGTTGGTGCTGCGGCTGCGGGGTCAGTCTGTTCCTCAACATCACCAATCAAAAGTTTATATTGTTTTTCTGAAATAAGAATCTTCATTTAATTATAAATATTTTTCTATTCATCATAAATGGTTTCATCCACTTTTGCGAACATTTTTATATACTGACCCGCCTTAGCGTTAGCTTCATTCTCAATTTCCCCACCAATATCGGGTGGTTGTACCTTTAATCTACCCTGTTCAAATTGTTTGTGGTGTACCATTTCATGAGCAATACTTCTCATAACATCTACCACGGCTCTATTTTTAGCATTGATTCTAATTACTTTATTTTCTTTTGTATAGTCGTAATTGGCTGTAGTTTTTAGATTACCCCTACCATTTTGCAATACAATAGTTGGACACTTTTCTAAATCAAGTTCCTTTTTTACAAACTTTACAAACTCTGTAATTCTATCCTTTTTATCCTTTCCTAAAAATTCCATCATTTATAAATATCTCGACTTAATATATACAACTTATTGTTTTTTCAATATAATTAACAGTATGATGGATTGGTATGTCATTCAATATTTGTACCCAAATGCTATGGGACGTTTCTGTGAAAAAATGTTCCCAAACCTCGGCGTGCCATGTGTATCCGTACTTGAATTTTATGACATTAAAAAATTATATCACTTTTTTGACAAACAAGGGGTATTCTTAACGGTTGAAATGTATGCTAAATACATGTGGATATATACCATATCTTTAGATGATGGTAGGGTAATCTCATCAACCAGCCATTCAAAGAGTAAAAGAGAAGATATTGAAACGGAGGGGTTTGAAGAGTGTTTTAGACTACTTGAGAGTAAAATAAAACGTGGGTTTAGGTAATGGAGGAGAATTTTTTATTTTTATTACAATCTGCCAAGCTAATAAAATCGGGTCATTATAATGATAGGGACATTGAATTTATAAATAAATTAGTTTTAAGTATTGATAATAACATTTTAAATATTTATAATAAATCAACAAGTTTAATAATTTTAGGTAATGATTTAGATTTTTACATTGGCGTATTAAATTTTTTAATTAAACATTACGAAAGTGTAGAAAATTACGAAAAGTGTCAAATCCTAAAGAACAAATTAGACGAATCATTAATAATTAAAAAATAAAAAAATGAGTATACTTAGAATGTCCGATGAGGAAAAAAAGAAAATCTTGGATAAACACAAGGAATCAATCAAGAACCAACAAATAAAAAAAGAGGAATTAAAGAAAGGTGTGCAACCACCCAAAAAAGAAAATAATAAAAAGTCCTCTTAATCTTTTGGTTTTTCTTTTTTAGAGTGGGTTCTCGAAAAGAAAATATACGATAACCAAAAGCACCCTGAAATAAAATAAAAAACGATATCTGCAACCCAATATGAACCAGTTATTT
>Ga0172373_10009139_pt1 | contig 12381 bp, 4 predicted proteins | sample Lak10m_2_FD_114546 | JGI IMG/M metagenome (GOLD analysis project Ga0172373, IMG submission 114546) | Freshwater microbial communities from Kabuno Bay, South-Kivu, Congo - kab_092012_10m | ecosystem: Environmental > Aquatic > Freshwater > Lake | place: Democratic Republic of the Congo: South-Kivu... | reverse complement strand
TTTTAAAAATATAATATAAAGGCATTATATATAAAAATATTTAAATTTCAAAAATATTTTTTTAATGAAAATGTTTCGTAGGGAATGCAGACCTGCATTCCTTACAATTGAATATGTATTTATAAAAAAAATTATAATATTTTTGAATTAATTTAATTTCTCATATAATCTTTTCGCGATTTCACCAAGTAGCACTATTTTATCACTTAACCAAATGTGTTATGATAGAAATCATAATAGATTTTCTAGTTTGATTACTAGTTAATCTAGTCTATGAGATTATAAAAGCAATTTTATGATTCTAGAAATAAAAAACTACTGCTTCAACAGTAGTTTTTTATTTAAATAATTTCTCAATTATTTAATCACCAATTTTTTTCTATTTTATCACACAACTTCAATATAGAAGTATATGTTAGTTACAAATGTAACTGTTATTATTTTATCATTTTTTTTATAAAAAGCAAATTTAATTAATTAAAATGTTTTGTAGAATAATGTTTTTGATTAGGCATAAAAATATATTTGTCTAAAATACAATTTTTGTAATGATTTGGTAAATCTAAAAATACATTCTCTGCAATCTTTCAATATTCATTCAAAATCATATTTCAATCTACTATTTCTCAAAAATAACTTTCTCTATCTTTTGTACAAATTGTGATAAAATAAAATCAATTCTGAGAATAATCATAATTTTTTAGTCTTAGATTTTTTCTATGAGGTCATTTATACATTTTAAAAAATAATGAAATAAGTAATTTTTTGGATCTATATTAACCCAAATAAATATAAAGGTATCTCATTTTTTTCTCAAACTATTATATCATCTAAAACCAAAAATGAATTTTCTTTTAATTTTAAAATCTGTTTAAATGTTTTATTATTTCATCATATTTAAGAGTTTTGGATATTTTATTAGAATGTATTCCAAATAATTATATATTCTTTTGGAATGTAGTCAATTTTTTAAAAGAAAAATAATTATAGATTTCTCTATAATTATTTTTCATCTATTTACTAACACTAAAGACTTCTCAAGCAGTTCTACCAAAAACTTCAGGATTATAAAATTCACTTATTTTACTAGGACGAACATTGAAATCTCAAGAATAAGTAAGTCTTATAACATAATCAAAATCATAAATTCAAGGATAAATAGTGTTTGTATAAGCAAAATATCTGTCAGTTCTATATTCTATTTTGTTAAATAAATTATAACCATAATAATCATATTCATTTTCAAAATTGTTTTTTTCTTTTTCTATTTTTGTACTTGTAGCTAAATTAGGATTTACAAGTTCACTTCAAGCTGTAATAAATCATTCAAAAGCTACTTTATCTCTAGTTTCTGTTGTTATTACTTTATTTCTAACCATTAATAATTCTCATACTTTTCAAGTAGTTATTGGCTTAATATATTCATAAACTTGTTTTGGGTATTTTAGAGAATTATATGAAATCTTATTTTCTAAGTATTTTTGCCATTCCTCTTTTTTAAGATGTAGAATATTTTTGTATTCTTCGTAATTATAATATTCTCTTGTAATACTAAATCATTCATCTCTTGCTTTTATATCTTTTGTATCAAGGTAATAGTTTAAGCTTAAATCATAATAAATATTTCAATTTCAAGTTTTTTCTACATTAAAATCATTTTCATCTTTTAAGTTATTTAAAGGTAGTATTTTACTAAAAATTTCTAATTTATTTTTGTCATCTATATTTTTTTCATCTATTAATTCAGAGTTTAATTTGAATTTAGAATTTATGTTAACATTTTTTAATTCATTGCTTGAATTCAAGTAAGAAGTTAATGCTTCTATAACTTGTATATTATCATATGTAGAACCAAAATTTCAATTACTTTTTTGACTAATTACCCATCTATTTAGATTATCTATAATCATATCTATATCTTTGAATTTATCTATTCAAACTGATGAAATAGCATTTATTAACTCTGTAGTATTACTTAATCTTGAGTAAGAATTAGTTTTTCAAATATATGCTCATTTAGGATTATAGACTAAATCCTGAGTTAGAATATTATCTACTATTTCTTTTGCTTCTTTTTCTAAATTAGCTTTTTCTTCTGTAGAAATATCTAATTTTAAAAGTTTTCAAATAAGTAATACTTTTTCTAAATTTTCACTTGTAGAAAAATCTTTAAAATTTAATAATTTATACATTTTATAGACTTCATAATCATTTGGAGTAAATTCCAAAATAGAATTTAGAGCTTTTAACTTATCTGTTTCACTATACTTACAATCGTTATATTTAGTAATTTCACATCATTCTATTTTATTTTCATAAAATCTTTTTTTCAAATATGCAACTGCATTAAAATAATTAGTTTCTTCTAGTTTATATCAAATACTTCTAATTTTTGCTCATGCTTCTAAAATATAGCTTGTTAAGTGAAAATCAGAATAATTAGGATAATAAGTTTCATCAGCATCATAAAAATATACAAATCATCAATCTAGTTTTTGGTATTTTCTTATTTCTATCAAATAATCTTTTATTACTTCATCAACAGATTTTTTCTTCATTATTTTATCATAATCATCATAATAGTCTATATATTTAGTTTTTAAGTCAAAATCAACTCAAGCTGAATTATAAAGTGATTTTATAAATATATTTGGCATAATTGCTGAAGTTTTTTGCTCACTGCAACCATAAGGGAAATTATTTAAATAATCAATTCAAGAAAGTAAATTAGATAAAATTGTGCTTGAATAGTTTAGCTTCAAAGCTCAAATCTTGTTTTTTAATCAAGATAAACTTATTTTTTCTGTATTTGAAACAGTTTTCGTTTTCCCAGTTGTAGAAACAGATTCAAGAGTTGAATTTTCTTTTATTTGAAGAGTTTTTTCTATTTCATCAATATAACTATTATCACTTGTTTTTGCTTTGATGTTTATAGTAGAAATTGCTTTATTTAAATCTCATAATACTCAAATATCAACTATTTTTGCTTCAAAATTAACAGTTTTTTGTTCATCTTTTCATAAAAATATTTTTTTAGAATTTCAATCTAGTATTTCTAAATTTGATCAAGAAAAAGTAATTTCAAAATCTCAAGCTTTTCAAGTTTTGTTAAATATAACTGGAGAAAATATAATTCTATCTTTAGAAACAAGAAAATTAGGTAAATTATCACTTATTTGTAAAGGTTTTGCTGTCAAGATAGTATTATAACCAACTCATACTTTTGTATCACTTGTATTAACAATTGCTTCAATTACCCAAGTCGTTAAATTATCTGGTAACTGAGCTATATTTATTTTTGCTATTCAATTAGAGTCTGTTGTAAGATTTGCTCTTAAAAAGGCTGTATCTTCAAATCTTCATCTTTTTTTCTTTGTATCTCATCATTTAACTCTATCTCAAGCTCATCATTTTTCTCCGTCTCTAGCATCCTTTACTTCTAATTTTTCAATAAGAAATTTTAGATTAGAATAAGTACTAATTCATAAATATCTTTTCATATCGTAGAAAAAAGCATAAGGATTTTTCTTAGGATTTCCTACTAATGCAAGCAAACTTTCATCAACCAAAGATAAAAATACATTAGCATTAGCTACAGGTTTATTTAAAGAATCTTTTACTAAAATACTTATATTGACACTATCTCAAGGATTATAATTTGTTTTTTCTGGAATTATTGATATTTTCAAATTTTTAAATTCTGTATCTACTTTTGTGCTAATTAAAGCTCTTTTATAAACTGGAAGAGGATTTTTATCTTGTTTTCAAATTAGAAATGCTTTTACATAATAATTTGGATAATAATTATTTTTCACATCAATTGTTATTTTATCAGAATAACTTTTTATATCATGAACAAAATAATCAAGAATTGCATCATCTTTTTCAATTACAAATAAAGCTTTTCAATTATTAACTGGAGATTTAAGGACATAACTTGCTTTTTCTCAAATTTTTAAGTGATTTTTATCAGCAATCAAATCAGTAACGGTATTATTTCAATTATTCCATTCTATATAATCATCTCAAGAAACATATATATAACTTGTAGTAACAAAGCTTTTTCAATTTGATCAAGTGTAAGTTGCTTTAACTAAGTATTCTCAAGATTGTTTTGGCTTGAATTTAGTTAAAATCTCTCATTTATTACTTGAAATTGTATTAAGTGATGACTCTAATTTTTCTATATCTGAATAATCATTATAAAAAACTCAATCAACTCATTGTTTCTTCACTACTTGCCAATCTCTTTTTATTAGCTCAATTTTTACATTCTTGTTTGCAAGAACATTATTTTTATAATCAAGAACTATTCAATTAATTATTAAGTCACTATTTTTAGCTACAAAATAAGGTGTTTTTAATCAAACATAAGCATCTGTATTATGTAAAACTATACTTTCACTTTTATTTACAGTTTTCTGTGTATTTGGATCTGTAACTTCAAAATTAAAACTATAAATTTTTTCAGCCTCTTTATTACTAAAATCATATTCTATATTTGCATCTCAATTTGATGAAATATTAAATATTTTTTCTTCTTGTAAATAATCATCATAGCTACAATATCCCCAATAAATACAATCAAAATAGCTTGTTCATTCTCAGAATTGATAGTCTGAGTATTCTTTAGCATCAAAGAAATAATTTTGAGTCAAGACTGAGTATTTTCAAGTAGTATTAGTAACTTTTCAACCAAAATAATATTCTGGTTTTATTGTAAATTTGGCTTTTTCATTCAAGCTAAAATCAGTTTTATTTTTTTCTACATTTATTTTAAAAACAGGTTTTGTATATTCTTCTATATGAAAAAATGCATTATTATTAACAATAGCTTCATTTCAGTTAGTAAAATGCTTAAAGTTGAAACTAAATCTTCAAGTTGATATTTCTTTTGGAATAGTAAATTTTCAATCAAAATTTGAATTAGAATCAATATTAATATCTATTGTTTTAATCATTTTATAATTTTCATCAACTATTTCTAGTTTTGCTTTTTTAATAGATGATTTAGTGTATCAATTTGGTGTAAAATGTCTTAAAATTCATTTAAAATAAACTTCATCTCCAGGTTTATAAATAGGTCTTTCAGTGAATAAGTACAAATAATCTTGCTCTGCTGTATCCATTCAAGAAATATATTTAAAATCATAATTATTGAAATCATCTTCATTTTGGTAAATTAATCAAATTTTTCAATCTTTTTTAGCTATAATTATAGAACTATAATTTTGTTGTTCATTTTTTATTTCATAAACTCAAGTTACTTTATTTAGATTAAATTTTGGTTTATATTCATAAAAAGTTGGATTCTGATAATTGTTAGAATTAAAGAAATTTAGCTCAACATCTTTTACTTGGTTTCAAGCCATATCTGTAACAAACACAAGACTATTATCTTTTCAATTCTCAAGAACTATATTATAATCTTGTCTTATGTATAAGTTAGAAAAAGCTTTTTCTCAATTTGGTTTATATCAATAAGTCAAAATAAAATTTTGACTAAATTTTTCTCAAATTACATCTTTTTCTAAATCAAAGAAATTATTAGATAAATTCCAATTTTTGTTTTTCACTTCTAGAGTTTTTCTAGTAGATTTATTACATTTTGGCTCTGGAATATTTTTTATTAATCAGCTAGAAAACTTAAGATTATTTTCCAAATAATTTTTATAGTTTTCAAAATCCATTTCACAAACTTCTAAATCTATTTTATCAAGATTTATAGTTTGTAAATTAAGATTTATTGGTAAATTTGCTGGAATTACTTGTTTTTCATTATTTACTGAGTTGTATAAATACTGGTCTTTTGCTTTAATTTCTCAAGTTTTAAAAATTTGTTCAAATTTATCCTCAAATTTATTTCCATATTTGTCTTCAAAATTATTTAGTTTTATGTTATAGCTAGTATTTGGATTAAGTCTTGTATTTAAAATATACAATTTTTCTCAAACTTCTGGATTTTTACAATATCATCTATTTGCAAGTTCATCTCTTGATAAATTTTGCATATCGTAAGGAATATTATCCCATTCATTTATGTAAGCTTTTTTTGAAGTTGGATTAGTTGTAATTAAATAATCTGAACTTGGAAGATTATAAGAATCATCTGATATAGAATTATTAAAATAAAAACAAACTTTAGTATAATCTATGAATTTATAATCAAGTAATTTTGGCTTTGGTGCTGTTATGAAATTATAAACTTCGTCTTGTTTTAAGTATTTATTAGCTGATTTGTTTATTCTTAAAGAATAACCAGTTTCATTATCTAGTTTTTCTAAAATATCTAATTTAACTAATTTTTTAGTTTCTACTAGTTTTCAAGTATTAGTAGCTTCATCAAAAATTTCTTCTTTTAAGTAAGACAATTTAGTATTAATTTTTTTTCAAGTTTTAGTATTTATAAAACTTATTAAATTATTATCTAAAGGGATTTCTTCATTAAAATTTAACTTAAAAAATAAATCTTTTGTAGGAATAAATTTATTATTTTCATTCTGGTTATCTAGATAATATTCTTGTGTATTTATTAAACTTCAAGTTAATGAAAACATATTTCTATAAGCAGAATTTGGCTTATTTAGATAGTTAGAAAAATATAAATTTCTTTCATTGTATGTATCTTTGTTGTTAAAGTCAATATTTCAATATTTTGGCTTTAGTCAATCTTTTATTTCAATATTGCAGTTTGAAGAATATGTAAAATCTTTATTTTTTAATTTTATATTAAAATTAGTCTCTGATATTACTCAACTTTCACTTTTTGGTTCAATCATAAAATCTAATTTTCAAGTTCAAGAAGAAACATCAAAAAGAGTTATTTTACTCTTTAAATCTTCATAATTTACAGGAAAATTAAAATTAATATCTATTCAATCTTTTGGTAAATTTGCACTTAAATAATATTTTAAATGTGTAGTTTCAAAGCTAATTTCTTTAGTCTCTTTTATAGGATACAAAAGTCATTCTTTGTTAATAACTTTTACATTATACTTTGTAGCTCATTCAAAATGAGTTTTTGGAGTAAATTCAAGAACTGATGAAGTGGTCCATTTACAAGTTCATTCTATTTTTGGAGTTATTTCTAACGGACAAGGAATTTGGTCTTTCTCTTCTAAATTAGTCAAAGCAACAACAGGAATATTAAAAAATACTATTATATTCTGACTAAGATTATCTAAATTCTTTTCTGGAAGAATTTTAGTAACTTTAACATCTTCAGTTATAGTAATCAAATAACTTATATCTGAAGCTAATTGTTCTCATTTTTCACTTTTTATATCCTTTTTAAAAGTAAATTCTACTTGATCTCAAATCTCATTTTTTCATAAGAAAGTATATCTTATAATATTTTTTCAAATTAATTCTATATTTCAATCAATTTGAGGAGAAACTATAAGATTTTGCTTATTTACTGAGTTTTTATCTAAATCAGTATTAAAATTAAAATCTATATATTTAGCTGAAACTGGTAATTTTTTGTAATTTATATCAAAATTTCATCAAACAACTTCAGGAATAACATTGGAAAAAAATGATAAAAATCCACTTTTTCATCAAGGTCAGTAATTGGCTACTATTCATAGAATTAAAGCAAATACTAAAATAATAGGAACTAATATTTTTTTATTTCTTATTAATCAATTTATACTCATATTTAAAGAAATTAATTATTAAAAATTATATCTTAAGTATTATATATTTTCTTGTGTAAAGTCAAAGAAATGCTAAAAACAAAAAACACACTATTTTTTAAAGTAGTGTGTTTTTTGTTAGTTAATTTATTCTCATAATTGTGCTAGTATTTCAGCATTCCTATCTCATCTTAAGTTTTTTTGAGTATCTGGCATAAATTTTTCTTTTAAAAAATTGTTTCATCTTTCTTTTAATTCACTTATTAATCTCTCAAATCAGCTTTTATTAGGGACAAAATCCAAATTATTAACATCTAAAGTTCTTCATAATTCTGTTGATAATATTATTGTTGCTTTATCTCAAGAATTTATATAATCATTTATTAATCCATTAACTTCTTTTAGTTTACCTCTTACACTTTCATCTAATTCATCTCAACTTTTATCTTTTCAGTTAACAGTTACTCAATTTTCAATTTCATTATTAAAAGCATCTAATAATCAATTAATAGGATCTATATCAACAGATGCATCTTCAGGATTTATATAAAGTTCTTTTAATTTAGATTCTAAAAGATTAGAGTCATCTATTTTTAGATTATCAGTTTCGCCTTTAACTTCATCTATTCAAATAAAATTTTCCATATTTTAAATATTATTAATTAAATTTTCAGCTTCATAAAAAGCTTGTTTTCTTTCCTTAAATTCAGTTAAACTGATTATTTTAAATTCTAAACTTTTTTTGAATTCTGAATTTAACTTATTAATACCTTCTTTATAATCTACTAAATTTTTTATTAATTTTTTAACTTCATCTTCTGATAATTTAACTATTTTTTCCTCTATTTCTTTTTTAGAAGTTTCACTAACTTCATAAATTGAAAATATTGCATCACATATAATTTTTGTATTTTCATTCATTTTTAATTTTTTATTATTAAATTAATTAAATTTTAACATAATATAAAAATTAAAGCAAATTTTTGAATATTTTAAATAAAACTTGCATTTAATATAAAAGCTATATACTTATCTAAATTAAATCTCTATAACAATTTTTTTAACTAAAATTTTTTATGAAAAATCTTAATCTTGAAAATGAACTTAAAAACCTAAATATTGCTCAAAGCGAAGCAGTAAATTCTATTTATTGACCAATTATGGTTGTAGCTTGACCTGGAACTTGAAAAACTCAAATTATCTGACTCAGAACTGCAAATATTATTCTAAAAACTTGAATTAATCCAAACAATATTCTAATAACTACTTTTACTGAAGCTTGAGTAATTGCAATTAGAAAAAGGCTTTTAAAGTTCCTTTGAAACGAAGCTTACAAAGTAAATGTTAGCACAATTCATTCTCTTTCTCAAGACATAATCAAAACTTTTCCAGAAAAGTTTATAGAATATAAAGCTTGAACTGCAATTGATGAAGTTGAGCAATTGGAAATTATAAAAATAATAATTGATGAATTATTAAAAGATAAAAAATTATTAAATCTGACAACAGATTATGATAAATATTTTTATTTAAGAGATATTAAATCGGCTATTTCAATACTAAAACAAGAATGAGTAAATAAATCTAAATTAGTTTTACTTATAGAAAAACAATCTGAAAAATACATTGATGAATTAAATGAGATTAAACCAACTCTAAAAAAATATGAAAATACAAGAATAAAAAATGAAAATCATATAAATAAATTAAATGAATTAAACCTAATTTATGATGAATATAACAAATATTTAAGAGAAAATTCTAAATATGATTTTAATGATATGATTAATTTTGTGCTTGAAAAGTTTCAAAAAGATGAGGATTTAAGATATTATTATGCTGAAAAATTCCAGTTTATTATGCTTGACGAATACCAAGATACAAATAATGCTCAAAATCAAATCATAGATTTAATTCTTAGTGTCTGAGTAAATGAAAATGAAGCTTGACCAAATATTATGGTTGTTTGAGATGATGATCAATCAATTTATCGTTTCCAATGAGCAAATATTGAGAATATGCTTGATTTTTCAACTAAATATCCAAACACAAAATTCGTAGTTCTTGAAGAAAATTATCGTAGTAATCAGCAAATTCTTGATTTGTCTTCTATTTTAATTGATAACAATAATGAAAGACTTTCAAAAAAAATTAATTCAATAAATAAAAAATTAATATCAAGTTGAGAATTAAAAAAATCTGAAACAAAACCAAAATTATACAGAGCATTAAACGAAATTGATGAGAGAGTTTTTGTTATTTCTAGAATAAAAGAATTAATAAAAAAATGAAAAGATTTAAATGAAATTGCAATAATTTTAAGGTGAAATAGAGAAGTTGATGAGTGGACAAAACTTTTACAACAAAATTGAATTGAAGTAGAATCAAAAATTAAAACAGATATTTTAAAATCAAATTATATAAATTTTATTTTAAAATACTTAAAAATTATAAATAATCCTTATGAAGACGAAAATTCTTTAATAGAGGTTATGAGAACAGAAATAACTTGATTAAACCAGAGAGATATTTTAAGAATAAATAGAGAACTTTATATAAAAAATTACAAATTAAAAGAAAAGCAAAAGTTAATAGATTTCTTAAATAAAGATGAATATTTAGATGAAATTGAACTTTTAGAGAAACAAAAATTAATAGATTTCAGAGATAATTTATTTAAGTTTTGATCTATTTTAGCTGAAAAAAGTTTTGTAGAATTTTTTAATAATTTTATAGAAAAAACTTGAATTCTAGAATATATAGAAAAAATTTGAAACTTTGATGATTTAGAAGATATTTATACTCTTTTTAACAAAATTAAAGATTGGTCAAATATAGATAAAAATTTTTCTATAAATAAATTGTTTTCAAAAATAGAATTATTTAAATTATATAATTACCCAATTCCAAGACAAATCCTTAGACAATCAGTAGATTGAGTTCAAATTATGACAGCTCATTCATCAAAATGACTAGAGTATGAGACTGTATTTATTCCATGACTTTATAACTGAAATTGGGAAAATAAAAGAGTAATAAACAGATTGAAACTTCCAGATAATATTGTTTGAGAAGGTTTGCAAGAATCAAATTTTGAACAAATAGAAGAAGATAGAAGATTGTTTTTTGTAGCTTTGACAAGAGCAAAAGAGAATTTGTATTTATCTTATCCAGCTTGAATTTGAACAAAACCACTTTTACAATCTGAATTTATTGAAGAGATAAGTTGAAATTATGAATTAGTAGGGAACGATTACTATCGTTCTGAAGAAAATGTAGGGCCTGCAGGGCTGCAGGCCCTACAAGTTGAACTCATACAAAATGACTTAAAAAATTCTCTAATAAAACATTCTGAACTTGAATTTGATTATATTAAAGAATTTCTAGAAAATTATAAACTTTCTCCTAGTGATCTAAATACATTTCTAGAAAATCCACTTGATTTTTTGAATAATGTAATATTTAAATATCCGTTTATTGACAATAAATATACAATATTTTGAAAAGTTTATCACAGAACTCTTGAATTATTTTATCTCAAATACAAAAAAGAAGGTAAACTTCCAGAAAAAAATTACTTAACTTCTACATTTTCACTTCTTCTTGATAATGAGATATTAACTCATGAAGACTTTGAAAATTTAAAAGAAAAATGAATAAAAGGTTTAACTTGATATTATGATTTATACAGTACAAAATCAACAGAACCTTTAATGCTAGAGTATAATTTTAGGCAGAGAAATATAGTTTTTGACTGAATTCCTTTGACTGGAGCAATAGATAAAATAGAAAAAGTAAGTTGATTACTTTCTTCAAATAATTCAAATGTTTCAGAGTGACAACAAATGGCTTTTTTCAAAGAAAGTGTAAATTTGATTGATTATAAAACTTGAAAGTCAAAAACTATTTGAGAAATAAAATGAATTGATAGATATTGAAATAAAAAACCTTGAGAATGAAAATATTTTAGACAAGTTATGTTCTATAAATTGCTTTGTGAACTTGATTTTGAATTTAGTTCTAAATTTGATATTTGATCTTTGGCAATAGATTTTGTGGAGGGAAAAGATTGAGTTTATAAATATGTAGAAATAGATTATACAAATGATGATTTTGAAGAATTTAAAAAAGAGCTTAAAGAAGCTCGGAAAAAGATAATTGATATTGAATTTTGGAAAGAAGTTTTGAAAAAGTAAAACAAAAACCACTAACATCCATGTTAGTGGCTCAGAGAAAGAAAGCTTTTTAATCTTTTCTTTCATCCTCCTTTTTTAAAACAACCATCCTTGGTTAATCATGTTTCCCTGCTAAAACATCCAAACAATCTTTTGTTATAGGACTTTTAGGGAAATCTTTTACAAGTTTTTCAATGTTTTTTCGGCACATATCGTGCCAACCTTCTAAAAGCTGTTCAGCTAAAATTTTTTTACCTTCATCGTTTAGGCATGATTCCTTTTTTCTATCCTCCGTTAATACCTTATATTCATCCCATGAGATTTGTCTACATAGGCCAGCCTCGGCTGAAAATGAAAAAGACAACAACAAGATTGCAATGGTAAGAAATATTTTTTTCACGGTAATTCTCCAAATGGATGGTTATTTGCCAAAATGGCAATATTATAGTAAAAAGTTTTAACTAGATCAAGTACCCACGGCCTAAAGGCACGGGGCTTTTTGTTTTTTATAATTCAATTTCAGTTACTTCGTTTTCTTCTTTTCATTGATTTTCAACATATTTTGATAC
>Ga0172373_10009137_pt1 | contig 12382 bp, 8 predicted proteins | sample Lak10m_2_FD_114546 | JGI IMG/M metagenome (GOLD analysis project Ga0172373, IMG submission 114546) | Freshwater microbial communities from Kabuno Bay, South-Kivu, Congo - kab_092012_10m | ecosystem: Environmental > Aquatic > Freshwater > Lake | place: Democratic Republic of the Congo: South-Kivu... | reverse complement strand
CCACTCGGGGCGGGCATGTAAGCCATCGTGACCGACTTGGCCCGCTTCATCGGGACGGTCGGATTCGTCGGGCCGCTTGCGGGTGCCTGCACTGCGACGGGCGCCTGTGCTGCGACGGGCGCCTGTGCTGTGACGGGCGCCTGTGCTGCGACGGGCGCCTGTGCCGGTGCGCGCTCAACGGCGTCGGTGGGAATCCGTGGACCCGTGGACGCAGGCGCGGGCCGAAAGGACTGCGCAGAGCCCGGCGCCACGATGTAGGAGCGCCGCGTGACCGGATCGAGGATGGTCACGCGTCCGTCGGGCGCGATCGCGCAACTCGCGCCTGTGGGGACGCCGCCGTTTTCACCGATGGCGGCCCGCGCGTTGCGGAGCGCGGTCATCCAGTTCGGCGCTTCTACGGTGACGTCGTGAAGGGGCTCAGCACCGCCGGGCTCGGCGTCCGAAACGCTGGAGGCGCTCTGACCGAGCGCCGTCACGACCAGCCGCCACGTCCTCATCGCCATTGGGACCGCATCGCTGAAGGAAGGACCTGCTGGAGGAGAGCGACGCGCGCGGCAGAAGGGTGCCGGGAGCTGCTCGACGACGGCGGAAGCTAGCCCTGCGTCGTGGCCGAGGTCAAGTGTCGCGCAGGCCGAATTGCACGCCCGGGACGGCGCGGATAGCATCGCGCTCCCCGTGAACTCCGACGTGGAGGGCGGCGCGCGTGCGCCATCGAACGGCACCGCATGTGGATCCTCGTCGTCGGCCGCAGTGACCAGCTCGAGCGCGTCGAAGGCGGCGTCGCGACCCTGCGCGACCTCGGCTGCCGGGTGAAGGCGCTCGACCTCTGGGACGCACTCGACGAGGCTGCGCTCGCCGAGGATCCGCCCACGGCCGTGCTCGTCGAGGCGCTCGAGCAGGTCGACGCGGGTCGCGCGGCGCTCTCGCGGCTCCGTGCCGTCGCGCCGCTCGCAGAGGTGCCCACCATCGCGGCGGTCACCGTGAACGCGCTCCAACGCCTCGACCCGCAGGACGGCTTCGACGACTTCGTCCTCGTCCCCTACGTGCCCGCCGAGCTCTACGTGCGCGTGCGCCGCATCGAGTGGCGCCGCAGCGAGTTCGAGGCCGGCGAGCGCCTCAAGATCGGCGCGCTCTGCGTGGATCTCGCGGCGCACGAGGTCACCGTCGACGGTCGCGCCGTCGCGCTCACGCACCAGGAGTTCGCGCTGCTCAAGTTCCTCGCCCAGCACCGCGGGCGCGTCTTCAGCCGCGACCAGCTGCTCGCGCGCGTCTGGGGCGTCGACTACTACGGCGGCAGTCGCACGGTGGACATCCACGTTCGCCGCCTGCGCATGAAGCTCGGGGCGGGCGCGCGGACGCTCGAGACCGTGCGCGGTGCCGGCTACAAGATGAAGGCCCCATGAGCGCGCGACTCCCGCTCGCGATCAGCGTCGGTGATCCGGCCGGGATCGGGCCTCGCGTCTCCGTCGAAGCGTCGCTTCACGCGGCGGGGCGCGGTGAGTCGCTCGTGCTCTACGGCGATGCGCGTCGGCTCATCGAGATGGCACGCGCGACGTCGCTCGACGTGCGCTGCGTCGAGGTGCCCGTCGACGGGCCGTGGGACGTTCCCGCCGGTGCGCTCGGCTTCGTGGACGTCGGCGCGGTGTCCGACGCGTGCGTCGCGGCGCATGCGCCCACGGCCGAAGGCGGCGCCGCGCAGCTTGCGGCGCTCGATGCGGCCGCGACCGCCGTCATGGCGGGGCACGCGCGCGCGCTCGTGACGGGGCCGACGAGCAAGGAGGCCATCGTCGCGAGCGGGACGCCCTTCACGGGTCAGACGGAGCACCTCGCGCGGCGCTCGGGCCTGCCCGACGACGCGGTGACGATGATGTTCCTCGGCCCGACGCTGCGGCTCGCGCTCGTCACCACGCACGTCGCGGTATCGCGCGTTGCGCACGAGATCACGGAAGCGCGGGTCGCCCGCGCGGTGACGCATCTCGGCGAAGCGCTCCTGCGATTACGCGGCGATGTGCCCGGCACGCCGAGCGTCGTCGTCGCGGCGCTCAATCCGCACGCCGGCGAACACGGCCTCTTTGGCGACGAGGACCCGCGCGTGGTCGAGCCGGGGGCTGCACGTGCCGCAACGCGGCCGCCGTACGCCGATGGGCGCGTGCGTCTGCTCGGCGTGCGCCCCGCGGAGGCCGCGCTGCGCGAGGCCGCGTGGGGCCGCATCGACGGCGTCGTCTGCATGATGCACGACCAAGCCACCATCCCGTCGAAGCTGCTCGACTGGGGCAAGGCCGTGAACGTCACGTGGGGCCTGCCCTTTCTGCGGACCAGCGTCGATCACGGCGTGGCCTACGACGCGGCCGCGGCCGGGCGTGGCGATGCCGACGGCATGATCGCGGCCGTCTCGCTCGCGTCGCGCTGCACCTGAAGCGAGCCCGCCGTCGCCCGCGCAAGGAGTCTCGATGAAGGAAATCGTCGTCCGCGGTGCGCGCCAGCACAACCTCAAGGACGTGGACGTCACGCTCCCCCGCGACCGGCTCGTCGTCATCACGGGTCCGAGCGGTTCGGGCAAGTCTTCGCTCGCCTTCGACACCATCTACGCGGAGGGTCAGCGCCGCTACGTCGAGTCGTTGAGCGCGTACGCGCGGCAGTTCCTCGACCAGATGCCGAAGCCCGACGTCGACACGATCGAGGGCCTCTCGCCGGCCATCAGCATCGAGCAGCAGACCACCTCGCGAAACCCGCGCTCCACCGTCGGTACGGTCACTGAAATCTACGATTATCTGCGCCTGCTCTTCGCGCGCGCGGGCACGCCGCACTGCCCGAGCTGCGGTCGCGAGATCAGCGCGCAGACCGTGCAGCAGATGGTCGATCGCGTGCTCGCGCTCGGTGAGGGCGTGCGCTTCGCGGTGCTCGCGCCCATCGCGCGGGGCAAGAAGGGCGAATACCGCAAGGAGCTTGATATGTTGCGTCGCGACGGCTTCGTCCGCGCGACGATCGACGGAGTCGTGCGCGACCTCGCGGACGACGTCGTGCTCGACAAGAACAAGCCGCACACCATCGACGTGCACGTCGATCGCCTCGCGGTGAAGCCCGAGGTGCGGCAGCGGCTCACCGAGTCGATGGAGCTCGCGCTGAAGCTCGGCGGCGGGCTCGTGCGCATCGACGTGCCGGGGCAGGGCGACTTCCTGCTGAGCGAGCGTTTTGCGTGCATCGACGACGGGATCTCGCTGCCCGAGATCTCGCCCCGCATCTTCTCGTTCAACAACCCCGCAGGCGCATGTACGGCGTGCAGCGGGCTCGGCGAGGTGCGCTGGTTCGACCCGGAACTGGTCGTGCCGGACACCGCGCTCACGCTCGACGAGGGCGCCATCGCGCCGTGGGGGAAGGCGGGCGGCATCTACCAGCGCTACATGCTCGACGCGCTCGTCGAGAAGACGGGCGTCAAGCGCAACGTCGCCTGGAAGAAGCTCCCCGAGAAGACGCGCGCGCTGATCCTGCGCGGCGACGGGAAGGGCGAGGAGAGCGCGTGGGAGGGCGTGATCCCCGGCCTCGAGCGCCGCAGCCGCGACTACGAACGGCGCAAGCGCGAGGAGGGGCAGGACGAGGACGGCACGTTCGAGTTCCTCGAAGAGCAGTTCCATCGCTTCGCGCGCACCGACGCGTGCAAGGCCTGCGGGGGCGCGCGGCTCCGGCCCGAGGCGCTCGCCGTGCGCGTCGCGGGGCGCAACATCCGCGAGGTCACGTCGCTGTCGATCAAGGAGGCAAGCGCGCTCTTCGCGACGCTCGCGCTGCCTCCGCGTGAGGCGGCGATCGCGCGGCGCATCGTGCGCGAGATCACCTCGCGACTCGGCTTCCTCGTCAACGTCGGCCTCGACTACCTCGCGCTCGATCGCGGCGCCGCGACGCTCTCGGGCGGCGAGGCCGAGCGCATTCGCCTCGCGACGCAGATCGGCGCGGCGCTCACGGGCGTGCTCTACGTGCTCGACGAGCCGTCGATCGGCCTGCACCCGCGCGACAACGAGCGCTTGATCGCGACGCTCCATGCGCTGCGCGATCTCGGCAACACCGTGCTCGTCGTCGAGCACGACGCCGACACCATCCTCGCGGCCGATCACGTCGTCGACGTCGGGCCGGGTGCGGGCAAGCACGGCGGGACGATCGTCGCGCAGGGCACGCCCGCCGAGATCCTCGCCGACCCGCGCTCGCTCACGGGGCGCTATCTCTCGGGCGCCCGCGCGATTCCCGTGCCCAAGCGCCGCCGCCGCGCGAGCGGCCACGTCGAGATCACGCACGCGACCGCGCACAACCTGCGCGATGTCTCCGCGCGCTTCCCGCTCGGCGTGCTCACCGTCGTCACCGGTGTGAGCGGCTCCGGCAAGTCGTCGCTCGTCGTCGACACTCTGCTCGCCGCCGCGCGCCAGCACGCGAATGGCGCGCGCGAGGCGCCCGTCGCTGCGACCGTCCGCGGGCTCGAGGCCATCGACAAGGTCATCAGCATCGATCAGTCGCCCATCGGTCGCTCGCCGCGCTCGAATCCCGCGACGTACACGGGTGTATTCGGTCCGCTGCGCGAGCTCTACGCGCAGCTCCCCGAAGCGCGCGCGCGCGGCTACAAGCCGGGGCGCTTCAGCTTCAACGTGAAGGGCGGGCGCTGCGAGGCGTGCGCGGGCGACGGCGTGCTGCGCATCGAGATGCACTTTCTCCCCGACGTCTTCGTCACGTGCGAGGAGTGCGCCGGCCGCCGCTACAACCGCGAGACGCTCGAGGTGCAGTACCGCGGGCACAGCATCGCGGACCTCCTCGCACGCCCGATCGACGAGGCGCTCGATCTGCTCGGTGCGGTGCCGAAGCTGCGGCAGACGCTCGGCGCGCTCTCACGCGTCGGGCTCGGCTACCTCGAGCTCGGGCAGAGCGCGACCACGCTCTCGGGCGGCGAGGCGCAGCGCGTGAAACTCTCGCGTGAGCTCGCGCGCAAGGCCACGGGCCGCACGCTCTACGTGCTCGACGAGCCGACGACGGGCCTGCACTTCGCAGACGTCGAGGTGCTCGTCGGCGTGCTGCAGGAGCTCGTCGATCAGGGCAACAGCGTCGTGGTGATCGAGCACAACCTCGACGTCATCAAGGTGGCCGATCACGTCATCGATCTCGGCCCGGAGGGCGGCAGCGGGGGAGGGCGCATCGTCGGCGCCGGTACGCCCGAGGACATCGCGCGCCTGCCCGACTCGCACACCGGGCGCTTCCTCGCCCGTGAGCTCGCGCGCGTCAGCCCGGCGTAGCGCGCCAGTCGCGCAGCTCGCGCTTCAGCACCTTCCCGGTGGGGTTCTTCGGCAGCTCGTCGAGCACGACGACCTCCCGCGGGACCTTGGCGCTGCTCAGCGCCGCACGGCAGTGCGCGACGATCTCCTCGGGCGTGGCGAAGGCGCCCGCGCGCAGCGAGACGAACGCGCGGACACGCTCGCCCCACTCCTCGTCGGGCACGCCGACGACGGCCGCCTCGCCGATCGCCGGGTGCGCGTGCAGCACCTCCTCGACCTCGGCGGGGTACACGTTCACGCCGCCCGTGATGACCATGTCGCGCTTGCGTCCGTCGATGTGGAAGAGGCCGTGCTCGTCCTCGTGCGCGAGGTCACCGACCGAGAAGAAACCCTCGCGCATCGCGTCGTGCGTCGCGGCGTCGTCGCGGTGATAGCCCGCGACGAGCATGTCGTTCTTCACCCAGAGTTCGCCCGTCGTGCCCCGCGGCACGGGGCGCCCCGCGTCGTCGAGGATGCGCAGCTCGTTGCCGGGGATCGCGTGCCCGATCGTGCCCGGCGCGCGCAGCAGTTCATCGCTCGTCGCGAGCGTGTTCACGCCCGTCTCCGTCGCGCCGTAGAAGTTGAAGAGCACGGGGCCGAAGCGCGCGATGAAGCGCCGCGCGAGCGCGCCGGAGAGCGGTGCGCCGCCCGAAAACAGGGCGCGCAGCGTGCTTGTGTCGTAGCGAGCGAGCGTGCGCTCCGGGAGCTGCAGGATGCGGTGCAGCATCGTCGGCACGAGCGCGGTCGTCGTGATGCGCTCGCGCTCGACGAGCATCAGGAACTGCTCCGGATCGAAGCGCGGCGCGATGACCGTCGTGCCGCCGACGACGAGGTTGAAGCCGATGAACCCGAACGCCGTCGAGTGGTACATCGGGCACACCGCGAGGTGTCGATCGCCGGTGTGGATCGGCGTCTCGAGGAGGAAGCGCATGACGGCTGCGCCCATTTCCTTGGGGAATCGGCGCACAGCGCCCTTCGGCTTGCCGGTCGTGCCACTCGTGTAGATGACGACGGCGCTCTGTTCGGCGGCGTCCGCGGACTCGTGCACATCCGCCGTGGCGGCGAAGGCGTGCTCGTACGGATGGAGCGGCGGGTGCGTGCCGCCGACGACGAAGAGGCACGCGTCGCTGACCTTTGGCAGCTTCGGGCGCGCTGCGAGGACCGTGGACGCGCACTCGTGATCCGTGAAGATGGCGCGGGCGCCCGAGTGGTTGACGAGGTAGTCGAGCTCCGCGGCCGTCGAGCGCCAACTCACCGACACGGCGCTGCCGCCGAGTCGCGCCATCGCCGCCTGCACTTCGAGGAACGCCGCGCGGTTGTGCAGTTGCACCACCGCGGCGTCCCCCTTGCCGAGCCCCCGCGCGCGGAGCCCCGCGGCCAGTCGATCGATCCGAGCGTTCGTGTCCGCGAACGAACTACGTCGAGGCTCCCCGAGCGGTGCGCCGGGCGGCGCCGCAGTGTCCTCGTAGGTCACGATCGCGAGCTGCTCAGGCGCGTTGGCGGCATGGATGCGAAAGAGCGCCGACGGTCCCACCGGCCCGGCGAGTTGCTGCGCGAGGAGCGCGCGCGCGCCGCCCAGCCGCATCTGAAACGCCATGCCCGTATGCAGCACACCGCGACCCATCACCGCGGCACGGCGCACCCCCGCAATCACCTCGTCACGCAGCATCCATCGACCTCCGCGCCGGAGTCTACACGTGCGCTTCGTCGGGTCGGCATCGCATCGGACGTCGCTGCTGCGACGACGCCCTGCGCGAGTCACCGCGAGTCACCGCCGCTCCTTGACCCTCCGCAGGGCGCCCGTGTAGCGTCCTCGTCTGCGGCGGAAACCGGAAACCCTCGCCAAGGAGGCGCCATGGCTTCGTTCTGGTCGGAAGCGAGCCCCATCACCAAGGGCGCGATCGTCGTCGGTCTCCTCGGCTTCCTGTACCTCGGCATCGCCGCGGTCGCCGGCTTCGCGCCGTTCGGGGGCCCCGAGTCCCAGATGCAGCGAGGCGTCCCGGCGCAGTGAGGAGCGCTGAAGGCGGCTCTCAGCCGTGAGGTTCGCTGGGCTGCTCGAGTGATCGCCGAAAGGCGTCTCCCACCGTGACGCACACCTCGCGTGCCTCGACCGCGCCGCCGAAGAGCAATGCGAGCGGCTGGAGCCGCACGCGCTCGACCTCCCCACGATGTGCATCGACGAATCGCGCAAGCCGCGTGAGGACGTCGTGTAGCGCGTCCGTCGCGGCGCGACGCATCGCGGGGGTCCCGGCGAATACGAGGTCGCAGCCCCGCAGTCGCCCGAGCACGCGCTCGAACCGCGCCGGGGACGCAGGCCACACCGTGAGCGTCTCGTCTCGGGAGGCCAGGCCGTGAGCGTCCGCGAACCCGAGTCGCACCGCGATCAGGCCCTCCGGCAGCGGCTCGAACCCGGCATGGAGCAGAGCCTGCGCCGCGCGCGTCGTCGTGACGGTGACCCCGAGCAGGCGACTTCCCGGCGCGCGCGCCTCGGCCTGCGTCACGAGCTGCCGGTACACATCGCGAACGCGCGCTGCGTTGTCGACGCCGTCGACCGAGAGGTCGGGGTGGTCCCAGACCCGCAGATCCGGGGACGCGAGTGTGATGCGCACCGGGTAGCCGAGCCGCGTCGCCTCGGACGCCGCGCGGGAGGGACTCGCGCACAACTCCTCGGTCGGAAAGGGCAGGCCGTAGTGGCGCAACGCGGCCTTGCTTGCGGGATCCGAGAGCGCTCGCGGTGGGCCGAAAATCACGTCGAGGACCGCCTGTCGCGTGCCGCCATCGTGGGGCGTGAGTGGCGCCGCATCATCGGGTTCGGCGGCTGCGAGGGCGGCGAGAGCGGCCGCGAGGTCACGCGGCTCTCCGACGGGGCGGCCCGCCTCCTTCGCATCGACGGCGAAGCCGAGGAGTCCGTCGTCGCGTCGGGTCACGCGACCCGGGGCGCGCTCGCCCGCCGTCGTCCCCATGCGAAGCCTCGCGCGGTCGACCGCCGACAGACCACGTGTCGTCGCCGCCCACGGTCGTTCTGCCTCCATACCGAGCAGCGCGAGCGCGGACGCCAATGGGCGAATTTCGTTCACGGCGACGAGCCCAAGGTCGCTGGCCAGAGACAGCGAGAGTGCTTCGTCTCCGCTGACGCCGACGATCGCGAGCGCACAGCGGTGACCGCCCGCTCGTGCCGCGACAGCCAGCCGCACGAGCTGAGAAGCCGACGGGGGCGTGTGTGCGAGCGCGGCCACGAGTCCGCCCTCGTCGAGCGCCGTGATCGCCGCGTCGATGGCGTCGGGGACGACGCGCGGGTCGACCTCCAGGGCGAGCTCACGGCAGGCGTGTGCGGCCTCGACGGCGAGCTCGGCGCTCTCGCTCGTCAACGTGATGCGCGGCGTCGTCACGGGTCGGTGCGTCCGTCGCGTCGCAGTGGCACAGCGGGTACGCGGGAGGCGGCGCGCGAAGCCTCCGCGCCGAGTGGATGGGCCGATGGCGGCGCCGCGGACCCGAGCGCGAGGACGATGAAGCCGGGGGCGGTCGGAAGCGGCTGGATGGAACGCATCGAAGACTCCGGGAGGCGGTCGCGGGGAGCGTTCCAGCGATGGTAGCGAAGCGCGCCCGGGCGACGAACTTCGTGGCGGTCCGCGGTTCGACCGGGTCTCGTCGTGGTAACGTCGCGCCCGTGCGACTCTCGCGGCGCAGCGCGCTCGGTGTGCAGACGTCTGTCGTGGCGGCGTTCCGTGTCGTGGTCGCCCTCGCGGCGGTCACGGCCAGCGGAGCCGCGACCCGCGCATCGGCGCAGGATGCGACGCGTCCCGCGTCCTCGTCCCCATCGACCGGCGCGTCGCCCGCTCCGGACGCTGACGTCGCGCCGTCGCCGGAGAACGCCGTGGCCGCGCAGGAAGCGCGCCGTCACTTCATGGACGGCATGGCGCACTACGCCGCGCGTCGATTTCGCGAAGCGATCCGCGCGTTCGAGTTCGCGGCGGAGCGCGTCCCGAGCGCCGACCTCTGGTTCAACATCGCGCGGGCACACGAGCAGCTCGATGAGCACGAGCGCGCGGCGGATTTCTATCGCCGCTACCTCCGTGATCGCGTCGATCCGCCCGATCGGGAGGCGGTCGAGAGGCGCATCGCGCTGCTCGACGAGCGCGTCGAGGCCGAGCGCGCGGCGCGTCGCGCGCGTCCGACCACCGGCACGCTGCGCGTCGAGGCGAGCCTGGCCGGGGCAGAGGTGCACGTCGACGGCCGGAGCCTCGGACCAACACCACTCGCAGCGCCGCTCGTGCTCGCGCCGGGGCCGCACACCCTCGAGATGACGCGCTCCGGCGCGCTTCCCTTCCGCTCCGAGGTGCGCGTCGAGGCTGGCGTGACGACGTCTGCCTATGCGGACCTCGCGCCCGCCACCGAATACCGCGCGCTGCGCGGGACGCCCGTCTGGGCGTGGGTCGTCGGTGGACTCGGCATGGCCTCGCTCGGCACCAGTCTCGGTTTCGGGATCGCGGCAGCGGGACGGCAGAGCGACGGCGATCTCGACGCGGCACGGCGCAGCGCGCTCGTCAGCGACGTCTTCCTCGGCGGGGGGCTCGTGCTGGCGGCGGGCGCGGCGCTCCTCTACGTGCTCGAAGGGCGCGCCGTCGGCACCGAGCGGGTGACGGCGGTGGATGGCGCCTCGGCCCGCGTCGATGGGGAGCAACCCGCCGGGCGTGTCGCGCTGGGGTCGGCCCCCACGCGTTGGTGAGAACCGCTGCGCCCTCGCGGATTCGGTCAGGGAGTGATGACGCAGTGCGTCATGCGAAGACGCCGGCCCAGTGGGGGCGGAGAGCGGCGACGGTCGCATCGATGGCGGCGCGGGCGTTCGCCGGGATGCGCTCGTCCGGGAGCGCCACGGCGTGGCCGAGTGCGCCGCTGACGGTCGCCGCCACACTCGACTCCAGCGCGACGAGGTCATAGCCGCCTTCGAGGACGAAGCCGACGCGTCCATGCCCCGCCCGCTCCGCTTGCGACACGAGGGCTGTCGTCATCGCGCCGAAGGTCTGCGCATCGAGCGCCATCCCGCCGAGCGGATCCCGTGCGTGCGCGTCGAAGCCTGCAGACACGAGCGTCAGGTCGGCACCGAATCGATCGAGCAGCGGCAGCACCACCCGTCGAAATGCCTCCCCGTACGCCTCCGGGCCGCTTCCGGCAGGCAACGCGACGTTGGCCGTGAAGCCGACGCCCGCGCCGATCCCCACCTCGGACGCATGGCCCGAGGCGACTGGGAAGAGGTCCTGCTGGTGCAGCGAAATGAACAACACCCGCGGGTCCGCCTCGAAGATCCGCTGCGTGCCGTTGCCGTGATGCACGTCCCAGTCGACGATCGCGACCCGACGCGCCCCGAGGGCGAGAGCCTCTGCCGCGCCGACCGCCACGTTGTTCACGAGACAGAACCCCATACTTCGGTTCGGGGTCGCGTGATGGCCCGGCGGCCGGACGAGCGCGAGGCCGCGAACGCCGTGGCCCGCCAGCAGCGCACGCGCGAGGGCGGCGGACGCACCGGCCGCGAGCCACGCGGCCTCCCCGGAGGCTGCGTTGAAGTAGGTGTCCGCGTCGAGCTGCCCGTGCCCTGCGGCGAACGCCCCCGCGAGCGTCTGCAGGTGCGCGGGCGCGTGGACGCGCGCGAGGATCTCATCGTGCGGGCGTCGAAGCTCGAGGGCCGCGGCGATCCCCGGGCGACCATCCCGGGCGAGCGCAATCGTCAGCCCGGATTGGGCCGCGTCGAGGCGCTCAGGCCGCTCGGGATGGTACCCGCGCGGCGCGTGGAGCGCGAAACGGGGGTCCGACACGATGTGCAGCAGCGCTCTGCCCGGGGACGACTCCACGGGCGAACGGTATCAGCCCGTGTTGGGGGACCGCGAGCGGGATCCGCGCGCGCGGGCGCGCAGGGCCCTATTGACCGTGTCCTCAGCGCGGTGTTACACACGCGCCGCGGGTCGAGATCGATCCGCGCGGAGCGGTCGCAGTACGCATCGTCGGGTGGGGCCATGCGAGCGGGCTGTCCGCCGCGGGGCTCGTTCCCTCCGCACGTGACTCTCCGAGCGAGGAGCGACGTTCATGCGGCTCAAGATCATCGCGGGCAACCTGGTGGCTGTGCTCCTGTTGGGGCTCATCTCGTACTTCAGCGTGCAATCCCAGCTCGTCGCGGGGCTCGAATCCCGAGTCGATTCGACGATCTCGAACGACGCGGTCGCGCTGGTTCGAGCGTGGCGGCTCTCGGGCGTCGAGTTCACGTCCCTCGTCACCGAGCGGGCATCCACGAGGGAGTCGCGCGATGTCTTCGCCGCGCTCGACGAGGACCAGCGCCGCACGCGCGGCTTCGAAGCGGCTGAACGCCTTGGCGCCTGGTTCGGAGACCCGTCGCGTCGCGGCGCGGTCCCAGACGTCGTCCTGTTCACGGACGAGACGGGCAAGGTCCTCGCGCGGAACGCCGATCGCAACCGCATGTACGGGACGAACCTCGCCGCTCAGATTCCCCCCCTTCGCGCGGTTCTCGAGCGCGGCACGACGTTGAACGACGTCTGGCGCAAGCAGGACGAGGGCAAGCTGATGCAGATCGCGGCTGCTGCGATCCGCAGTGACTCGGGCACCGTGATCGGCGCGCTCGTCGTCGCCTACGACGTCTCCAATGGCTTCGCGAGCACCGAGGCGCGCCTGCTCGGCCGAGACGTGGCATTCATCACCGACCAGCGTGTCTACAGTTCGTCCCTCCCGACGGAGCGTGCCGAGGCGCTCAAGTCCTTCCTCTTCGCGGACGCGCAGCGGGGCATGACGACGCAGGCGCTCGGCGGTGGCGCGGACTCCAGCCCGTTCCGTGCGACGCTCGCGGGGGACGACTACATCGCGGCGCTCGGTCGTCTTCCGCACACCGAGTCGGCTCCCATGGCGTTCGTCGTGCTCGGCAACCGCACGACCGCCACGTCGCTCGCTTCCAGCACCTCGATCATCCTCATCCTGACCGTCGTCTGCGCGCTGATCGTCCTCGGCTACGGCTTCGCCATCGGCGGCCTGCTGCTTCGCCCGATCGAGCAAATCGAGGAGGGCCTCCTCGCGGTCGTCAACGGTCGTACCGACCT
>Ga0172373_10009135_pt1 | contig 12384 bp, 12 predicted proteins | sample Lak10m_2_FD_114546 | JGI IMG/M metagenome (GOLD analysis project Ga0172373, IMG submission 114546) | Freshwater microbial communities from Kabuno Bay, South-Kivu, Congo - kab_092012_10m | ecosystem: Environmental > Aquatic > Freshwater > Lake | place: Democratic Republic of the Congo... | reverse complement strand
GCGGCGGACGCACTTGTCGAATTCGTATTTGGGGAGTTCGCGCAGGAGTTGCGCGAACACGGTTCGGCCTTCGTTCATGCGGGGCATGGTGCGCCGAAAAGCGCCGGAGGACCGAGCGGAGGGGAGGCCAGAAAATGAAATCGAAAAATCGCAGGACTCACGTTGCAGGCCCGTGCAACCGCACTCAAATCAAGTCGCGTTCGTTCTTAACCGGACAGTAGTGATCTGTATCCATTGGTTCTCAGCATCCTGCCGCCATGAAATCTGAGCCGTCCGCCGCACTTCGACCGACAACAACGATTCAGCTGACTGAACAATCATCAACCTCACCGATGACAACCACGCCTCCCCCCATCCCCACCACCCAACGCTCAACCGCCACGCCTCCTCCGTTGCCGGCACCAGCATCACCTTTGCCCCTGCGTGCATTCATGCGTATCGGGCTGACGCTCATCGTTTTGGTCGTTGTTGGGATCATCGGCACCCGTGGTCTCCGCCTGATGTCGCACAAGGCCATGATGAACAGCCATCGTGAACAGGTTGAATTCATCGCCAAACTGGGTGCGTTTCAGCATCCCGGTGATGCGGCGCAAGCCCGGCAACTGTGCACCGCCAAGGGTTATCAGGTCTGGAGCCGGTCTGGTGGCTACGTTCCAGCCGCTAAGGACGGGTTTGAGGTGGTCGGTTTCGGCAAAAGTGGGGATTTGTGTGACGTCGCGATGGTCCGAAGCACCGTGGACGGCACCACCAAGCTTCACGTCCGGCTGGTGCGTGATGGAACAGTTTGGCGATACGACGACCTTTACATTCAACACGCTGACGGCCGGGAGATTGGACTGTGGGCCAGCTTCATCCAGGAGCATCCCGTTCTGGCCACCGCCAAGGTGCTCAAGCCTGAGATCAAGGCGGTTTATTCCGAAGCCAAGGCCGCGCTCAAAGGAACGGCTGAAACAATTCACGACGTTGCCACCATCGCGAGCTTGTTGAAGGGGCTGTGAGATCCACTGAAACCACGAGAGTCATCACCGAAGTGGTTGGCCGGCTCGATTGTGACATTGAGATCAGGCAGCCGGGCGAGGTTCGGCCAGGAAGGCTTTCTACCTCTCGATGACCCGATAGAATCGTCGGGGCTTCCCTGCGGCATCGGCATCATCGATTTCGACCTTGCCGTTCACCACGCTTGGAATCCCGTTGGTTAGTTCAAACCAATTGATTGATAGGAGGTTGGTGGACCACTGAACCACAAAATTCACTTTGTCAGGGTCGGACAGCGCAAAGCCGTTTGTGTCACCGAAGCGGAGGCGAAACCCTCCCCCGGCCAATTGTTGCGGTCGGTCAACCGACTGGGACACGAGCATCCGTAAGCCAGCATTGGCGCTGGTCGCGGTGCCAAAGAGGTTGCTCACCACCACTGCATAGACCCCGGCATGGGCTCGAGATACGTTGGTGAGGGTGAGTGACGCCTGTGTCGCCTGGGGCAGGTTGGTGCCATTTCTTCGCCACTGATAACTCAGGGGTGGGGCCCCGGCAGCGGTCACTACAAAAGTGAAGTTGGAGCCTGCCGGCACAACCCTACCTATGGGATGGCCGGTGATGAGCGGAGGCGAATTGACTGTCAACACCGTCGTTCCACTGGTCGCGCTACCGCTCGGGTTGCTGACCACAACCGAGTAACCTCCCGCCTGTTCGGTCGTGATTCCTGGAAAGCCGAGAATGGCGTTAGTAGCTCCGGGAATGGCTACCCCGTTGAAGCGCCACTGGTAAGAAAGCGGCGCGGCTCCACTCGCGATGACCGCAACCGATGTCCGGCTGCCGCCGGTAACGGTCTTCGACGACGACAACGCGATGATGGAAGGCTTGTCTGCGGCTTCTGCGGTGAGGACGTAGTCATCAAAAACAAGGTAGTTGTCTCCCGGGTTGAGCGCATTGTTCTGCACCCACGCAACCGCCACTGATCGTAGATTGAGCGCCGCACCGGTCGTCGTGATCGGTTGGTTAGCCACAACGACTTTTTCATCAAGAAAAGCACTCCAGCGGTTGCTGGAAAAGTCCATGACCACCGACAAGGTGTAGGCTGTGGAGTTGTCAAAAGCGGTCGTCGAGAAATTGTTGGTCGCCGCTGCCCCATCGAGAACCGTCGCAATGGAAAAGTCCGCGTTGTTGAAATCGATCGAGAACAGCCGCTGGCTGGACTGGTTGTAGAAGCGCCAGCGGAAGTGGTCGTATTGGAAGTTCGTCGAGTCAAAAACCTGCATCTTCACTGAGAACCTGATGATTGGCCGGGTAGCCAGATCCGGTGTGTAATTAAAAGGTCGCTCCAATTGCAGATTGTTGCCTCCGGAATACCCGATGTAGGCCTGTGCCAACGAAGAGGTAAAAAAGTTCGTCACGATGCCGTTGCCACCTGTGCCGGTTTGCAACCATCCCTGTTGTCCAGCCAATGCGAGGCTGGGATTGTAGCCTTGGCCAGTGCCAAAGTTCGCGCTGTAAACCGTCAGCGGATCAAGTGCGGGCTGGAAGCGGAGCATGAAGTCGCCACTGGCTCCGTTGTAGCCGTCCACGGCGATCCAATACTTCCTTCCAGCAATTGCCGTAAAAGTGGCGCTGCTAAAAGCGAAGCCCGGCACATCATCATTGCCGACAACATTCGTAAGATTGCCGATGCTGTTGGTGGAATAAATGCCCAGCAGCGTGTCGAATGAGCTTCCGGAGGTATCGAAAACCCACACCCCGTTGCTGGGGGCTACCCAAGTGAACCAGAGTGACTTGCCCCCGATATTACCACCGTGATTCGGTTCGCCTGTCTCCTTGGTAGCATTCTCGTTGTTGGCGGACAGAATGTTGAAGCTGCCGCTCAAAAGCCGAGCGCTCACGGTGTTGTCATTGGGCGGCGCATCCGTGACGGTGAAGCTGCTAGCACTGATGGCGTTGCCGCTGGCACAAACTACAGTGATGGGACCGTTGGTGCCACCGAGCGGGACCAAGGCTCGCACGAGCATGGGGGAATCGTTGGTAAAGCTGGGAGAGGCAATGCTGCCAAACTGCACAGCGGTTACGTTCGTAAGATTGAGGCCGCGAATGACAACCTGACTGAGCTGCCCTCCCATCGCGGGTGAGAAGTCGGTGATGACAGGCGCTCCACCGATGAAGTTCCAGTTCAGGGTCAGACTTCCGCTTTCGCCAGCGACTGCGTCCACGGCTATGCGATACTCCTGCCCGGCAACGGCGTTGAAAGCAACTGAACTGGAAACCTCAGCCCCCGAGTCGTCGTTGCTAGCCACAACGGCAAGATTGCTGACGCTGCTCCCGATGTAGATAGCCAGCACGGTGTCCACGGCGCTGCCACGGGTATCGAACACCCACGCGCCGCTGGTAGGAGCGGTCCACCGATACCAGATTGAACGCCCTCCTGTCTGGCCAGCATGATTTGGCTCACCCGTTTCCAGCCCCGCATCCACGTTGTTCCCGCTCACCGATCCAGAGTTGCCTGCGATTGGTTGTGCGGACCCAAAGCGATCATTCGACGGCGGGTTGATAACCAGGAAATCTCCGGGGCCAATGACCGAACCACCCAACGCACCCATTTGGATGGGGCCAGTCGTGGCCCCCACCGGCACGATGACATTGAGGGCGGCGAGGCTTTGGCTGGTGATGGTCGCGGGAATCCCATTGAAGCTGACCGTCACCGGGTTGGTGAAATTTGTTCCACGGATGGTGACGGCCGCGCCTGGAACCCCGCTGCTAGGCGTAAAACTGGAGATCACAGGGGCGCCTGCTGCAAGCGACCAAGCCAAAACTGCGATGCCGGAGCTGGCATTCCCTGCGTTCGCCTCATCCGGATTATAGCCGTCCACAGCGAGCCGATAAGTCGTGCCGTTGGTCGCCAAAATGGTCACGGAGCTGGTGTTGCCGGTGGAGTTGTCGTCGTTGGCCGCTATCAAGGTCAGATTCGACAGGGCGTTGCCAGTGTAGATCGCCATCGTGGTGTCGAAGGAGCTTCCTGCTGTTGTAAACGTCCAGGCACCGCTTGCCGGGGCGGTCCATTGGAACCACATGGACTTGCCGCCGCGATTGCTAGCGTGGTTTGGTTCGCCGCCTTCCTTCGTGGCGGCGGTGTTGGTTGTGGTCGTTGTGCCAGAATTGCCGCTGAGTATTTGGGCGCTCGCAAAGTTATCGTTGGGCGGCGGCAACAGCGGACTGAAAGTTCCTGCGCTGGTGGCGGTTCCCCCGGGTGTGCTTACCCTGATCAGTCCGCCGGAGTTGCCAGCGGGCACGTTCGCGACGATCTGCGTTGTGCTGTTGATCAGAAAAACAGCGCTGATGCCGTTGAAGGTGACGTTGGTGCTCCCAGCGAGGTTGTTACCGTTGATAAGGATCTGAGCGCCCACCGGGGCAGTGTTTGGGGTGAAACCCGAAACGCTCGGTGCGGGAACCACCACAAAACCTCCTGCGGTAGTCGCGGTGCCATTGGTTGTGGTGACGCTGATCGGCCCCGTGGTGGCACCAGCAGGAACCGTCGCCAATATGCGGATAGCGTTGAACGAGCCGGTGGAGCTGGTGCCATTGAATCTGACGCTCGTGAGGCCGGTGAAGTTTGCGCCATTGATGGTAACAACGGTGCCAACGGGACCACTCGTTGGACTGAAACTGGTGATGAGCGGGAGGACAGTAATCGTGAAGTTACCGGCACTGGTGCCTGTCCCGGCCCCAGTTGTTATCGTAATTCTGCCAGTGGTCGTGCCAGCCGGAACCGTGGCCGTAATCTGCGTGGCGGAGTTAACCACGAACGTCGCGCTCGTGCCGTTGAACCTCACCGAAGTCGCTCCGGTGAAATTTGCCCCGGTAATCACCACGCTGGCCCCGACGGTGGCGCTGGAGGGGGTGAATCCCACGATCGAGGGCGAACCCTGGACTGTGAAGCTGGACAGGCTGACTGCCGTTCCAGTTCGTGTTGCCACCCCGATCACGCCGGAGGTTGCCCCAGCCGGAACGATTGCTGCGATCTGCGTGGGCGAAACTACCGTAAAGTTGGCGCTTTTGCCGCTGAAGGTCACATTGGTAACCGCTTTGAAGTTGCTCCCAGTGATCGTGACGTTAGTTCCAGAAGGCCCGAGCGTGGGACTAAAGCTTGTGATGGTGGGAGGAACAGGTGGCGGAACGCTGCGCAGGGCCGCATCTGCCATGACGATGCCGTAACCAGCGTCCCGGTCGACGCCAGGTGCCTCGATGTCCAACGCGGTGCTGGTGAGAGCTGCGCGGATTTCTGCGGACGTCAGCGAGGGGTTGTAAGACTTCAGCAGTGCAGCAATCGCGGCTGCATGGGGGGCGGCAGCGGAGGTTCCAAGGAACCGGAATACACCAGGCTCGACTTGATTCGTCTGGCCAAAGAAAGAAGTCTTTCCACCATCTGCGGCAGCGATGTCCGGCTTTTGCCTGACCAATCCACCTGTGGAGGAGTAGTTTCCGGGCGTGATGGGCGCCCCGTCCTCGGCAAAGAAAATGCGTCGCGGACCGTCAGAACTGAAGCCCTCCACTTTGTGCTTTGAACCGCCAACGAAAACGCTGTTGGAAGAAGCGCCAACCACGCTTACGGCTCCAACACTGAATGCACCTTCAACCGCTGAATGCCCTTTAGTCCGGCCCTCGGTCGAAGTGCCCAATCGCCCACGTCCGACATCCAGATGAAGGAAGCGGGATTCTCCTGAGGCTCGCACGATGACGATTCGAGAACCAGGTTGTAGCTTGGCAACGGCTTCAATCGGGTCGGCGTCAGAGGCTTGAGGGTTGTTTGCAGCGTTTAGGAGGTTTGTGCCGGTTTGATCGAATACAAACAGGTCGTAATCGTTTGTTGATTGCCCCAAAGGATCGGCCCAAGACAAGAACCCGTAGTTAGCCACGGTGCTGGTCCGCGTGACCGTGTTGTAGGCCGCTCCACCAAACAAATGGAAATGGATTCCGTTGGCAACAGCGTCCTGAAAATCTCCCTCCCATGCACTGGCAGTCTCGTCGTTCTTGTTTCCCTCGTTGCCAGCGGATGAGAAGTAGATGGCCCCGTCGGCTATCACTTCACTAACCGCTCTAGCCGCGACGCCATCTTGAAAGGGAGTGGAAAATCCGAACCCTACATCGTCAACAATGATGTCGCAGCGATAGATGCTTCTCAGGCGACGGACATTGTCAGCGAGGGCGGCTTCTCCTCCGAAGCCCGTAGCAAAGAACAGTTCGGCACCCGGGGCAATGTCATGAACAATTTCGAGCATTGCGGTCCCTTCACCGCTCCTAGAGCGGCCATCAAAGCCGTTCTGAAGGAGCCCGGCTGCGTTTGTAATTACCGTGACGCTGGGAAGGTCGCCTCCGGCCTGTGATTGTGCTAAGAAGTCAACGCTGTCCGAAAGCACACCAACTTTGACACCTACTCCGGAGACGCTGAAAGCCGTGCGAGCGGCTGATGCCCGATGGGTGTAATCGCCTTCGGACACAACGCTCCCCGTGTTGCTGAAGGCCTTGTCGGCAGGTCGAATGAACCGAACCTCAGCGCGGCTGGCAAGCGCTTCAATGTTATTGAGCGGCAACCACGCTCGCACCGTTTGGCTTTGTGTGAAACTGTTGATCACCCTTCCACCTGCTCCCGAGATCGAAGCGATCAACTCTGCCGTCACCATTGCGGTAATGTCGACCTCGATGCGTCCTTGCTCGTCCTTTTCCAGATCAACATCAAGCCTTGTGACGCCCACAGCAATCGGGAATCCCTGTCGCATCTTCTCGGCGAAAAGCAGTTGGGAATCGATCTTTCTCTGCGTCGCCGTGCGCTTCGCCTTCTCCTCCTGCAAAGCCGCAATCTGTCGCAATGCAGATTCGCTCAGTTTGCCATCATCAGGCAACGAGCCAGCTCCAAGAGCGGCGTTAGCCGCTGTAGGCTGCGAAGTAGTCGATGGAATTCCTGCTTTGTCACCGCCTGGTGAAACCTGCGGAGCGTTGGGGGCAGCACCACTCGTGACAGCTGGCGCAAGGGTCTCTGTGGTGCCAGGCGGATGGTGAAAATACCCGTCCCGATTCCGTTGCAACTCAACAACCGTTAGCCCCAGCAACATCAGGGCAAGCAAGACAAGCGCGGAATTCCGTTTCACGATGGGGCCTTTAGCCGCATACCACCCGAACAGCGCATAAGTGTCCAGCGGAAGTTTTCTCCAACTCAAAACTCCGGGTAAGGCCGCGACAACTGCGTCGAAGACTGTGAGAATCGGGAGCGAAGCGAATAGGTCCTGATAATTGAACATTCGCCTCCATCAGCAGTCCGAAACAGCCAATGAAGCTGAAGCGCCGTGCTGCCGAACCAATCCTCGCCACCGGTCAGGTCTGGCGGTTGAGCGGTGACGTCAACTGTCACATCGGGGAAGTCGGCCGGCGATTGGTCCACTACAAGATGTTCAAGGGGAAGCCGGTCCGGACCCCTTCAACGCTCGGCAATCTGGAAGCGTTGGCGAAGCACTTGAAGGCCAAGAAAGCGGTGTTGGTGCAGGGATAGCTGATTGCAGGAACACGTTGACCGTCAGCAGAACACTTTCGGGCGGGCAGCTTCGAGTTACCGTGGATGGTAGTGGGCATCTTCTGCCCTGCCTCGGAGCCTGCCCACCCATCCCAATCAATGCGTTCCAGCACTCCGGTTCACCACTCAGGCTGCCACGGGACGTTCAACCAGGCTCTTACGCCAGTCACCGTTGAAACCAAAGGTGGGTGCTGGTTTTGGCTCCGAAAACCAGAACTTGGTGAATGCGGCGATGTTCGGCTCGCAGAACCAGTGGGCTGAACCATCCTCATCAACCGCCCACCAACGAGCACCCTTCGGAGCCTGGGACCAGTCAATTTTCATGTTTCTAAGTCTGCCACGCACCGGGACAGGCGGCGAACAGATTCGGATTTTCCAGCCGGAATGTCCGCCGGGATCAGGCGTCCATCATCCGGCTACTCTGGAAACACGTCCCGCATCCCCGCCTTCAACCGTTTCAGGATGTCCTCCAGCTTGCCCAACGTGACGCTCTGGTCGCAGTTCTCCAGCCGAAACAGCGTGGAGGCCGAGATGCCGAGGCGCTTGGCGAATACCGCGTAGCTTTCGCTGCCGCGTTGTTGCCGCAGGAACCGGCCGAACTGCTTGTCGAGGGACTTGCCCACGTCCGGCAGTTTTGCTGAACGTCCATTCCGCTTGTGGAATGTTTTGCTTGCCTTGTTCCGGTGACGGAATAGAACTCCGTCATGCTTGCCCGGGGTGGATTCTTCATCTGGACGATGCTGGTCGCATGGACTGGCACACGGATGGTTTGCGCGGCTCCGGCTGGTTGGGTCCACGAGGCCAGCGGGCTGAGGTTCCCGGATTCCATCGAGGGCAAGTGGCAGCGGAAGGAGCAAACTACATCGGTCAAAACCGCCGCTTTGGAGTATCAGTCCCGAACGGGCTGGCGGGTGGATGTCAGCGTCAAGCCAGCTCCCACTGACGCACATGGCCCCACCAAGCAGGATGGCGACTCAAGCAGCGACGCGACGGCCAGTTTTCGGAAGGAACTCGATGCGCAAGTTCAGCTGTTGGGCGAGGGCTTGAAGGCTGCAAAAGTGGTTTCCTCGATGCGGTTCAAGATTGCGCCGCAGCAGAGTGGACCTATCGGAATGAAAGTCGTCGTCACCGGCCAGTTCAACAACGTGGCGATGTGCCGGGAGGTGCTGCTGGCGGAACGCAGCGGCTGGTTTGTGACTTTCTCCGTAGAGTATCCGCAGCGGCAATCTTCAGGAGCCGGACTGGCCTACACCGATGTCGCGCACCTTGTTGGGTGGCCTGCACCAATGAAACCACAACCCTCCGCTCCGCTGATCCAATGAGACCCATCATCCCGTTCGGCCTTCTCGCCCTCCTGCTCGTCGCCCTTACGATGAGATTACCGGCTGCCGAGCCTTCAGAAGCAGCAAAGCTTTTCGCTCAGCAACGGGATGAACTGCTTACCCAGGCTCAGGCCCGCAGCCTGACGACCAAGGAGCACTTCGACCTTTCGGTGGCTTTGCTGGGAGCAGGGCAGTTTGCCGAGGCCTTGATTGTGACCAAGCTCGGCACCGGCACGACCAAGGAACCGCAGGTTAAGAGCCTGTTCAGTTTTGTGGCCGCGCAGGCGCTCGGAGCGCAAGGGAACTACGAAGCCGCAGGCGAGGCAGCGTTGGCCGGCCAGCGGCTCAACCCGCTTTCCGTGGAACTGGCGGCTCTGCGCTTCGCCTACTTCACCAAGATTGGTAATGCGGCCCAAGCCAAGTCCGCCGAGGACACACTCAAGCAACTCGATCCCGGTGGCCAACCCGTGCTCACTGGGGCCGAGGTAATCGCGATTGCCAAGGGCGTAATCGAGATCGCGATGACCATTAAGGCCGTTTACGAGGTAAGCCGGGAGACATGGCCACGAATTCAGCCCGAAGTGGAACGGTTGGCTGTGCGGATGACAGAACTGTGGGCAAAGCTTTCACCGAGCGGAACCCGATCCAGCACAACCCTACGAACCCGATAAGCCGATGCACCAACTTGCACTTCTGATGCTCTTACTGGGCCTGGTGAGCGGCCAGGCACAAAGCCTGCCCTACACCCAGCGGCTCTACTGCAATCTGACCTTGGAACATCTGCGCCCGCGCACGATTGGCGGCAGCTATTTGGATTCGGTGAAACCGCTGGTGACGGGGACGTGCTGGGCTGTCGAGTCCAAAGGCCAGACTTTCCTCATCACGGCAGCGCACAATCTTGGGCTGGGACCAAATTTCATCCCCGCGACGCCACCGAAGGCGAAGCTGCTGGCAATCCATGTTGAACCGATTGTCGGCTCGTTGGCCCAGCCGTTAAGCGCAGTGGGCATGCCGGCGGTTAATTCGGACTGGGTAGGGCTGCGACCCATTGATGCGAGCGTGTTCAAGAGTTCCCAGGTTCTGACCCTGAGCAAGACCGTGTCAAAACTGGGCGACTCCGTGACGGTCATCGGCTTTCCGGACACCTCACACGAGCAACGGACCACGCGAACCATCACGGCAGTCAGCCCGAGCAACGACTTCGTTGTGTTCAGTCAACCCTTGGAGCCGGGCTACTCCGGCGGCGTGGTGCTGAACGCGAAGAACCAAGCGGTCGGAGTGGTGGTCACCACAGACAAGAAACAGTCCACCGCGCTGTTGCTCTCCCCGGACAAAATCACCTCCCTGCAATGGAAACCATTTGAGCAGGTCCGCCATCGCCGGGTTGAGCCGTGATCGATCCCCACGTTCGGCCCGCTCCACAGAACCTCAGCATGACCCGTCGCCAGATACTGCGTTCGCTCGGCCTCGCTCAGACTGTGTTGTGCGGATGTTTGCTGCTGACGTTGTTGGGCTGCGCGTCGCCCGCCAGAGTCGAACTGACAGCCGATTCATCCAAGCCACTGCGGCTCGCCGGCCAAAGCGCTCGCATCACCATTCCGGTGGCCGTGAAATTGGACGCCTTGCGCAAGCTGGCGGAGGAGCACGCACCCGAAAACTACGCCGACACCGTTTCTGAAACATGGCGGGGCATCATCAAGGTGGAAGGCGATCTCAACCTGCGGCGAAGCGCGATGGCGATTGGAGGTTCGGAGAATCGTTTGACCATGAGCACAACATGGTCCGGCTCCATTGACGGCAGCGCCAAGGTGGCGAAGATTGAACTGGCACCGTTGGGATTGAAACTCACTACCGAGTTCAGTTCCGCCATCACCGTTACCACGAACCTCGCTCTGCGGACAGTCACGGTTGCTAAGGGCGAGGTCGTGGGCATTCAACCGCGTGGGCTGCCGCCGGTGGAGAAGTTGCCGGTGATCGGAAAGTATGTGCGGGCGAGGGTGGCGGAAGAAGGGCTCCTGCCGCTGTTGGAAGCCAAAGCCCGCGAGATCGACGCTGGAATTGCCGCAGAAACGCGCTTGAAAGATGGTTTGCACCGGCAACTGCAAGCCTTCTCCGAGGGCATCCAGATTGCCAGCGAGCCGGAGGTTTGGCTGCAAGTGCGCCCGAGTGCGCTGAGGATCTCCCAGCCGCAGATTGTCAATGACAAGCTGGTCTGCAACTTCGGGGTGGATGCAATCATCACGGCCTCGCTCACCAAGCCGGCTGCTTCAACCCCGCTCGGACAACTGCCGGTCGTGATGGACGAATCTGCGGCCAAGCCGATTGTCGTCAACGTGGGGTTGCACGCCGGCTTCCCCGCGTGGACGGCCTTGCTGCGTCCCAACGTCGTTGGTTTTCAGCAAGAAGTCGGACTCGGCACCACGGTTGAAATCAAGGATGCCGAGTTGTCCGGCGATGGCAAAGCCGTGTCAGTGAAACTGCAAGTGCGCTCACGGGGCCGGGTGAACGCTGCTGCCAATCTGACCCTCACAGGCATTCCGCGCTTTGACGCGGCCACCCAGGAAGTCTGGCTCGAGGGCCTCGACTTCGACCTGCAAACGAAGCATCTGCCAGTCAAGCTCGCGGAACTGTTCCTGCACGACAGGCTCCGCAAACGTGTGGCTGAGGCGGCGCGATACAGCTTGGCCGGTGAACTGACCGACTACAAGCGGATGGCAAACGCAGAGGGCCGGAATCTCGAGGTGTTCCCCGGCGTGATGTTCAATGGAATGCTGAACAAGCTCGCGGTTTCCGACGTGCGCGTGCAACCGCAGGGCGTGGCGATCGCGCTGCTGCTCAGTGGGAGGGCAGGGTTTGTTATCCAGGAGATTTCACCATGAGTTACGCATCATCCAGTCTTCCCGGCTTGGGGCTGTTTCTGCGGCTCCTCATCGGCCTCCTGTGTCTTGGCGGTTGCGCGTCCGCTGCCGACTTCGACTCCGTTCGCGAGCCGGTGATCCGACCCAACGAGGAAACCGTGCGGCGCTGGCTCTACAACTTTGAGATCGTTGTCGAAAAGCGCAGCCTCTGGTTCGACCGTAAGGCCAAGATCGAGCCATCAAAGATCTTGAACATGGTCGCCTCCGGCGGTTCCGTCTTTCAGAAGCCACCGCCGATGGCCAACTATGCCATCACCACGCTCAGCTTTGAGTATCCCGACGGCAAGGGGAAGGCCAACAAGTATGTCGTGGTGGTGGAGTATGAGTGGAGCGTCGGGTTCACCGGCATTGATCGAAAGTTTAAGAAGGTCATCAGCGTTACTGGGCCATGAAGGCGCTCCGCATGGTTGTCTGCCATTTCCTGTATCCGCTCTGGCTCACCGGGTTGGCAATTGCGGCAGGGTGTCTGTCGTCATGCACCAGCACGGACCGTCAATCCCAACGCACCTCACAACCGACCCGCCTGCTCAGCCCACTGGAGTTCAGCCGCTTCACCGTCAGCACCAATCTCACCAAGGCGGCTGTCTCAACGCTGATG
>Ga0172373_10009134_pt1 | contig 12387 bp, 22 predicted proteins | sample Lak10m_2_FD_114546 | JGI IMG/M metagenome (GOLD analysis project Ga0172373, IMG submission 114546) | Freshwater microbial communities from Kabuno Bay, South-Kivu, Congo - kab_092012_10m | ecosystem: Environmental > Aquatic > Freshwater > Lake | place: Democratic Republic of the Congo... | reverse complement strand
GTTATGCACACCCTTAAGGATCTCGACCTTAAACGAGGTGGGCATTACGGTTGTGGTAAAAGCCATTTAAACTCTCCTTAACAGATTGGCGGCGTCATGTTCCCCGCCTTGAACACAAATTTGGATGCAAGTGGCCCTTTCGGCCCGCTTTGCCTGATTGAGATATTCAAAGACTGCTCTTTGAACGCGCTCCCTAAAAAACTTTGCCTGCTCTCGAATGGCCGGAGGAGCGGATTCAGCCACACCAATAATTTTGTCTGCGCAAAGGTCAGCTAGATCTTCGCACGAAAGGCCCCCAAAGTCACTCGTTTTGACCACGGGGTTTTGCATCTGTCCAAATTTCAATTCAAACATGGTTAGGTCCTTAGCGCCTCTGGGGGCAATAAATCCACTTTTTCGGCCTCTACCTGCTCTTTGACCTCCGAGTACTTTTTGACAGTAAATTTCTCGTCTTCCAGCCCCGCCACCAGGGGGTCAGCCAACCGGTGGTACCCGTAGAGTTTGCTTTGAACAGGCTCATTGGTGTCCAAAAGGGAGGACTCCTGGGAGATGCCTACCCGGATGCCCTGGTCAATTGCCTTGGAAAGCAAAAATTCGCAGCAGGCCCGGCCTGCCTCAGCAAAATGGACATGCCCTTTGTAGGAAAAATCAATGCCGTAGAGGTGGATTTCCCCAACTTTTGCTGCAATCGCAAAACCGATTGCATAGGCCACGGTATTGTTAAAGTACCCAGTGCGGCAGGCATTCATCACCTCCACCAGCGGGAACTCCACCAGCCCCGGGCAGCGGGGGTCTAGTTCACATGTGTAAATCGGGCCTTCGTGCTTAACCAGCACCTTGGCCATCAGGTTGGTCTGACTTCCGGCATCATCCGTATCCAAAAAACGGTTGGCCGGGTCCATCATAAAAACACGATCATGGAAAATCACGCCCGACATGGCGTTAATCGCCCAGACCTCATCAAAATCAAACGAATGGGTTTTAGCCATAATGAACTGGCTGTGGCTTTTGCCCATTGCCACGATTGCAACTTTTTTGCCGGATAGGTCAGGTATTTGACTCATGGGCCCGGGGAATCCGACTTAAGGTAAATACGAGCCATGCCATCACGGCTTTCATCACGACGGCGACGGCCTTGTTGTTCGATGCCAAGACCTTGAATAGCCTGTTTGTAGGAATTTTCAAAGTACTGAAGCATATCGCCAGGACCTTTTGTGAAGCTGTAGGCTTGAGCCAAGCAACCATACAACAAGGCCTCAGGGGCATTAGTGCTCACCCAAGTAGTTTGGTTTGTAGAAGATAGTTGAGCGGGTTTGTAAATATAACCAAGTTCAACATAGTAGTTTTGATCTGGTGTAGGGGCGATGTAAAACGTGTTCTGATCCCAAACGGAGTAATACTTGGGCGTTCCTTGCACGGAGCCATCAGGCCAATACTCCTTCATAAAAGAAGTATCGCGAAACTCCAAGAAGATGTTATCCGTGGACTGAATCATCATGTACCGATGGGTCAGGATATCGCTTGGGGCAGACAGAAATTTATTGCCCTGAGTCATGTTGGCAGAAGACTCAAGCTTAAAAACGTCAAGATCAATATCCCGCAGAATCTTGTTTTCCGTCATCAAGATAAACGTGTTGATGTTGCTATTGGACATCGCATTGGCGTCAATCTCGGTGTACGCCCGAATGTTGTCCACAAGTTCGTTGTAGGTCATGTTATCACCACCGTTACCTGTCCAACTCCGCCGATGAGTTGACGATTTTGAAGTTCCGGATAGGGTTGCATATTGGTGCCGCCATTAGCACTTCCGAGGCTCTGAAAGGCGCTGTCAGCAGGCGCTCCCACAAAAACAGTGACAGGTTCCACCCTGTCAGGGCGAGGTTCGTATAGAGCAATGGCGTCCCCACTATACTTAAGGGGCTCAAGCTGTGGCTCTTTTGGCTCGTAGTCTTCTGGGCAGACTTTGAACCCTCGCCAGTTTTTCTGCAGGACGTTATATGGATAACGTTGGCCGCAGTAGTCGCACAGTCCAAATGAGAATTTTCCTGTTGCGAAGGCCACATCACCCCTCCAGTTGCGGTACGAAACTTATCCGTGCCGTCTCTCTATCCTCTGCAGCAGCACGGCCCCACTCTTCTTCGTAAATAGCCTTAAGCGCAGCAGTGCGCTCAGACTTAAATTTCAAAGAAAGGTAATAAGCAAGTCCTGCTGCCAAGCACGGCAAAAATCTAAAGTTTACGTCAGTCGTATTTGTGTAATCACCAGCATCCTGGATACGTCGAATACGGTAATACCTAAACTGATAGTTACTGCCACCAGGCGCCTTAGGGTAGAAAAACACCTCCGGCGTATTGGTACGTTGAACATAATATTGGGCAGGACGAGCAATGGTTTGCTTATCTGGCACATCCAAATACTCTGCGCGAGTAATTGGATCAATCGTAATGTCAACGTAAGGACTTTGAGTAAGGTCGCGAATAACGGCAGTTAAAACTTGCACGGTATCAGTGGGCAACGTGATTGACTGTGAGTCCACCGTAAAGGTGTGGTAAGCCTCTTCAATGGTCCACAAGTTCAACCCACGATTAGCCCAATCAAGAAACATCAGATTAAGAGACCGGCGAGCAGTCTTCAAGTGATGCTGCGTAGTCATCTCCATGCCGCACCTCTCGAAAGCCTCTTCTACAAGCTCGTCGATTGATAGGTTAAATGTTGTGGTACCAGAAGTGGTCATTATTCTTTGTACAGATTATTAAAAGTTACGTTGGGATCCATGTAGCTATCATCCTGCTCTGCACAATGAATCCATTGGCTAGGCCTAAAATCAGGAGCACCTTCTCCGGTCTCCCAATACGCTGGACTCGTTACTCGAACACGGTTGTTAGGCAAAGCCACAATGTTTCCCGTCCACTTACCAGCATCCGTTAGCATCAACACATGGCTTTGCTTGTGTTGAGCGGGGCAGTCGGCTACTTCGCTCTCGGCATAGTCCACCGTAAACAAATACCGCCCAGTATAAAACTCCCCCGCTATTTTGCATAGCCAAGGACTAGGGCTAGTACGAGCGAATTTTATGACAGTGTGCTCATGCGAGGGGCAATCCCAAGGCTGCACCAAATGCGTGGGCATGCGCTCAGGCCAGTCGTCTAGCGGAATGTCCCCAACGAGTGCCGTAATTGGCATCCTGGCCCACATGGCGCCACCATGCACGTTTTCTGAGCCATCAGCATCGCTTTCACATCCTGTAAAAACAAGTTGAAAGCTCAGACAACGATCCGGCATGGTGTTAACGGCTATAGCCATAGCGTGTAGGTACTCCCCATGGTACTTTTGATGCATATGCGTAAACTCACGCCTCACCCAGCATTTAAAGTACGGAATATTGCTAATTAAATACGCCATCAGCAGACTTTGCCGCCACCTGCCATCATCTTTTTCTTTTTGACGGCGCCACCGGCTGCATAGCCCTTGGTCATCATTCCGCCGCCTGCGTAGCCTTTTTTCTTCATTGCAGCGCCACCAGCAGCGTAACCCTTGGTCATCATCCCGCCACCCATCATGCCCATTGCCATGCGCTTATGCTCGTTAATGGCCTCTCCACCTTTTGCCATCATCGCCGGACCAGTTTTATTACTGGTCTTTGACAGCATTTTGTTTTTCGGGCCGCTTTCAACTGCTCCGCCGCCACGGGTGGCGGCTCCCATACCTTTACCAGCCATGATTATTTTCCTTTCATTGCACGGCCCTTTGCATCAGCCGTTTTACGCTTCAGTGCACGACCTTCTTTATCGGCCATACCGCCTTTTTTCATCTTGCCAACACCATCAGCGGCAAATGCAGGAACTTTTTTGCCACCTTTCATCACCATTTTTAATTTGTCCTTCATTTACCGCTCCTTTTTGTAAAGGTTGAAACGTTAGTTGGTTTTGGTCCCACATTACCCACTGCTCTTTTACGTACTACTGCAGACTTCTTTTGTGCCTCAGTCATTTTTGTTGCTTTTTTGACCGGAACACATTTTGGGTATCCACCGCCTTTTCCACTAGAAGATCGACCACATGGCTGATACTTGCCCTTCCTTTTTGGCGCGCCAATGTTTACCCATTTTTCGCCAAACCATTTTCCTAATCCACCCTTAGCGGCCACGACTGCTCCGTTTGGCTACTTTATTATTTCCGCCTTTCCATCCGCCACCCATGGCTTTGTATTCTTTCGCAGCAAACGCATTCGCATAAGCACTTGGATAAACCTTGAATTTTGCTTTTGCCTTCGCTTTTGCAGCACTCCACTTAGCTGAATCAGTAGGTACAGATTTCGCCATAAGATTATCTCCCGCTGAAGAATGCGTATAGGCCGATAAAAAAACCAGTCACCGCGCTAGACGCTCCGGCTACCCACATAAGGGTTTTCCAGCCGCCTTTCGCTTCTAACAAAGTTTCATTGATTGCCTGCAAAGACTTTTTAATGTCTGCCATGTCCGCCATCATCTTATCCATATCATCTTGGATATGACGTATTTCAACGGAATGGGTGGCAAGTTCTCGTTCGACGCTCATCTCTAACACTTCCATCGTCTGCGTGCTTGCCGAATGCGGCTATTTGGATCCTTGGCGGCCTCAGGGAATTTTTTCATCTGCCCCGCAGAACGTGCGCAATACGACTTACGCCGTGTTGCACGCTTACCCGTAGGATTATCTTCTGTCACCGCAGTCTGTAACTTGCTCCCAGGGTTGGCTTTGCGGTAAGCCGCAACACCTTTTTTGGTCATGCCAGCCCCGGTTTTTGTCGGGCGAAAATTGCCCGACTTGACCGAGGTGGCGATTCCCATTCCTTTTGACTTAGCCATTAGGCGGGCGTGTCCACGGTTACGCTGCCAACACCACCTGCCCCACCAACACCAGTAAGAACCTGGGAATTGTTAGGAACTGTGACGGCAGATACTGCGCCTGTGGCAGAAACACCAGTGACCGATACTGGTACATCTACATCAACCTTAGCCCCACCATAAAAGAACAACGTAACGCTAGTCACGTTGCTCAGGTCCATGTAGACGCCTTCTTTAAACAACAAACCAGCATCCGGAAGAATTAGGTCTACTGACCCTATTGCAGCGGGAGTAGCCAAGAGCACTTCCGGATCAGTTGTGTCATCGGTCCCGTCATATAAACGGATTGACCCGGCACTTCCGGTGCTCACATAGTAGACCGCTTGGACGCGAGTGCGTCCATTGATCATCTGTGCGTCAACGGAACGTGTAACCGATTGGAGATCACTAGCAAAGCTCATGGTGACCTCCTATTAACGGTCAGCGGCGCAGAACAGATAATCGATAGTTGTAACCCGAGTACCGGTGGCGCTTCCACTTACAGACATTGCAGCAATTGCAAGCTCTTCATCGTCCGGAATGTTGGTCGTGTGTGTTGCAACCAGATTGCGGTCAACAAAAAACTGCACTTCGCCAGTGCTGTTTGCCAAAAAACCGAGTGTAACGTATGTGCTATCAGCCAGATCAATTAACGAATCGGTCGATGTTTCCGTGCCGTTTTTCTCAGTCTTGCACAGGATAGATGCATCGCCATCGTTGACCTGGAACACAATCCGGTCAGCGGCAGTCAGCATGTTTTCTGGGTTGGTTACAAAGTTAACGGTCAGGCCAACGCAGATGTCCGTTTGGTCAGCGTCATTGCATTTAATCTTGGTCTCAAACCAAATGTTCTTGTCGGTCTGGACTTTGAAGATTTCATTACCCTGGATCGAACCACCATCGTCATCGGTCGTAGCGGCAGAAGTGATAGCTATTTCGCCATTGAGCGTGTCAGCAACGATTGCAGTTGCAGCACCCGAATCCTTAACACTAATATTCCAATCATTAGTACCGTCAAGGGCGATTCCAGTGAAATCGTCCATGTAGCTAACGTAATCGGTGTTATTGCTGACGGGCTGGTTGGTCCACCAAGCGCCAGGAGAATTTTTGCCCGTAAATAAAACTGGGCCTGTAAAATGAACGGCCATTTAAGGCTCCTTTCGTGTTGTAGCACTCCCCGTACCGTCTCTACAAAGTCTGCTAGGTCAGTCTGTACGGGTAAAAATCCTAGTCCAAATGATTGTAAAGCAAACAGGGGGTCTTGCAACCCCCTGTTTTTACTACATTACGGCGTTCCGGGAGAACCGAAAATGCCGCGTGGGTCGCTGAAGCCAAAACTGTAGCGCTCACGAGCCTTGTAGCGAACGTTACCAGTGTCAAAGTCGCCTTCAAAACCGGTTTTGATCGATACACGCTCAAACATCTTCATGCCGTTGGGAGCGTCTGTCTTGATGAAGTACGCATCTGGGTCGGTCAGGAAGTGGTTAACGGTGTAGCCCTGGGGAACCATGCCCATGTTGCGAATCGCGTTGATGTCATTATCTGCAGTCGCAGGACGCAGAGTGGACTTCATAATGCGATCGGCCGTGAACTGGAGTTCCTTGGGGATGATTAGCTTTAAGCCTTGGATCGAGATCTTCAGGCCACGCTCATCAGTAAACGCAGCAATGTCGATCAGCGCCTGTTCCAGAGAGGTCTCAGACAGGTCGGCCGGAGTGGTCAACTCGTTCTTAAGATCGGGACCGGACAGGGTCGGGTGATCCAGAGCACAAAGAGGCTTATCATCGCCACCAATAGAGGTGGTGAAAGCACCGTTTAAGACGGCAGCAGCCTTGATCTGCTTGGTTTGTGCCATTGAACGAGCCAGAGCGCGGGTGTAGCGTGCTGCCAGGCGGTCATAGAGGTTGTCCTCTACGGCTTCCTCGGTCAGCGCGAACGCCAGAGCGATGGTCTCGTGCGTATAGCGGGCGGCATAGACTTCTTGCGCGTTGTCATAAGCAACACCAGCGCCTTCAGCCTTAACCGGAGCGTTACCAAAGCCAGAGAGCATTACTTCCTCTTCAAACGCACGATCAGAAGTCTCAATATCATAAATCTGAGCGTGTTCGTTTTCGTAGTTTTTGTACTCCAGGCCAAACAGAGCATTGAGACCAGGCTCAAGCTCGCGTACTAGTTGTGCACGTGTAATTGCCATGATTAGACTCCTGCAGTGCCCGTGCCACCCTTGTACAGGTGGTTATTCGGGATAACGATCAGATTAGCGTTGGCAAGAGTAACATCATTGTCCTCTGCGTCCTCGTATACACCAACAACTTTCCACGGGTAAGTGGCATTGCCCGTAGCCGGAACACCAACTTGCTGGCCAGAAACGCCAGTGATAGTACTGCCAGCGGTAGAGGTTACCAAGTCAGCGTTGCGACCGACGCAAGTTACTGCTGCAACGCCGGAGCACTGAACTACAAACTGAGCATTGGGATCGTCGTTAACCAGAGCAACAATGTCGTCCTGGGCCGTGTTTGCTGGATAAAAATTTTTAAAAGTAGGTTTGCCACTTGTGGGATCCACAAAGTAGCAGCCCTGAAAAACGCCAACAATCGCGTTACCGGCTGTGGCGATTGCTAGATATCCTCCGGACAACGTAACAGCATCACCCTGAAATAGGTTGGTGTTGTAGTTGTTGGAGATCTCGTACTGCGTTAGACCCTGGTTATCGTAGTTACTGCCGACTTTACCGACAGGACGAAAACCAAAAGGCTTATTAACGTTAGCCATTTCAATCTTCCTTACAAAAAATTAGTCTTCGGCCTTTCGAGGGCCACCAAAGGTAACTCGTGACTGTCGATCTGGCTTGACTACTCGCATTGTATCGTGAGCATTTGCTTTCATCAGGTCATTATCAACAGCCGTGATTTGATCTCCTGCCCTCTGTTCATAGTGCGCTTGACGCTGCTCCGCAATCTCATCCGGGATTCTCGCCAGCATCACATCCCCGACGCCAATGACGCCTGAATGTATGCCGTTTTGGATCGACGGCACAACAAAGTCTGGGTACTCTTCAGCACGAACCAGTTCATACCCCTCACGGAGTTTGCCTGCTACGTTCTTACTGTCGTCGTTCCCGCCTGCTTGTACTCGAATCCAACGATGACGATATCCTGGAGGTGGGGGAGGCGCATCTAAATCCGAAGGACGTACCCATGACTTTTTGCGTTCCGTTTTTACACGGGTATCAGCAGCACGCGAGGTGCGGTCAATTTTCACTTGTTCAGTCATGATTATCTCCTTACGTACTTAGCGTACTCTTCCAGGGGGACACCTATCCGTTTAGCCATGGCCACTTCACTAGGTGTGAGTTTGATGGTCCTGCGCCCGTTTTGACTCACGGAAGCTCCGCGAGTGGCAGGTGCAACACCAGGGGCGTCTACATTGGTGTTTACCTGAGGTCTTCTAAACTTGTGCGGAAACTCCTTGCGGATCCTCCGATTTAGCTCATCGTAATACTCATCACTTGACAAGTCAAACCCTTCTCGTTCTAGCTGGTAGTGGATGGCAAAAGTACCGTTGGTCATAACCTCGTCTTTGCCAAACCACTCATTTTCCTCGGCCCACTGCTCTGCCTTCTCATCCGGAGGGCGAGGGGCAGGTTGTTGGTAGACAGGTTGTTGGACCGCAGGCTGCTGAACTACTTGTTGGGCTGCCGGGCGTTGTGCTGCAGCACGGTAAAGCTGGTCCTGCTGGATCATGAGTTGAGATAGCAGTTTTTGTGCCTCCACAACCGCTTTTCCATCCCCGCGCTCGACCGCGTCTTGTAAATTAGCCTCGGCAATGGCTACCTGGGACTCAATCCGACCCTTGGTCTCAGTCAAATAGCCCTGATCCAGGTTTTGAACCTGAACTTGCATGTTCTGAAGGTTTGCCTGAACCTGTTTGGCGTATTCCAGGGCTGCCTGCTCTCGCCGCTCGGCTTCCCGAAGCTTGGCGGTCATCTTTTCGATGCGCTTTTTTACCTTCGAGCTATATTCCTCGTGCTCTTGGGTGCCGCGTTCTGGCGGTCCTTTCTTGGTTTCTTGGCTAGCCTGCTGGGAATCGTCCGATGAGGCTACTTTCAAGATTTCGGCAGTCCCGTCTTCTGAGATTTCAATCTCGGCGCCCTGTTCGCCTTCGCCCAGATTGAATTCCAGTTGGTCTTCCCCGCTAGGGACCTGTACTTCCTCGTTTACTTCTTGGTTTTCTGGCATGGTTTTTTCTCCTTAGACCATGTGCGCAATGTCTTCTGGGTCGGAAATCGTCGCCAGAACCTCATCGTCGTTCAAAATTCGGATCTCCCCGCCGTCTATGCCAATACGAGCCCCGGCATACCGCCCAAAAACAATCCAATCACCTTTCTTGCACCACGGGCCTTCTGGAAACTTGTCCGTATCAGCATAGGCCAATGACCCAGTAGATACGACATATCCACAAACCGTGGCGATTTGCTGGCGTTCTACCGCCTGGTCAGCCAGCATGATGCCTCCCTTGGATTTCTTGGGAGGCCTAAATGGAAGAACCACGATTCGCCAACCAGTCGGCTTTGGAATGCGGTCCAAAACGCTCTGATCCATGCTTTCTGGTCGAGCTTGGGCCTCGTCTTCCTCTGCTTTCTGTTCAGCGGCGCGTTCATCTGCCCACTTTTTCTGCAGTGCAGTCATTTCTGTCATTGATTTCTCCAATATTGCGCGACATCCGCCGCGAGGTTAGGGTTTCTACTTATCTCTTTCTACTTTCTGAAGTATCCGAGTCATCTCATCTTCGACCATTTGCAATCCCCGGACCTCACCTACCAGCCCGTGGTAGTGATCCTGGTTCTTGACCCCGCCATAAATCATCTGCTCACCGATCTCGTGCTTGCGAGACCGGATGAGCTTATATAGTTGCTCGACTAGGTGTTCCATTAGGTGATTTTGCAGCCTTTGGTTTTGCGAGCGGCCCCTTGACCACGGACCTTTACCAGTCCACCGGCTTTGTAACCGGCATAGTTATAGGCCTCTCCCTCTCTAGCCTCTTCCGGCACCGAGTAGTACATCTCCTTGGCCATCTTCTGGTCATCCCGAGCAGCTTTTGCCATGGTGGTGGAAATTTTAGACAGAAAGTCTCCCTCTCCCTGAATTCCTTGCTCCATCAGTTTGCGGGATTTGGCCAGTTTGGCTTTTTCCCGAGATGTGGGAGTGCGGTAAGTACGGGGCATGATTAACTCCTAATAAATTTTGGTTGGCACTTTGGCGTCTTTGCGCATTACCTCGCGCACGGGCCCGGGAACCCCGCCGTTTTTCATCTTACGCGACTTACCGGCTTTAGACAGTGCAATTGCAACCGCCTGCTTGACGGCTTTGCCTTTGCTGGCTGGTTTGCTGGTTCCAATCGACCCGGTTTTCTTGTACTTACGGACCATCTCACCGATGTTTCCGCTAATGGTTTTTTGGCTACTGCCGCGCTTTAAGGGCATTTTGTTGCTCCATTTGCTGTAAACGAAGTAGTGTCAAGTCGGCTTTCTGATCAGCAATCCCTTCCTGGGATTGGATTCTTGCCGAGTCAGTTGCCGCCTTTTGCTGCATTTCCTGCTGCTGCAGGGCAATCTTTTGCTGTTCTGCCTGGATACGTGCCTGGTCCGCCTGAGCTCGTTGAGTCAGTTCCTGCTCTTTGAGTTTGATAAGCGGGTCGGGTGCGCCTTCGCCAGACAGTTGCTGGGACAGTTGCCGCAACTCGCCCATGCCCTGAGCCACGAGCATCGCCACCATGGCCTCTTTTTGGATATCGGACACAACGCCTTTATTTTCAGGACCGTACTCAGCAAAAATCTGCGCCTCGACCTGCTCTTCGGCCTTAATTCTTACGTGCTCCAGGATGTGCTTTGTGAGCATCATGGCAGCTAAGGGATTACCCTGTACGATCGGACTCATGCCCTGGAGCATGTGGCTCACTATGTGAGCGTCGTGTTGTTGCCCAGCAAAGGCCTTTAGCTTCTTGCCATCAATGGCATCAGCATTCTCGCTTGCCGGATCCTTGGGTTTTGGCTCCTGGGTGTCGTCATAGTTAAGCACCATGTCGATGTCCCGGACACCAAGTGCCTCGTACATCCGGCGATAGGCCTCATATAGGTTATGCATCTGTGGGGCAGATTGGGCCAGTTGCAGTTGCGTCTGCGCCATCATGATGCGCTGGGCGCTTGAATGGATGTTTGGGTCTGCCACCGGCAGGATGTCCACCCGGTCATCAAAGTCTTCTCTAAATACCTTGCGATCCCCGCCTTCTACCTCGTAGGGATACTCATCTGGGAGATGGCGGGCCATGCACTTGGCCAGCAACTCAAACTCAAGCTTTTGTGCGTAATGCAGCCGCTTGTGAATGCCCGACATGACATTGGCGCCTTTTTCCAAAAGCGCAATCGTCGTGCCTACGGCAGCCTGTTGGTTGCCGTCGCCCACTTGCATGTCAGCAATGCTCGCTAATCTGCGACCACTATCGATACAAAAACCCATCAGGGTATAAAGCGTCTGGCTCGGTTCTTTGTACGGCAGGGGCAGCAAAGAGGAGGCTAGGTCTGCCCCGCCCGCATCGATATCGCGCCATTCGCCTGGCTGCAGCGGATTGTCATCATCGGCAATCCGTAAGCCCCGAGCCTTAAATCCCGCCGGAAGATTTGCCAGCGTTCCCGCATCCAGCAACTGACGTAAGGCAGAAGTAGCCGCCCGGTTCAGGTTACCGATTAAGTGTACAAGGCCATAGCCCATGCATCCGGGGCCTGGCAGAAACATGTAGTGCACATAATATTGCTCTGGGCAGCACGTCTCATCGTCCTCGTTCCAGTTGCGATAAATCGACAGTATCTTGCCGCTGTCTTTATCTACCGTGATGATGTACGGCTTTTTAATTCCGTCTTTGTCTTTAAACTCTGGCAGGTCATAAAGGATGTGCGCCTCTAGGAGCGTGTATTCCTCATCCATGTAACCCGGAGTCTGGCCAGATACCTTGTTTTCTGCATCCGTGATTGGAGTTTCGCGAGGCGTAATCGGCGCTTCCTCCATCGGAATATCCAGATAAACGCCCGCCACCTGCGCTTTGCGAAGCTCATTTGCAGACATAGGAACCACCTGGGTACAGCGCTCATTTTCCCAAGGATTGCTCGATCCATGATAGGGCATGACAAAGTTATCGGGTGTAATGAAGGGCGATACACAGCGTTTTTTGCTTTTGTCAAAATATACTTTCTTAAATGCCGACCCACCATAGCCCACGTACCACATCATCTGGTCATAGTCAGGCGTGTATTCCTTCATGACCGTCGTGATCTGGTAATTCATGTAATCCTTGACACGGGTGGCCTGCGCCTCACGACGGCGGTTACTTGCACCGATCACGGCCGTGCGCACGGGCCCGCCCGAGGGCATGAGTTCTTTCATCGCCTGGGCAGAGAACTGAGTAATTGCCTCGGTCAGAAGTGGCACTGCCACGCCGGATGCACCACGGAAGGGCTTGGTGCGGACTTC
>Ga0172373_10009131_pt1 | contig 12391 bp, 9 predicted proteins | sample Lak10m_2_FD_114546 | JGI IMG/M metagenome (GOLD analysis project Ga0172373, IMG submission 114546) | Freshwater microbial communities from Kabuno Bay, South-Kivu, Congo - kab_092012_10m | ecosystem: Environmental > Aquatic > Freshwater > Lake | place: Democratic Republic of the Congo: South-Kivu... | reverse complement strand
TTGAAAGATGCTGATATGAAACGTCTATATATCATGGACTCCACGACGATTAGCTTATTTAAGGATATTCTGCGTGGAGTTGGTCGTAACCCTCTGGAGGGTAAAAAGAAAGGTGGAATTAAAGCCCATACCATCATCAAGGCCAGTGAAAATATAACCTGCCTTATCCGTTATAGTGAGGCTGTGCGTCATTATTATGAGTTAACTGTATTTGTTTTGTATTCTTTACCTTTTAGGTTTTTACGCTTAAAAAGCCACTAATGATATTCAATTATTCATGTTCAGGATAAATTTTATTTTTTTTTATCCTACTTGTTGTTTATGCTAACAGCCCCAAAAAACCTTGGATGCATAAACTTTCTTCTTTTCATTAAGGAGGAAAAAAAGATTAACATCCGGAATGAATGTAACGTAAAAGGCTATAAAACGAAATAAGCTCGGTAATGTTATGAATTAACAGGAAATGGCTGGCTTCGCAAAGTTATCCCGAAAAAACCAAGTAGTATCCACACATGTCTGAAATTTTGAATATCCGTTGAAATGGCTTCCAGCATAAAGTAGGAAAAGGAGCAAATATTTTTACTTTGATATTTTAATTGAATCTAATAACAATAATTTTAAAGGCCTTTCCACAACAATAAAAAAAGCATAAGAAAAAAATAATATCACTGTTAGGAAAATTATAACATTTAATGCAAAAGCGAAATAAAAATTTATATCATTAGTTAATGTAAGAATATACCTGCCGAATATTATGATGATGGGATAATGTATTAAATAAATTGAATAACTAATCGTTCCAATTTTTGCAAAAATTTTAATTATTAATATTTTTAAATTGTTCATATATAAAATATAAAAAATGCCTGTAAAAATGATTAAAAGAATAATCAATTTATAAAATAAAATCAATAATAAATTATATTTGTAATTTAATTTTAATATATAAATAAATATATATGATGATATTAAAGATAAAAGAGAAAAATAAAAATGTTTTTCTTGAAAATTTCCTTGAAATTTAATAGAAAATAAAATTTCACCTAAAATAAAAAAATGAGCATAGCTTAGAATGCTTTTTACAACAGGTTGGTAGCCAATATTATTAAAAATAAAAAAAAGGAGAAAAAAGAAAATTTTTAAGGTAAATATTAATCTTTTAGGCTTTTTATAAATTATTAAAAATAATATTGGCGCCAGTAGATAATACTGCATTTCTATTTCAAGACTCCAGGCAGCACCACATAAAAATGGAAATTGTCCCGGATAAACCATATTATGAATAAAAAAGATAGATGAAATATAACTATTTATTCCATTTTCAATATTGATAGAATTAAAAAGGAAAAGGTTAAAAATAAGAGAACAGCTTATAATTATAAAATAGGGAGGAAAAATTCTGAAAATTCTTCTGATATAGAAGATTTTCAGTAATTTAATTCTTTCCTTTTTATTGTGTTTTTCAATTGAATGTGGAATGATTATTCCACTAATAATAAAAAATAATTCAACACCGAATCGGCCATATTTTGATATATCTAATATATTGTTTTTTATGAATGTCTGGAAAAAGTGATTTGGATGATTTAGATATAAATAATTAACTATATGAAATATTAATACCCCTGCAATGGCCAAAAATCTTAAACCATCTAGAGCGGGTAAATAGATATTATTTTTTAACTCATTTTTCATTGTTATGTTTCTAAAATAGATCAATGAAAATAACTAAAGTCTTCCATAATTAACATCTGTTTATTTCAATATACCATGTACAATTCCATAAATTTGGTCTGCTATAATAGTGTCATCAAATTCAGTACAAGCTTTTATTCTGCCTTTTTCTCCCATTAAATTTCTTTCTTCCTGAGAAAGGGAAAGAAATTTCAGGAAAGTTTCTGCGAGGGCGTGTGAATTTTTAATTTCCACTAAAAAACCATTTTCTCCGTCCTCTACGGCTTCTCTGCATCCAGCGGTTTGAGAAGTAATAATTGGTTTTCCCATAGCCATACCTTCTGTAATGGTTCTTGCAATGGCTTCCCTATATGAGGGCAATACAATACAATCAGATGAGGCAATGATTTCTCTTATGTCTTTGACAAAGCCAAGATATTGAATCATTTCCCCTTCAACCCACTGGATTAATTCCTTTTTATCAATGGTTGCTGGATTTTTTTCATCTATTTCACCAACAATTAAGAATTCAACATCTTTTCGTAAGGTCCCTACAATACTGGCTGCCTCAACAAATTCTTTTATGCCCTTATCGTATAATAATCTTCCGACAAAGGCAAAAATTGTTTTAGCAGATTTTTTGTTATTTTCAAATGGTTTAAACCAGCTTGTGTTTACGCCACAACCTTTTATGGAGATAGATTTATTTTTGGATATAATATGCAAAGATTCAAATAATTCTCTGTCTTCTATGTTTTCGAAGATTAATTTTTCATTTAAACTACCTGAAATTTTAAATAGTGAAGTAACAATACATTTTAAGAATCCACCGTGTATAAAAGGGTAACCTAGTCCTGTAATAATGGCAATAGATTTTATATTGAGGCTTTTAGCAGCAAATGTTCCATATATATTGGGTTTGTTTGTAAAATGAAGTATCATATCCGGATTTATTTTCTTGTAAATACTTCTTAATTCCAAAAACAACCTAAAATCAGTGAAAGGATTGACGCCATCTCTTTCTAATTTTTGTAGATTATAGTGTAATACAGCTGGATATTTATCTTTATAAATCAGATATTCATCTACTGGCGCTACTACAATTACCTTGAATCCTTCACTCAGAAATTTTTCAATAAGATTTAGTCTGAAATTATAGATATTCCAAGTGGTATTAGCTACCAAAGCAATGATTCCTCCCTTCTTATTCTCTTTCATCTATTGTTCTTTCAAACGTATTTTTATTTAAGAGGGGTAAATATAAGGGTTAAATTGATTTTGTAGAGGTACTTTAAAAAATTAGGACATAGTTAACTATTAACCTACTACCTTTTAAGATTTAAAAATATTAGGGGAGGTTCTAATTTTTCCCCTATATTCCATTTTTTTCCCTTAATCGTTTTGAACCTATTTTAATTCCATATATGGAATCTATATTTCATAAAATTTTTAGTTTTTTTATTTTACGTTCATATTATTATTTCTTTTCTGACTTCTATTTTTCTTTTTACATGTAAAAGGAATCAGATCTCTATTTAAAAAGAAAATTTCTCTAGTAGGTGACGTTTGAATTGGTCATAATCTATCTCCATTTCTACGGAAACTTTTTCCTTCATTGCCAGAACAGATAATCTTTCAGGCACATCAATTGGTCGATTCAGGATTCTTTCAACGTCTGGTTTGAATTTTGATGCATGGGCTGTTTCCAGTATTATTCCATAAGTGTTGGGATGACTTTCTATATATTCTTTTAAAGCGTGATATCCAACAGCGCCATGTGGATCAATGATATAGTTGAAGCGATGATAAACCTCCTTTAACGCTTTTTCTGTTTGATTATCATCGGCATAATTTCCAGTTATTTCATTTTTTATAATGTTCCACGTGGAACATTCGCTGGAATCACTTTGATATAAATCCAGTATTCTGGGGAAATTGGATGGATTACCAACATCCATAGCATTTGAAATGGTTCTGATTGCCGGTTTTGACTCATATATTCCTGTTGATAAATAATCTGGAACTACTTTATTTACGTTAGTTGCAGCTATAAAATGGTGAACAGGTAGTCCCAGTTTTTTTGCGATTAATCCGGCGGTGATATTTCCAAAATTACCACTTGGTACTACAAAAGTGATGTCTTTTGATGCCCTGATATTTTCAGGAATTTGTCTAAAGCTTTCAAAGTAGTAAAAGGATTGAGGTATTAACCTTGCTATATTAATCGAATTTGCAGAAGATAAACGAAGTTTCTCATTTAAACTTTTATCGAGGAATGCCTGTTTGACCAGCGCCTGACAATCGTCAAAAGTACCATCTATTTCCAACGCATGTACATTTCCACCTAAGGTGGTAAGTTGCTTCTCTTGCAATTCACTTACTTTACCTTTAGGATATAATATAACAACGCTTATACCAGGTACCTGATGAAAACCAAAAGCTACGGCTCCGCCAGTATCACCTGAAGTGGCCACAAGTATGATTAACTCCTGTTTATGTGCATCATTGTAATATTGCATGATTCTGGACATAAAACGGGCACCAAAATCTTTAAAGGCTAAAGAAGGGCCATGAAATAGTTCCAAAACGGCCATGTTGTCATTCAGATGAATATTGGGTGCCGGAAAATTTATCGCATCAAAAGTGATTTCAGCTAATTTTTCGTCTGGAACTGATCCTTCAAAAAGATGCTTAGCGATTTGAAATGAATTTTCCTGAAAGGTATTTTTTAAGTAATTATCCCAGAAAGATGGTGCTAATGGCTTAATGTCGGACATATACAAACCATTGTCTGGTGGTAAGCCTTCCATTATGGCTCTTTCCAGGCTGACAACAAACGCTTTGTTTTTTGTACTATAAAGTTTCATGAATAAATCGTTCTTTTTTAAGAAAGGACAATAGCCCCTTCTGAATTAATTTTGCAAATGTATGAAGTAGCAGAGATTCCATGTTGTATAAAAATATCCTTCATCGCTTTTCCTCCTTTTTCTGCCTCTGTAAAACCTCTGAATAAGGCAAAGACCGATGGGCCGGCACCAGAAATACTACAACCTAAAGCGCCTTTAATTAAGGCCATATTCTTAACTTCATAAAAATGTGGAATTAAAACAGCTCGTTGAGGTTCAATAATATGGTCCGTTAAAGATCTTCCAATTAGTTCATAATCAGATTGATAGAGTCCAGCTATAAAGGATGCCAGATTTCCTGTTTGGGAAATACAGCGTTGGAGGGATATCTCTGGTTTTAAGATATTTCTGGAGTCTCTGGTTAAAACTTCCACCTCCGGATAAATTACGGTTGCAACTAAATCATCAGGTATAGGTAAAGAGGTGATATCAAGCGTTGCATTATCACGTATTAAAATGATGCCACCAAGCAAAGAAGGTGCAACATTATCCGCATGATAAGAACCGTCGGCGAGTTGTTCGCCCAACACGGCAAAATGAAGTAACTCCTTCTTGGTTAGTGGATTTCCCAACAAGGTATTTACAGCAAAAACGCCAGCCACAGCACTGGCAGCACTGGAACCAAGGCCACTTCCAAAGGGCATTTTTTTGTGAATATCGAGCTCTATCCCCACATCGCTTTTCCCCAGAAAATTCAATAGTGACTGAGCCGAAAAAGTAGCCGTATTTTTTTCAGGGTTATATGGCAATCGGTCCGTTCCGGTTATCTGGCCAATACGCATACCCTTTCCATCAGAAAATCGTGCCACTACTTCATCTCCCGGACTTTGTAAGGCAAAGCCCAAAATGTCATAGCCTACCCCAATATTGGCCACAGAGGCTGGCGCAAATACACGAATTTCCATAAGATTAATTGAGTTGATTGGCAATTTTAATAATTTCAGAAAAAATACCTGCGGCAGTTACCTCAGCTCCGGCGCCGGGACCTCTGATCACCAGAGGCCTCTCCTTATATCGGGAAGTAGTGAAAACAATCATATTGTCACTACCACTGAGCTGGGCAAATGGATGTGTGTCAGCTAATTTTTCTAATGAAATGCTTGCCTTCCCTTCTTCTAATCTGGCAACCATACGAAGCACTTTATTCTCTGCTTTAGCCGCTGAATAAAGCTGGTCAAAGCTTTCATTTTCAGCAGCTAAAGTTTGGATAAAGGCAGGTACATCAGGTGCATTCTGACAATATTCAGAAAGAACGGGAGTAACAACTACATCCTCACTTTCTATAGTCGTACCAGCTTCTCTGGCCAGTATAATAAGCTTTCTCTTTAAGTCAGTACCATTCAAGTCAATTCTCGGGTCTGGTTCAGTATAGCCTAAAGCCATCGCGTCTTCAACAATTTGGCTGAATGATTGGTCATTATTCCCAAAAGTATTAAAAATATAAGAAAGAGATCCCGATAAAACAGCCTCCAGTTTAATGATTCTGTCTCCACTGTTAATCAGATCATTTAAGGTGGAAATAACAGGTAAGCCAGCACCGACATTAGTCTCGTACTGAAACATGACACCCCTTTTTCTGCTCAAGGATTTTAAGGACGCGTATTTTTCATAACCAGAGGAATTGGCTATTTTATTGGGTGTAGAAATGGAAATGCTGGCATTCAGAATGGTCTCATAAAAATGGGTAATTTCCTCATTTGCCGTGTTGTCAATAAAAATTGCGTTGGGTAAATTAATGTGTTCCATTTCTTCCACAAAGCTGGAAAGATTGCTGGTCTCCCCCATATCATGTAACGTTTCCTTCCATTGTTCCAATGAGATTCCATCCCGATGAAAGTACATTTTCTTACTGTTTGCTAAACCAACTAATTTTAAGTCCAGGGAAAGTTCCTTTTTCAGATAGGCTTCCTGTGCCCTTATTTGATTTAACAGGGTACCGCCGATAAGTCCGCATCCAACCATAAATAGGTGAATGGTTTTTGTGTGAGAAAGGAAAAAGGCCTCATGCATCACATTTAATGCTTTGGACTCATCTAATCGGCTGATCACCACGGAAATGTTCAATTCAGATGATCCTTGTGCTATTGCTGCCACATTAATCCCATTTTTACCCAGGGATTGAAATAAACGTCCTGCCACACCCGGAAAATAGCGCATTCTTTCCCCAATGACAGCCACCACGGCTAAATCTGTTTCTACTTTTAATTTGTCAATCAGTCCGTTCTGGATTTCTGTTTCAAATAATCCCTCAACTATTTCTTTTGCCAGCAGTGCCTGATCTGGTTGTATCGCAAAAGAAATAGAATGCTCGGAGGATCCCTGAGTAATAAGAATTATATTAATGGATTTTTGGGCCAAGCCGGAAAATAACCGGCCTGATATGCCGGGTACCCCAATCAGGCCACTACCTTGCAATGTTAATAAGGCAATATGTTGAATGGATGAAATACCTTTAACCGGGTTGTCACTCAATTCAGCATGATTTGAAACTATGGTGCCCTCAAAAGTAGGATTAAAAGTATTTTTAATATAGAGGGGTATCTTTTTAGTTAATGCAGGTTGAATGGTAGGTGGATAAATAACTTTTGCTCCAAAATGAGACATTTCCATCGCCTCTGCATAAGTCATTTTATAAATGGTAAATGCCTGGGGTACCTTTCTGGGATCAGCGGTAAGAACACCATCTACATCCGTCCAGATTTCAATAGCCGCTGCATCAAGTCCGGCACCTAGTAGCGCCGCTGTATAATCAGAGCCTCCCCTTCCCAATGTTGTTGTCAAGCCTCCTTTTCCCGCACCAATAAATCCGGTAACTATTTGAATTTCATTTGTTTGGGAATAATATTCTTTAATTTTTAAATAAGTATTTTCTAAGTCAACCTTCGCATTTCCAAAGTTTTTATCGGTCCTGATGATCTTTCTGGCATCAAGATAAGCGGCGGGAATACCCGCTTGTTTTAGCACATGGGAAATAATAAAAGCAGAACTCCTTTCTCCGAAACTCAGCACATAATCCATTGTTCTTAAAGAAGCTTCCCTGACAAGAAATACCCCGTGAAGTAAATTCTTCAAAACTTCCTGATTGTTCTCTAATTCAGCTATTACAATACTCCTGGTCGGTTCAATGAGTAAGGATTCGGCAGCTTCCAGATGACGTAACCGGAATTGTTCGTGCAGGTTAAGGTAACTGTTATCTCCATTGGCTGCCTGTTGACTCATCTCAATAAGTTGGTCGGTAACGCCACCAAAGGCTGAAAAAACAACGGTGAATGGTTGTCCACTAAGATAATAATCTTTAAGAATGGTAACAATTCCCCTGATTCTTTCAGGTTTTCCGACTGAAGACCCACCAAATTTTAACACTTTCATTTCCTGAAATTTTATAAAAAATTATAATAACCAACAAGTTGGCGTTCAAATTGAATGATAAGGTTTATTTGGTTTTTCAGGCTAAGTTTTGCAAATGTAGGGAAATTGACAGGATACGGCTAATTTGAACTTAATAATTTTATCATAAGACCATGTTTTAGAATTCCAACACCACATACACCAGGCTAGAAATATGGGATAATCAATTGCCTGTATGTTTTATAGAAGTAATCGATACATTCATCTTCTGGACGAATTATTTCCAGGCCGATTAGCTGGCAGGCTTGATAAATATCATGCAATGTTGCCAGGGAAGGTTTTTTATATTTTTTTCAAAGGTAAATCCCGCCACCTTTAGTTCTTTAACAGCCTGTTCTTCAGTCATTTTGTGGATATCCTTAATGGGCACGGTATCATCCTCTGCTCTGAATTCCACCAATACTAATTTGCCTCCTGGTTTTAATGCCTTCAGTATGGAGACAGCCATTTCATAAGGGTAAGAAAATTCGTGATAACCATCAGCGATTAAAACCAGATCTAAGGTATTTTCTGGCAAGGAAACATTTGTTTCCTTACTTAGTACGGGTACAATACCAGTTAATTTTTCCAGTTTAATCCGGTTATTCAAATAATTAATCATTTCGGGTTCTATATCTACGGCAAATACTTTACCGTTTCCCACTTTTTTTGAAAGCAAGGCGCTATGATAACCACTTCCCGCACCAATATCTGCTAGAGTCATTCCAGGTTTTATATTCAGGTTCTTTATTAATTGAGAAGTATTTTCCTCCATTTCCCTTTCCTGTCTCTCAAGCCAGTCTATACCAAAGTGGCTCATCACATGGGCAATTTGTCTTCCCATGTACCATTTATTGATACCATTTGGATCTCCACCTTTGATTAGGTATCTACCTTGTGCTGAGGCACTTAGTGCGAAAATAAAAGCAATGAAAAGGGGTAAAACAGCTGTTAATTTTTTCATGGTTATTTCCCGATTAAATTTTTAAAAATATCAATAGTTTCGATACCAACTCATTTTAGCTTGAAATGTTTTTTTGATAAAACGGGTTTTATTCATCTAAGTTGCTAATCATTTTCAAAAAAAGAGTCAAAATAAACTTTTTCTAAACTGAGTGGTGACCCCTATATGGGTTAAACCGCCACCAAGATGGTATATGGATCGGCCGAAATCAAAAGAAAAACGTTTTATTTTCATACCGAAACCAAAAGAAAAGCCATTTAAACCGCCTATTCCCACAGTTCCAAACTCTTTTCTGTTCCGATGATTATAGCCCATTCTTAATTTGAAATTTTCATTTGCACCAACAATAAGTTCTCCATTGAGTATAATATGCCTGAAAAAATTATCAACAAATAGGGCAATCTGAGCTGGTTCTGCTATTTCTTCTCCAATAATGAGCCTTGCTGATTCATTATCCGGATTATAGTACCTGACATTCCATCGATTCAGGTTTTGGTAAAGGAATGTAAATCGAAAAGGTAAGTAGCGTAATTTCTTAGAAATGGCAAACTGGAGATCATTAGGCAGGGGTTCTTTGGCATTTTCAAAAAAATACGGATTTAATTGAAAACCTGCATTTCGAAAAACGATACCAATAGTAGTAAGTTTAGAGGAGTCAACGTAGTATAAACCAGCATCTAAAAGTAGGGCAGACGATACATATTCCCCTAAAGCAGATTGAGCGAAAGAAATGGTTGTTCCGAGCTGTAATCTATTATCTATGGAATGAGATACACCGGCAGAAATCCTGTTTTCTGCTGCCTTAAAATTGCCGTTTATCTGAAAATATTCATCGGTACGAGGCATTTCCCCATATTGAATATAATGCAGACCAAGATGCATCCAGGTTTTGTTTTCTGCCAGCTTAAAGGCATAAACAGCTTTTCCGCTCTTTATATTCCCGGGTAAAAAAAAGTGATTCAGCCCAAGTTTTCCAGTCATATCCTGATTTAAAACAGCTGGGTTACTTCCAATTAAATTAATGTCACTATCAGATACAGATATTTGATTTCCTCCAAGGCCTGTTAATCTGGCGGAAGAAGGCGTGTTTAAAAATCCAAAAGCGAATCTCCCCCCCGGGAATTGTCCGGAGAGCCTAAGGCTAAAAAGAAGTAAGAGGCATAAAAGTTGTTTTCTCATTGTAATGGATTTGTTTCTTTCCACTGGGTTCGACAAATGCCACCTGAACAATACATTTTTTTAATTAATTTACCATTTTCAGCATAAAAATATAAAGGACCATCTTCGGTGTTTCCATTTTTGTAATTTCCGGAAACCTGGATTTTTCCGGACGGATAAAACTCTTTGAAAGGTCCGTTTTCCTGATTTTCACGAAAGGTTACTTCTTCCAGTAAGGCTCCTGATTCATCAAATTTATGCCAGGTTCCGGTCATTTTATCATCAACATATTGTCCGCTCAATTTAACTTTATTATTTGGAAAATAGGATTTGTATAAACCATTAAATTTTCCGTTTTGATGCGTTTCAAAAACAGCGGTATCTTTAGTGTTTGGAAAAAATAATATTCTTACGCCATGCAGCACAGAATCCTTTAATGAATAAATTTCCACTGGGAATCCCTGATTATCCCTAATAATAACCTGTTCCACTTTATTTTCATGATTATCAGATGGGGAACAACCAGTTTGAAATAAAATAAATCCAAGGATTATAGGAAATGAACCAATTCTCCAGATGAGAAAAAACAGCGTTTTTAGGCTCATAACATTGAAGATTAATTCGAAATGATGGATCTGCCCATGCTTTCATAATAAAATCCCTCTTCCATCATTTGTTCCAGATCATACAGATTTCGACCATCAAAAATTTTCGGTTGTCTCATCAATTGCTTCATTATTTTAAAACCAGGTGTCCTGAATTGGCTCCATTCTGTAACAATTGCGAGCGCATCAGCTTCAATCAATGCCTCATAAGGTTCATTGACATACTGGATGCGATCACCTAAGATTTTGCGTACATTAGGCATTGCTTCAGGATCAAAAGCCTTAACAGAGGCCCCCTTGGCAAGTAATTCTTCTATGATAAAAAGAGCAGGAGCTTCTCTGATGTCATCGGTATTAGGTTTAAAAGCAAGTCCCCAGATGGCAATGGTTAAACCATCCAAATGTCCATTGAACCGGTTTATAATTTTATTTGCCAGTAAAACTCTTTGAATATCATTTACTTGCATTACAGAAGAAAGGATATGGAAGGGGTAATTATTTTCATTTGCTGTTTTTGCCAGGGCCTGAACATCTTTTGGAAAACAACTTCCTCCATAACCTACACCCGGAAAAAGAAAACGTTTTCCAATTCTTGAATCAGAGCCCATTCCTTTTCTAACCATATCAACATCGGCACCCAGAATTTCGCAAAGATTTGAAATTTCATTCATAAATGAAATTCGGGTAGCCAAATAAGCATTTGCTGCATATTTAGTCATTTCTGCCGATCTTAAATCCATAAAAAAAATAGGATTCCCCTGACGGACAAAAGGTTCATAAAGTTGCCGCATTAGTTTTTGGGCTTTTACGGCATTGGTTCCGATAACAACTCTATCCGGTTTTAAAAAATCTTCAACGGCAACTCCTTCCCTTAAAAATTCGGGATTAGAGACGACATCGAACAGATTCCTGGATAGTTTTTGTTCCAATATTTCCGAAACTTTTTCAGCTGTACCTACAGGCACGGTACTTTTATCGACAATGACCTTATAATCGGTGATGATTTCTGATAAATCTTTAGCAACAGTTAAAATATAAGATAGATCTGCCGATCCATCTGCACCGGGCGGTGTGGGCAAAGCCAGAAAAATGATAGCGGCATCTTTAATGGCTTCCGGAAGATTTGTGGTAAACGAAAGCCTGCCCTGTTTTGTGTTTCTCTCAAAAATCACGTCCAGTCCAGGTTCATAAATGGGCACTTCCCCATTTTTTAGTCTTGCTACTTTATTCGCATCAATATCGACACAAATAACATGATTGCCCGTTTCGGCAAAACAGGCACCAGTTACTAATCCTACATAACCAGTTCCAATAACGGCTATTTGCATATAAATGGGTTAATTTGAATAATAAATTCTATAAATAACATCAGCATAATCATCGGAAACCAGCATAGAACCATCTGGCAACATTTCCAAATCAACAGGACGACCGGAAACATCATCGTTTTTAGCATTTAACCAGCCTGTGGCAAAAGGTTTGTAGCTGACTGGTTTATAATTTTCATCAAGTGTCACCAGAGATAGCTGATAACCTGATTTTTTTGTTCTATTCCAGGAACCATGTTCAGCAAGGAGTATTTGATTTTTATAACTGGCTGGAAAATTATTACCTGTATAGAATTCGATACCCAGCGGAGCAACGTGAGCACCCAGTTTTTGAGCGGGTTTCACAAATTGATCGCAAGGGAATTTTTT
>Ga0172373_10009126_pt1 | contig 12402 bp, 8 predicted proteins | sample Lak10m_2_FD_114546 | JGI IMG/M metagenome (GOLD analysis project Ga0172373, IMG submission 114546) | Freshwater microbial communities from Kabuno Bay, South-Kivu, Congo - kab_092012_10m | ecosystem: Environmental > Aquatic > Freshwater > Lake | place: Democratic Republic of the Congo: South-Kivu... | reverse complement strand
GTGCAACAGGAAGCGCGATCACGGCGACGCGAGGTCATCAGCCGCGTCTCGGCGCCCTCTGCGGCCCGCGTCGAGCGCCCTCGAACGGCCCGGCGCGCGCGACTTCGCCCATCGGCTGTGCTAGGCGCCCGCCATGTCTCATGTCGTACAGACGCCGCGCCGCCTCGAACGCCGTGCGGCAGCGCGCGTGCTGCTCAGCGGCCTGCTTTTCGTCGCACCGCTTGCCACACGGGCGGCAGAGCCAACGTCGACAACGACCACTCCCGAAAGTTCAGCGCACGCAGCAGGATCGTCGACCCCGGCCATCGCGGCGCCGGTGCGACTGTCGTTCATCCTGGCGGGCGAGCTGGATGGCGCGTTGGCCGTCCCGCGCTGCCATGCCGGCTCGATGGAGGGACGTCACGCAGGGCACCTCGCCGCCTCCGTCGCCGAGGCGCGCCGAGACGCCGCCACGTCGGGCCGTACCGTGGTCGCCGCCGTCCACCTGGGTGACATCGTCGGCCCTGCGGCCATCACCCGCCACCTGCTCGCACAGCCGCTCGGCAGCCGTCGCTTCGCGCTGCTGGTGGAGCGGCTCGGATTCAGCCATCTTGCGGCCGGCAACCACCTTCTGACGCTGCCGGCGACGCTGCTGGCCGAGGTCACCGACGAGCTGGGACACACCACCGCGCAGCTTCTCTCGCCCAACGTGACCTGCGCCGATCGGCCCGACTGTCTCGCCCTCGAGAAGCTCCCGCCGGTCGTCGCCCTCGAGGCGTCCGGGATCAAGGTGGCGCTCGCGGGCGCGCTAGGGGCTGGCGCTTTCGCTGCGATCGACGCCCCGCAGCGCACGGGGCTCACGCTCAAGCCGCCGGAGGAGACGCTCGAGGCGCTGCGTGCCCGGTCGAAGGCGGAGGGCGCGGCGCTGCTTGTGCAGGCCGTCCACCTGCCGGGTGGGCCCGGCGCCAGTGAGGAACTCGAGCGGCTGCTGGCAGGCGGCCGACAGGGCGAGTTGCTGCTCTCCAACCGCCTCCCCGGGCAGCAGGGACAGGCGGCGGCGCTGCTCTCGCGCACCGGGGTGGGGCTCGGGGCTGCCGGCGGCACCGAGACTTCCGTCGTTCGACTCGATCTCGACATCGTGCCGCCCTCCTCGGCGGGGGCTCCGGCACGCATCATTTCCGCCTCGGCCGCCCGTTTCGACGCCGAGAGACCGGACGCCGAGGTGACGGCCCAGGTCGCGACGCTCGTGTCGGATTACTGCCGGTCACTGCGGGAGACACTCCAGACACGCCCCGATGGTGTCATCGAGCGGGAGGCGTTCGCCGACTTTCTGCTGGACGAAATGCGCGAGTTGACCCGCGCTGATGTCGCGCTCGTCAACATCGGCATCCTTCAGGCGACGGCGTTTCCGTTCCAGGTCGGCGTGACGGAGGCCGATATCGACGCCGCCCTGCCCTACGACGACGACTTGATGGTCGTCAGCGTGGCAGGCAGCCGGCTGCGCGCCATGGCCGAGGCCGTCGTCAAGCGCGGCACGCGGCTGCGCTGGGCGGGGGTGAGGCAAAAGGACGGCGCGTGGCGCGTCAACGACCGGCCGCTCGACGACATGAGCCGGTACCGCCTCGTCCTGCCCGACTACCTCGTGCGCGGTGGCGAGGACGGCGTCGCGACGACGCCCAACGCGGCCACTGTGCAGGTCGACGGCGAGCCGCTCCGTCTGCGCGCCATGGCGCTCGAGTCACTCTCCCGCGAGGGGCGGACGCTGCCGGCGCATCCGGAGCCGGACAGGCTGGGTCTGTCGCGACGGCTGCGCTGGACTGCCAGCGGCGCGCTCACCGTCACGGGGCTCGCCACCCGCCCGACCAATGATGCGGCTTACGGCGACCCGCGCCTCGATCGGACCTCGGCGACGGTGCTGCGCGGAGAGCTGACAGGCCGCACGGACGCCGACGCGCTGGACCATTCGCTCCGGTTCTCCGCTCGGGCGCGTTACGCGATGAGCGGCGCCACCACCGATGTCCTGCTCCCGAGCGAGAACCAGCTCTACGGCGAGGCGCTGTACCGGCTGCGGCTGCTGCGCCGGCTTGCCCAGGACGCCTGGTGGGGGCCGGTGCCGTACGCGGTGGCGTCGCTCGACACCGAGCTGGTGCCCGACGTCACAGGCGCCATCCGTTACCAGGAGACAGGCACGGCGGCGGGGCTGCGCCTCAACCCCTTGGGGCGGTTCGATCTCAAGCTGGGCGCCGCCCTCCGGCGGCAGCTGCTGGACGCCTCCGCCCCCAACAAGCTGGGCGTCGAGACCGGTTATGAGCTGCCGCGGTTCACGGCGCTGCGGCTGGGCGGGCTGCCGGTCGACCTGGAGAGCAACCTCGACTACTTCGTCTCCGGCGGCGGCTCGGCGCTGTCGCAGGAGGTGCGCCTGCGCGCGCGCCTGCTGCTGCCGCTGGGCGACATCCTCTCGATCACCACCGGCGTCGACCTGCTCGCGATGCAACTGGGGGCACAGCCATGGGCCTCCGTGACCGACGCGACGCTCGGGCTCACCGCCCGACTCGACGCGGCGGTGCAGCAGTTCTGAGGGCGATGCAGGGGGTCTCGTTGAGCGGAGCGCGGATCGCGCGCCAGCCCATGGGCGCGGACGGGAGCAAGCGGCGTGCCGATCAAAAATTCGGTATTTTCGACGTCGAAATTCCCAAATTTTCGCAACTTTTCGATCGAAACCGGCCCTTTGAGGTCCTCGGGTCCTCGATCAGGCCGCCCCGAGATGGCGTCTGGCGATGCCGCTCCGGCGGAGATCGATCGGCACGAATCGACGGGAAACAAACCCGTCAGAAGTCGGTGAGCCCTTCATTCACACTTCATTTCCGATACGCGCCGCGGACCTTGACAGCGTCGGCGCCCTCGCTAGTATCCGCCCGCTTTTTGACAGTCGGCTGCCTTCGAACGGCACCCAGCGCTCAAAACCGCTTCCAACTCGTCGACGCGCCCGACATGTCGTCCCGCGCGTCCGTCAACGTACGACAGCGCCCCGCGCTGACAGGAGTCGACCATCTCTCGCGACGCCAGAACAAACCGCCGTATTCGTGCTCGTGAACTCCGCGTCATCGGACCGGAGGGCGAGCAGCTGGGCATCATCTCGCTGGAGTCCGCGCTGATGCGCGCCCAGGAGGCCGGCCTCGATCTCGTCGAGGTCCAGCCCATGGCCAAGCCGCCGGTCTGCAAGATCATGGACTACGGCAAGTTCAAGTACGAGACGAAGAAGCGGGCGAACGAGGCCAAGAAGAAGCAGGTCGTCGTCAAGATCAAGGAGATCAAGCTCCGCCCCCGCACCGAGGAGCACGACACCGACGTCAAGCTGCGTCAGGCGCGCGAGTTCCTTGAGGAGGGTCACAAGGTCAAGGTGACGATCGTCTTCCGCGGCCGCGAGATCGCCCACCGCGAGATCGGTCAGAAGCAGCTGCAGGAGATGGTGGCGGAGCTCAAGGACGTCGCCGTCGTCGAGCAGGCGCCTCGCATGGAAGGCAAGGCGATGTTCATGCTGCTGGGCGCCGCCAAGGGTGGTGGAGGCGCGCGTCCGCCCGCCCCTGCGGCAGCCCGGCCGCCCTCCGCGCCGCGCCCGACCTTCCAGCCGGCCGCATCGCCCGCCGCATCGCCTGCCCCGGCGGCAGCTCCGGCCGTTGCTCCCGCGGCGGCTGCTCCGGCGGCGGCAGAGGCTCCCAAGAGCTGAGTCGGAACACCGACACCGAAGTCAGGCGGCCGCGGCGGATCATCCGATCCACGCGGCCGTCTCGGTTCCGGCGCGACTTCATGACTTCATGCGGCCGAGTCGCTTCCCGGACAAGAGGTCGTCACCGTCGATCCTCGACGGCAGACCGCCGGGCCTCCGCATTCTGGCCACGGTCCGGACCGTGCCAGAGATGGCTCAGGGAGGTCGGATATCGTCGACGGCCGGATCGCCTGTCGCACCGGTCATCGACGCCCGTCAGCACCGTCCAGGGCCTCCGCAAAGTCGCACCGTCCGTGGCTGACTCACGCGGTCGACACTCGTGAACCGGCTCGCGCGCCGGGATTCAGCTCTCCTCTCCCCTGTCGCGGCGGCCGGAAGGCCGCCGATCCTTGGAATCTTGGCGTTGCCTCCGTGATTTCGACGGGATCGAATGAGCCGAGAGCATGGCCTGTCCGTGCCTCGCCGACTTTGCGGGAGCCCGTCAGCACCGTCGGGATGTTCTTGACGTGGAGGTCATTTCCTGACACAACGCCCGCCCCGCCGCCGGACCTGCGTCACCGGCTCCAGAGGCGGCTACCTGCGGGCTCCGGTCGACGGACCCACTTCCGCTGGCGGTGTGCGTCACAGCATGGCACCCCGGCCCGAAAGAACCTCATGGCCAAGTTCAAGCTCAAGAGCAAGCGGTCCACCGTCAAGCGCCTGCGCGCCACCGGCTCCGGCAAGGTCAAGTTCGGCCGCACCAACAAGCGGCACCTCCTGACCGGCAAGGCCCGCGGCCGCAAGAACAGCCTGCGCGGCAGCGGCATCCTCAGCAAGCAGGACACCCGCCTGGTGATGGCCACCGTGCCCTACGGCCTGCCCAAGTGATGCCCCTCCCCCGTGCGCTGGGCGCGCGGGGGATCTGTTTGTCGTCACGCCCGTGACGGCCGCCGCCCAGCGGGTGCCGGCGAACCAAGCACCCCGCATCGGGAAAAGCGCCCATGAAGCGTCCGGCTCCGTCCGGACCGCGCCGACCCAACGAGGCAAGAGATGCGCGTCAAGAGAGGTTTCAAGGCTCGTCGTCGCCGGAATCGGATCCTGAAGCTCGCCAAGGGCTTCCGGGGCCGCCCCGGTAATACCTACAAGCGCGCCGCGGAGGCGGTCGATCGCGCGATGATGCAGTCGGCCAAGGGCCGCCGCATGCGCCGCCGCGACTTCCGCAGCCTCTGGATCGTCCGCATCAACGCGGCGGCCCGGCTTGTGGGCACCACCTACTCGCGGCTGATCCACGCCATGACCACCAAGTCGATCCGCATCGATCGCAAGATGCTGGCCGACCTGGCTGTCAACGACATCGCAGCCTTCGGCGCCATCGCCAAGGCGGCGCTGGCGTAGGAGCCCGCACCGGCCCGGCCGCCTCACCAGGTGGCACCGGCTCGACGCGAGAGGCACATTCGCGGGCTCGCGTGGGACCACGGTCTCCATGCGGGCCCGCGCTGCTTCGATCCCCCGTATCGCCCGCCCGTGCGGCGCGCGCTTTTCGAGAGGCCCATGTCGCTCATCGCCGAACTCCACGCACTCCGCGTCGCCGCCCGCGAGGAGGTGGCTGCCGCCGCCGACGCCGCCACGCTGGAGTCGCTGCGCGTCAAGTGGCTCGGAAAAAAGGGCGCTCTCGCCGCCGCCCTGCGCGGCATGGGGCAGCTGCCGGCCGATGAGCGTCCTGCCGCCGGCCAGGCCGCCAACGAGGCGCGCGACGAGGTCGAGTCGCTGCTTGCCGAGGCGGTCCGGCGGCTCTCCGAGGCCGAGCTGGCCGCCGAGCTGTCGCGCGCCCCGATCGACGTCACGCTCCCCGGCCGCCGCACCGTCGCCGGCCACCGCCACCCGCTCTCGCGCACGCTGGAGGAGATCGTCGGCTGCTTCCGCCGGCTCGGGTTCGGCGTCCTGGAGGGGCCCCAGATCGAGCTCGACTACTACAACTTCGAGGCGCTCAACTTCCCGCACGATCACCCGGCGCGCGACATGCAGGACACGTTCTTCCTGCGGCCCGACTCGCTGGGCGGCGCCGCCGGCCGCACCGACGTGCTGCTGCGCACCCACACCTCCCCGGTCCAGGTGCGCGCGATGCTCTCCCGGCCGCCGCCGCTGCGGCTGATCATGCCGGGGGCGGTGTTTCGCTGCGACTCCGACCCCACCCACAGCCCCATGTTCCATCAGGTGGAGGGGCTGTACGTCGACAAGAGCGTCTCGTTCGCCGACCTCAAGGGCACGCTCGACGCCTATGTCCAGGCGATGTTCGGCGCGCGGGCCACGCGGTTCCGGCCCAGCTTCTTTCCGTTCGTCGAGCCGGGCGCCGAGATGGACATGGCCTGTGCCATGTGCGACGGCACCGGCCGGCTGGCCTCCGGCGAGCCCTGCCGCACCTGCAAGACCACCGGCTGGGTCGAGGTGATGGGCGCCGGCATGGTCCACCCCAACGTGCTGCGGGCGTGCGGCGTCGACCCGGAGGTCTACTCCGGCTTCGCCTTCGGGTTCGGCGTGGAGCGTATCGCCATGATGCGGTACGGGATCGACGACCTGCGGCTGCTGTTCGAAAACGACGTGCGGTTCCTCGGCCAGTTCTGAGCGACGCCCGGGAGCGTTCTCTCTCGGGCCCTACCTGCGGCCGGCCGCCCGATATCGCGCCGGCGAACCTGATGGGGATGTGACGATGCGCGTGTTGCTCAGCTGGCTCCGCGAACTGGTGGCCCTGCCCTCCGACATGACGGCCGAGGCGGTGGCGCGTCGGCTCACCGACGCCGGCCTCGAGGTGGAGGCGATCGAGCGACTCGACCGCGGCCTCGAGCAGGTGGTGGCCGCCGAGGTGCGCGAGCGCACGCCGGTCGAGGGGACCAAGCTCTCCGTCTGCGGCGTCTTTGACGGCGACCGCGAGTGGCAGGTGGTGTGCGGCGCGCAGAACTACGCCGCCGGCAGCATCGTCCCGCTGGCCCGCGTGGGAGCCGTACTGCCCGACGGCAAGCAGATCGGCCAGGCCAAGCTCCGCGGCATCGAGAGCTTCGGGATGCTCTGCTCCGCCCGTGAGCTCGGGTTCGACGACGGCGTCGACGGACTCCACCTGCTGCCGGCTGCCACCGTGCCCGGCACGCCGATGGCGCGGTTGCTCGGGCGCGACGACGTGGCGCTGGAGCTCAACGTCACCCCCAATCGCGCCGACGCGCTCAGCCACCACGGCGTGGCGCGGGAGCTGGCGGCGCTGCTGGAGCTGCCGCTCCGGTCGCCAGCGACGTCCGTGCCGCCGACCACGGCGGAGGGCTCCTCGCCCGTCGCCGTCGAGGTCGCGGCGCCGCAGCTCTGCCCGCTCTACACCGGCCGTGTCGTCACGGGCGTCCGGATCGGGCCGTCGCCCGCGTGGCTGCAGCGCCGTCTGGAGGCGATGGGCCAGCGGCCTGTCAACAACGTCGTCGACGCCACCAACCTTGTGCTGCTGGAGCTGGGGCAGCCGCTGCATGCGTTCGACCTTGAGAAGCTCCATGGCGGCCGTCTGACGGTCCGGACGGCGGCGGCCGGCGAGGAGCTGGTGACGCTGGACGGCAAGGAGCGCGCGCTGCTGGCGGACGACCTGGTGATCGCCGACGCCGAGCGGGCGGTGGCGCTGGCGGGTGTGATGGGCGGCGCCAACAGCGAGGTGTCGGAGAGCACCACCGCGCTGATGCTGGAGAGCGCGCTGTTCGACCCCACCGCCGTGCGACGGACAGCGCGTCGGCTGTCGCTCCACTCGGAGGCGTCGCACCGGTTCGAGCGTGGTGTCGACCCGGCCGGCGTCCAGCGGGCGCTCGATCGGCTGACGGCGCTGGTGGTCGAGCTGGCCGGCGGCGCGGTGCGCGGACCAGCGGTCGTCGTGCGTCCCCGGCCGACCGAGCTGCGCCGCGTGACGCTCCGTCGGGCCCGACTCGATGGTCTCGTGGGGACGCCGCAGCCCTGGGAGGCGGCGATCGCGCTGCTCGAGCGGCTGGGGCTGCGGGTGCTCGCGCAGGACGCAGCGCAGGCCGAGCTGGAGGTGCCCTCGCACCGGGGCGACCTGCACGAGGAGGTCGACCTGATCGAGGAGGTGCTGCGGGTGCGCGGGCTGCATACCGTCGAGAGCCGTGCGCCCTCGGGCAGCGGCACCGACGCCTCCGAGGACCTGACCGCCTCCGTCGACAGCCGCATGCGCGAGGCGCTCTCGGCGGTCGGCTTCGACGAAACCGTCAACTACGCCTTCGTGGCGCCCGAGGAGCTGGCGCGGCTGCGTCCCGAGGTGGCGCCGCTGGCGCTGCAGAACCCGATCGCCGCCGAGCTGGCGGTGATGCGCACCACCCTGCTCGCGGGGCTGCTGCGCAACCTCGGCCATAACCTGCGCCACGCGGCCGGCACCGGGCTGCGGCTGTACGAGCTGGGGCGGGTCTACCTGCCGCGCGAGGCGCTGGAGGGGCGTCCCGGCGAGGCGCGGTTCACCGTCGCCCACGAGCCGCTGCGGTTGTCGCTCGCCGCCTGCGGCCCGCGCGGTCGGGGCTGGACGGCCGGCAAGGAGTCGGTCGACTTCTACGACGTCAAGGGCGCGCTCGAGCAGCTGCTGGGCTCGATCGGCGTACGGGAGGCCACGTTCCGTCGCGACGCCACCCCGCCCCGCTGGCTGCATCGGCGCTCGGCCTGCGTGGTGGAGCTGCAGCGCGCCGGTGAGCCGGCGACCGAGCTGGGCCGGCTGGGCGAGCTGCACCCGGCGCTGGCAGATGCGCTGGAGCTGCCCCGCGCGACCCTGGTGGCCGAGCTGGACGCCGACGCGCTGCGGGCCGCCGCCGTGCTGCTGCCACGGTATCGGCCGCTGCCGCGGTTTCCCGCCTCGCTGCGCGATGTCGCGGTGGTTGTGGATGACAGCGTGACCTCGGCCCAGGTGCTGGCGGAGATCGCCGCCGCCGACGCCGACGGCCTGCTGGAGGAGTCGCTGCTGTTCGACGTCTACAAGGGCGCCCCGCTGGCCGAGGGGCGCAAGAACCTCGCGTTCGCGCTGCGGTATCGCGCCGCGGGTCGCACGCTGACGGACGAGGAGATCAATCGCGCCCATGCGGCGATCGTCGACCGGCTCACCGCGACGTTCGGCGCGCAGCTCCGGGGCGCCTGATCGACCCCTGCTGAGCGGGACACGCACCCGACGCCCGCAGCCCAGACGCCCGCAGCCTGAACGCCCGCAGCCCAGACGCCCGAAGCCCAGACGCCCGCCGTGCCGTGCCGAGAGGCCGCGTTGCGGGGGTCGCGCTTCGCGTCGCATCGAGAGCCTGGCCCGTCGACGCCCACAAAGGCGAAGGCCCCGGTTCCGAGGAACCGAGGCCTTCATTGGTCGGGGCGGCGAGATTTGAACTCACGACCACTTGCACCCCAAGCAAGTGCGCTACCAGGCTGCGCTACGCCCCGAGATCCCGTCGAGCATGGGGGTTGGCCCGAACGGAAGGCGGCTTTTAGCTGCGCTCGCCCGAGGCGGTCAAGATCAAACGGGCCGGCAAGCGCGAAAAGTCCCGTCGGCATCGCGCGCCGCACCGACGGCAACCGCGCGCGTCGTCAGCGCAGATCCTTGCGCTCCTGCCGGTTGATCGCCTCCTTGAGCACCTTGCTGAGCTTGAAGGTGACGACCCGTCGCCCTTCCAGCGTCATCGCGGCACCGCTGCGCGGGTCGCGCCCCACCCGCGCCGCCTTGGACCGCACGGCAAAGGTGCCAAAGCCGGAGAGCCGCAGCGGCTCGCCCCGCACGAGGCTCTGCTTCATCGCGGCCAGCAGGGCCTCGACAAGCTCCTGCGATTCCTTGCGACCGAGGCTGGCCCCGGCGCAGACGGCCTCCACGAGATCGGCCTTGGTCATGACGCACCGTCCACTGCGAACAGGAAAGAGTCGACGCTAGGGGAGGTCCGTCGGAGGGTCAATCGGCCTTTGGCTGAGATGCCGCGCTCGAGCAGGCGGTCCACGATTCCGACGGCGCGATGACGCCACGACCCACCGCTGGCGCCGGATGAATGGTATCGATCGCGCGCCCATTTCTGGCCGCCGGAGTCGACCTTGGCCGTCGTCAACGTTCTGCATGGACTCACGCTCGCCGCGGTGAACCGCGTCGTCCGGCTGCTGGAGCCGGCCCGGGCCGCGCTCCGGCGCCGCCTGCGCAGCGAGTCGCGGCTCGTCCTGGCGACGACACTGGTCGCGGGCGCTGTCTGCGGGCTGGTGGCGGTCAGCTTCCACCTCGCGATCCGCAGCGCGCAGGCGCGGCTGCTCGACCGGGCGATGGACGCGCCGGGACGCTGGGCGCTGCTGCTGACGATCGTGACGCCGGTGCTGGGCGCGCTGGTGGCGGGGCTCATCGTCCACCAGCTGGTGCCGGGCGCCCGGGGCTCGGGCCTGCCGCAGGTCAAGGAGGCGTTCGCCCGCCCGCGAGGACGCATCCGGATGCGCGACGCGCTGGGCCGCTTTCTGGCGTCGTCGCTCCAGCTGGGCAGCGGCGCCTCGCTGGGCCGCGAGGAGCCGACGGTGCATATCTGCGCCGGCACCGCCGGGGCCGTGGCGCGTGCCGCCGGCCTCAGTCCGCTGCATCAGCGGCGCATGCTGCCGGTCGGTTTCGCCGCCGGTATCGCCGCGGCCTTCAACGCGCCGGTCGCCGCTGTCACCTTCACGCTGGAGGAGGTGGTTGGCACGCTCGACCCGTCGATGCTCTCCGGCGCGGTGGTCGCGGCGGCGGTCGCCTCGATCATCGAGCGGTCGGTGCTGGGCGGACATCCGCTCATGCCGGTCGTCTCCGGGGCGGGGCTGACGCACCTCTCGTCGCTGCTCACCTGCGTGGTGCTGGGCGCCGCGGCGGCCGCGTTGGCGGTGCTGTTTCACGACACGGTGCTGGGGCTGCGGGCGCGGTTCAAACGTCCGGGCGCGATGGCGGTCTGGACGCGGCCCATGGTGGGTGCGCTGGTGACGGGGCTGCTGGCGGCCGGCGTCTGGGTGCTCTTCGGCGCGCGCGGGGTGGCCGGCAGCGGCTCCGAGGCGCTGGCGACGGCGCTGGGGGGCGACGCCGGCTGGCGTCTGCTGCTGGCGCTCGGCCTGGCCAAGCTGGTGGCGACGGTCTTTTCCTACGCGAGCGGCGGGGTCGGCGGCCTGCTGGGGCCTGTCCTTTGCCTGGGCGCGCTGCTGGGCGCCGGCGCCGGCCACCTCGACCGGCTCATCCCCGGCCATGGTGATGTGGCGCTGGGTTCGTTCGCCCTCGTCGGCATGGGGGCGCTCTTCGCCGGGGTGATCCGTGCGCCCATCACCTCCGTCCTGCTGCTGCTGGAGCTCACCGGCAGTCAGGAGCTGGTGCTGCCGCTGATGGTGGCGAACACGACGGCCTTCGCCATCGCGCGGTTGTGGCGCCCGACCTCGATCTACCGGGCCCTGCTGACGCAGGACGGGGTCATCGCGCCGGATCTGGTGGCTCCGGAGCACCCGCTGGATGCGGTGACCGCCGGCGAGGCGGCCGTCGCCGATCGCCTGCTGCCCGTCCACGCCTCGCCGCGCGACGCTGCCCGACAGCTGGAACAGAGCAGCGGCGCAGGGCTGCTGCTGGTGCACGGCGACGGCCGACCGGTCGGGGTGATCACGCCCGAGGCGGCGCCGGCGCTGTTCGCCGCCGACCCGACGCTGCGACCGGTCTCCTCGTTCGCCCGCGCGGTGCCGACGATCCACGCCGACGCCCCGCTGGCCAAGGCGCTGGTGCGGATGGAGGACACCGGCTCGCATCACCTCGCGGTGGTGAGCGCCGGCCTTCCGGAGCGTGCCTTGGGGCTGTTGTCGATGGGCGACCTCGTGCGGCGTCAAGGCAACAACTCGATGCCGCCGCCGGTCCGCCGCGGGGCGACTGCGCCGGGGAGCGACGCTGCGACCCGCACGCATATCGACCCGGTGGCGCTCGCCGACCTGCCACTGCACCGGTCCGTCGAGGTCGCCTCGGCCGCGTCACTGCTGGCCTCGACGACGGACGACGCCCCGGTACGGGTGATCGCCCGCGGCACGGGGGCTGACCGCCGCTGGTCGGTGGTGCTGCCGGACGAGCTGCTGCGGCTGGGGGGGTTCAACGACCTCGCGACAAGCCTTGTCGCCTCGGATGTCGCCGTCCCGGCCGCCTCGCTGCGGGCCGAGGGGCCATCACTGACGGAGGCGCGCGTCGTGGCGGCGATCGGCACCCACGCGGCTCTGGTGCTGGAGTCGGACGACGGCTCTCCCCGACAGGTGCTGCTGCGCTCCGAGCTGGCTGCATGGCTTCTGGATCGACGCACGAGCGCCGAGTCGGAGCCGGCACGCGCCGCCGTCGGTTGATGCCCCACCTCCGTCGTCGAAAGATCCGCTGAGGATCCACGTCACGGCCGCGCACGGCGAACGTCGCGGCTGACGGCCCGATGCGACGCTGATGCGACGTCGCATCACCGCGAAAACCTACGTTTTCTCCATGCCGCCGATCGGACGCGCGGAATGGAGGTGTCGCAACGGGAGGCGAGTGGCTCTCTGGAATGGCTTGAAATACGCCCTTTTCGCGGCGGATGTCCCGATGCGACGGAGATGCGACGTCGCAGCACCGCGGAATCGCGCACTTTCGCCTGCTGTCGGCCGGACGCTCGGAGAGGCGGCGTCGCAACGGACGCCGAGGAACTCTCCGGACCGGCTTGAAATCCTCCTTTTCG
>Ga0172373_10009125_pt1 | contig 12403 bp, 9 predicted proteins | sample Lak10m_2_FD_114546 | JGI IMG/M metagenome (GOLD analysis project Ga0172373, IMG submission 114546) | Freshwater microbial communities from Kabuno Bay, South-Kivu, Congo - kab_092012_10m | ecosystem: Environmental > Aquatic > Freshwater > Lake | place: Democratic Republic of the Congo: South-Kivu... | reverse complement strand
TCTTTGCCAGCGCCAGCACCTCCTGCGCTTTTGCTTTCTTGCTGGTTAAAACTGTAACTCCAATTAGTAACGGCTTGGGTAGTTTATAAGTCTTCGCCTGTTCCCTTGCCGAAACCACAGCAGCTTCCAGCATCTCCCTGCCTCCGGAAATATGCAAAGTGAGCATTTTAACCTTGAGGCGCGTTGCCGCAGCCACTGCCTTAGCCACGGTATTGGGAATATCAAAATACTTAAGGTCCAAGAAAACCTGGGCGCCTTTTTCATGCAACATTTCAACAACTTCAGGCCCATAAGCAGTAAAAAGGTGGCTGCCTACTTTAAAAATATCTATCTTCGGGTAAAGTTTATCTACAAATTTCCTGGCTTCTTCAATCGTATCTACATCCAAGGCAAGTATAGCTTTGGAACCTGTTAATCTGTGCATGCTTTTAATTTTCCGATAATATTACTCAAATCCGGAATACTATTATCCGCCATATATTGCCTTAATCCGGAAATAATTTCAAGGCTTACTCCTGGATTAATAAAATTTGCGGTCCCCACACTAACAGCTGTGGCGCCGGCAATAAGAAATTCAAGGGCGCTCTGCGCATCCATTATACCACCCATGCCAATAATGGGAATCTTAATCTTATTATAAACCTCCCAAACCATCCTTACCGCTACCGGCCTGATCGCCGGGCCGCTTAAGCCGCCCACCCAGGATCCAATTCTGGGAGCGCGCTTATATACATCTATACTCATACCTGTGAGCGTGTTAATTAAAGCTACGGCATCGCTGCCTGCTTCCTGTGCAGCTAAAGCAATCCCTGAAATTGAAGTAACATTAGGGGACAACTTGGTAATTAAGCATTTATTGGTAAGTTTGCGCACCGCGCTGACCAACGCAAAGGTTTCCCCGGCATCCTGGGAGATTAATTTATTCTTTTGTAGATTGGGGCAGGAGATATTCAGTTCAATCGCCGAAACCGCGCTTATTTTATCCAGATGTCCAACCAGAACAGAAAATTCTTCGGGATTATCTTCAGCGGCAATACTTACAATAACCGGAATACCCAGCTTCTTTAAAAATGGCAGTTTTTCCTTTATGAACATATCGATTCCGGGGTTTTCCAATCCGATAGAATTAAGCATACCCGAAGGGGTTTCGCATGTTCGCGGAGGAAGATTCCCGGTCCGGGCCTTTACAGTAATGGTCTTAGTAACGATAGCTCCCAGCTTCCTTAAATCCACCATACCCTTAAACTCCTCGGCATAACCAAAAGTTCCGGAAGCCACCATTACGGGATTATTCAAATCAAGATTACCAATATTGACGCTTAGGTCTGGTTTAGCCTTCTTCACCAAGTCAACTCCTCGCCTGAAAAAACCGGGCCATCCTTACAAACCCTTTTATACCCTGTTTTAGTAGATACAACGCAGCCTAAACAGGCGCCGAACCCGCAAGCCATATGCCTTTCCAGCGAAAGCTGGCTGACAATATTATTTGCGCAGGAGAGCAAGGCAACAGCTTTTAACATTGGCTGAGGGCCGCAGGCATATATGCTTACAGGTTTATCGGCTTGAGATTTCTTTAACAATATTTCTTTCAAGAGATCTGTGACTTTTCCCTTAAAGCCCAGGGAACCGTCATCAGTAGCGAGCATCAACTTACAACCTAAGGTTTTAAACTCCTGCGAACAAAGCACCTGCTCCTTCTTCCTTGCCCCGACCAAAACTATCGGCCTGTCAAGCTTGATCTTCTCTGCCAGGAAAACTAAAGGCGCCACACCCATGCCTCCGGCAACTAAAATATTTTCTCGCTTATCATATTTAAACCCATTACCCAAAGGACCGATAACATCCAGAAAATCACCCGCATTTCTTTCAGATAAAAGCTGCGTGCCTGAACCGATAACTTCATAAATAAGCCTGACCCCCTGCTTGCTTACGCCGTGGATACTGATTGGCCTTCTTAATAATGGATCCGTTCCATCGCTGACCTTAATCTCTACAAATTGCCCCGGCATGGCAGTTTTGGCAATTACGCTGGACTCAAATTCCAAGTGCCAATAATTGTTTTTGAGTTTTTTATTGAAGAGTATTTTAGTTTTTATCTGCGCCGTTTCCATTTTTTTTATTTGTCCACCTGCTGAGCAAAAATACGAAAACTATAAATAGAACGAAGGTTAAAAATAACCATATGGATTGGCGGATATAGGCCTTAAACCCTTCCCGGGCTATATCCTCCCAGGATTCTACTAATAAGGTCAATAGAAGAAGCGTTAAAATTGAGCCGATCTCTTTTTTAAACCAGGATAGTTTTATAGGCAAGTACTCGCTTATATCCAATTTGGTTATCGTAAATAATGACGGCAGTATACGTGGCACTTTCTTGCAATAATCTTTGTATGATTCTGGAAAGGCAGCTAAAAGTTTTTTTTCTTCTTTATATATGAGCATTATATACCGGATGATAAAAACTGTAATAAAAATCCCCGCTGCCCACCACTTAAACACCGCCAACACCACTCCCAGGCCGATTAAAAATATACCCAGATACATGGGATTGCGCACAACCTGGTAGGGCCCGCCCTGTATTAATGCCTGGCTCTCGCAAGAATGCTCTGCCTTGTAACCACGGGCAGAAACGCGGATTATCTGACCTAAGAGGATAAGGGCAAAACCCAAAAGTTCTATATATTCCCCTATCCCGGCATTAATATTGTTACGGAAGAAAAACCTGGGGAAAAATACAACCATAACTGCCGCGCAGGTCATAATAATTCCGTTGATCTTAAGTCGTTTTTTCATGATCCATCCTTGGTAGAATTATTATAAAACTTATCTCTGGCACTTAGGGCAAAAATATGTGCCCCTGCCCCCCTGAGCGATTCTTTTAATTGGGCTCTTACAAATAAAACAAGGTTTGTCCTCCCTGCCATAAACACGATGAAACTTAACATAACTTCCTTGTTTACCCGAAAGCCGTACATAATCATCAATGGAAGATCCGCCGTGCGTAATCGCACTGCTTAAAACCTCCCTGATTTCATTATAGAGCGCTTTTATTTCTTCTTTGCTTAAACTTTGCGCGGATCTCCATGGGTCAATCTTAGCCCGGAACAGGATTTCGGAAGCATAAAGATTGCCAATACCGGAGATAAACGACTGGTCCATAAGCAAAGGCTTGATCTTGGTTTTCTTCTCAGAGAGCATATCCTTAAAATCGCCATAAGTCAAATCAAATGGTTCAGGTCCAAGCCCTTGGACAAATTTTATTTTTCTCCAGTCCTCAACTAAACGTAATTCCCCGAATAGGCGCTGATCATTAAAATCCAGGATCTTGCCTCCGGAAAGATAAAAGGCCACACGACTGCTCTTAGAACCACCTGGGAAAACCAGCTGCCCGGTCATTTTTAAGTGTATGGTCAAAGAAGAGCCGTTCGATAGCTCTAAAATCAATAGTTTTCCTCTGCGTAATATCTTTTTTATAATCAGCCCTTTGAGGCTCTTTTCAAATACAGCCGGCGAAGGCTCCCGTATAACCATGGGATTATGCACGCAGACCCTGGTAATTTTTTTGCCCAGGATCACCTTTTGTAAATCCCTTCTAATTGTCTCTACTTCCGGCAGCTCCGGCATACCCTTACCTATTTAATTTTCTTCCCCTTGACCTTATGATACTCCTGCAATGATTTCACGCTTAAATCTTTCTTCATGAACATCTCGATCCCGTTTACCGTTGCCTGGGCTCCAAAAATCGTGGTGGTATAAGGTATGTTGTAAAGAATTACCTGCGAGCGGATCTTGACCTCATCCTGACGGGGTATCCTGCCTGAGGGCGTATTGATAACCATCTGGATCTTGCCGTCCTTCATTAAGTCCAGGATGTTCGGCCTGCCCTCGGTGATTTTAGGCAACACCTTGGCCGGGATATTGTTCTTTTCTAAAACCGAGGCTGTACCGCTGGAGGCAAAAATGTTAAAACCTAAATCTTTTAATTTTTTGGCAATCGCAATCATATCTCTTTTATCCCGGTCATGCACGGAGATAAAGACGTTGCCCTTCTTGGGGATCTTTTGCCCCGCAGCAATCTGGCTCTTGATATAAGCTCTGGAAAAATCCATATCAATGCCCATAACCTCGCCGGTAGATTTCATCTCCGGTCCCAGCATTACATCTACCCCGGGAAAACGGTTAAAAGGAAAAACCGATTCCTTAACTGCCACATGCCTGGGGATCAACTCTTCGGTAAAACCCAGGTCTTTTAGCTTTTTACCCAGCATAACCTTGGTTGCCAATTTTGCCAGAGGAACTCCGATAACCTTAGAAACTAAGGGCACGGTGCGTGATGCGCGGGGATTAACCTCTAAGATATATACCCTGGCATCCTTAACCGCATACTGCACATTCATTAAGCCAACAATGTTTAATTCTTTGGCTAAGCGGCAAGTGGCCTCTCTTATCTTTTTTAAAATATCCGGAGATAATGTGTAAGTAGGCAGAGACATTGCCGCATCTCCTGAATGCACCCCTGCTTGTTCAATATGCTCCAGGATCCCGCCGATAACAAAAGTTTCTCCGTCTCCGATTAAATCCACGTCCACTTCGATGGCATCCTCCAGGAATTTATCTATCAAAATTGGGTGTTCACCTGAAACCTCGGCCGCCTCTTTAATGAATCTTTCCAATAGCTCCGCGTCATAAACAATCTCCATGGCCCTTCCGCCCAATACATATGACGGCCTGACTAATACGGGATAACCGATATTGCCGGCTACCTTCTGGGCCTCTTCAAAAGTAAATACCGTGCCGCTGTTCGGCTGTAACAGGCCTAATTTATCAATCATATGTTTAAAGCGTTTGCGATCCTCGGCGATATCAATGCTTTCAGAACTGGTTCCCAAAATATTTACCCCCGCTTCTCGTAAAGCCACTGCCAGATTAATCGGGGTCTGACCGCCGAACTGCACAATTACGCCTATCGGTTTCTCCAACTCAATTATGCTCATGATATCTTCGAATGTAAGCGGCTCAAAATATAGACGGTCAGAGGTATCATAATCAGTAGATACCGTCTCCGGGTTACAGTTAACCATAATGCTATCTACGCCCTCCTCCTTAAGCGCGTAGGCAGCATGACAGCAACAATAATCAAACTCAATGCCCTGGCCAATCCTGTTTGGGCCACCGCCCAAGATTACCACCTTTTTGTTCCTGCTTGGCCTTGCCTCATCCTTAGTTTCCTGGGTAGAATAAAAATACGGCTGCTTGGCGTTAAACTCTCCGGCACAGGTATCTACTAATTTATAAACCGGTTTTGAATTATTCTTTTTGCGTAATTGTCTCACCTTTTCCTCCTTGGCATTAAGCAGAAAGGCAAGCTGGATATCGGAAAACCCGTCAGTCTTTGCCTGCGCCAATAACTCCTGCGGGATATTGGGTTCATCTTCTGTTTTTTTGTTTTTATATCGCTTGATTTCTTCCTCCCTCTCCACCAGCTGTTTCATATTATCAATAAACCAGCGGTCAATGCGGCTTAAGGCGTAAATTTCGTCTATGCTTAAGCCGGCCTTTAACGCGTAACGTATATAAAAAAGCCTCTCGTCGTTAGGAATAGAAACTTTATCCTTAATCTGTTTAAGCAAAATGCTGTCTGCATTTTTAAGCATTTCATCGTTAATTTTATCCTTGCCATCGGCGCCAAAGCCATATCGTTTTATTTCAATTGAGCGCATACCTTTTTGCAGGGCCTCTTTAAAGTTCCTGCCTATAGACATTGCCTCTCCTACGGCCTTCATGGAAGTATTCAGTACCCTTTCCGCATATGGGAATTTCTCAAAAGTAAACCGGCAGATTTTAAATACACAGTAATCCACTGTCGGCTCAAAAAAGGAGGTAGTTTTACTGGTAACCTGGTTCATTACTTCTGGCAGGGTCAGGCCTATTGCCAGTTTTGTAGCGATCCTGGCGATAGGAACCCCTGTGGCCTTTGATGCCAAAGCCGAAGAACGGGAAAGCCTGGGGTTAACTTCAATAATCACAATTTTGCCATTATCCGGATTCTGGCCAAACTGGATATTCGCCCCGCCGCCTGAGATACCTATCTTACGAATGATCTTTTTACAAAGATTAACGAAGTTGGTATACTCCTCGGGAGTCAGGGTTTGGGCAGGAGCAACAACAATACTGTCTCCTGTATGCACGCCCATAGGATCAACGTTTTCCATTGAAGTAATCATAATTACGTTGTCCGCGCAATCCCGCATCACTTCAAATTCAATCTCTTTCCAGCCTAAAACCGACTGTTCCACTAAAATCTGATGCACCGGGCTTGCCTCAATACCTTTGGCCAGAAAAGCTTCTAATTCTTCTTTATTATAAGCTATGGCCCCCCCGCTGCCACCCAGACAATATGCGGGGCGCAGGATCAAGGGAAACCCTATATCTAAACCTATCTTCATTCCTTCCTTAACGGTTGTAGCGATCCCGCTTTTAGGAATATCCACTCCGATTTCCTGCATTGCCTTTTTAAAAAGATCCCTGTCCTCAGCGCAAGAGATAGCCTCTACAGAAGAGCCTATTGATTCAACTCCATATTTCTTGAGTACGCCCTGTTTCATTAAAAAGAAGGCCAGGTTTAACCCGGTTTGGCCCCCGAGGGTGGGCAATATAGCGTCTGGTCTTTCTTTAGCAATTATTTTCGTAAGCACATCCACAGTCAATGGCTCAATATAAGTAACATCGGCCATTCCCGGATCCGTCATGATTGTTGCCGGATTAGAATTTACTAAAATAGTGCGGTATCCTTCCTCCCTTAAAGCCTTGCAGGCCTGGGAACCGGAATAATCAAATTCACATGCCTGGCCGATAATTATCGGCCCTGATCCGATCATCAAAACTTTCTTTATATCTTTACGCCTTGGCATATTTATCTCCCTAACAGTTTACTGAATTTAATTAATACTGAATTCACCTGACCAAAACCGAAAGATACGGGATTATATTGCACACCTATCAGTTTTAATCTCTTGTTTTCAATCTCTTCCGGCGTATGGTCATTTAGGTTATAAGCAGTAACCTTTAGCCCCTTAACCTTGCGTAATGCATCCTGGTCAATAACATAGCCATGATTCTGGACGGTAATCTCCCCCTTGAATGAACCTGGCCTGGCTAATGGATAGTTTGCTCCCCGGTGCCCTAATTTTAACCGGGTTAGCCCCGCACCTAAAGCCGCTGCTAAAACCTGACAGCCCGTAGCGACCCCCAATATAGGTAGTTTACCAATAAGCGGCCTTATGTTTTGCGCTACCTGGCTTAGACCCGGATCATTTTCAAGCCCACTTGAGATAACTACCCCCTGGTGGTTAATTGATAAAATTTGTTTTGCAGTGGTATTATAAGGAAAAATGTTTAGAGAAAAACCTAATGCCTCTAATTGTTTTAAAAGGCTATTAGTTACCCCCAGGTCTAAAATCGCCAGCTTCCTGCCTTTTCCTAAAATCTTCGGCCGGGCAACCGATATTTCCGGTAGAAGAGTTTGCACAGGCTGTTTCTTAATCTGATTTATCTTTTCCGTTAATTTTTTAGTATCAAATTCTTTGGTAGAAATTATTCCAAACAACGGGCCTTTCTCTCTTAAATGTACGGCCAGGGTACGCGTATCCAGATTATAAATTGCCGATGCGTTCTTTTCTTTCAGGAAGTCATCCAGGCTTGATTTTGCCTGAAAATTAGAATAAATCCGGCTTTTTTCTTTAACTACCAGGGCGCTTACCCAAATCTTATTTGACTCATTAAATTTCGGAGCAACCCCGTTATTACCTATAAGCGGGTAGGTCAATACAAGGATTTTTCCGGCATTGGCCGGATCAGTAATCATTTCCTGATAACCCACTACCGCAGTATTCAAAATTATTTCCCCGAAGCATTCTGCGTTTAAATCACTGCTTGCGTTAAAGCTTTTACCATCCTCTAAAACTAAGATTGCCTTCATGGACTGACCTCTCCTATTTTGAAAATTCGCCTAATTTCTTTACAGCCTCATTAATATTAGAAACCTTAGTTACGCCTTTATCCCATAAGCCTAAGCTAATAATAGGGTAGGTATTGTATATACTAAATCTGCCTTATCTATTCTACCTAAGCCATATTATGTTAATATATAAACCACTTTAACCAATTTTTTAGCTAAAAAATGGTCTAAATGCTCCACATTTCTCTTAAAACCATGCCAACCTAACATTGAAACAATTTCTTAATTTCTTAACTCTACAATCCTACCCGATAGCTACTACTTTATTGCGCCTGGCAGGAATCAAGCACCTTATAGCTTTGATTTAACGAAGTCCTGCCGAGTTTACGAGGCAGGGTGAACCGCGCCTCCTGCCGATGTTCTTTTGCGCCTGGCAGGAATTGAACCTGCACCACCAGCTTCGGAGGCTGGTGCCCTATCCGTTGGGCCACAGGCGCGCTATATTTTCAAATAACCCATTAAAATAAATCGAGTTGCTGTTCGTGTTTCTCTTCAGGCGTATCTTTATCAAATATCGAAATTATTCCATATTCTCCATCGTAACCAGGTTTTATGCTTATCTTACCGGATCGCGCCCTCATTACGCCCTCAACCACTTTAGCCGGTAATTTTTTAATTAAATCTTCCCTGGAAGCGCGCATCAATATATCAAACTCGGTGCCAAAATTTGACAGGTAGCTTCGGTAATCTCTTTCTACTCCCACGCTCGTTTTGGCCACGCCTTTTGCTTCCGCGATTATCTGATCCAGTGAAACAAGGTTCTTAAAAGGTATGGCATTATCGGGAATAAAGCCTTCTTTGCGGTCAGCTAATTTCTCAACACGGTTAACTACCCCCACAGTTACATTCTTGCCGCACTTAGGGCATTTTCCGTTGTGCGCTTTTGTTTCTTGCGGAGACCAACGAATACCGCAAAGCCTGTGGCCGTCAAAATGATATTTGCCTTCCTCGGGGAAAAATTCTATGGTATAAAGAAATCTTTTTTTATCTTTGGTCTTTAAAACATCTCTTATGGTTTTATAATCCAGCTCGCAGTTAAAGACATTGGCTTCACGGCCAATTCTTGAAGGAGAATGCGAATCGCTATTGGAAATCAAGGTAAACCTGTCTAAAGCGCTTAGCCGCCAGTTCATCGTCGGATCGCTTGAAAGCCCGGTCTCAAGCGCAAATATTTTCTCTGTCTGCGCCTCAAAGCAGTCTTCAATCTTATCAAAACCCGACATCGAACCAAACACGGAAAACCAGGGGGTCCAGATATGCCCGGGAACAATCATGCAGTTTTCATCAATATCAAAAACAATGCGCGCTAGTTCTGCGGCATCCAAACCCAATATCGGCCTGCCGTCGCTGGCAAGGTTGCCTATCCTACCCAGCCGCTCGTTTATCTTGTCTACGCTTTTAAAAGAAGGACTGAAGATTAAATTGTGAATACGATAGGTCCGGCCATTCTTGGAATAAATACTGCTTACTTCTGCGGTAAGCATAAAATATATGCCCGCGTGTTTATACAAACCGTTGCCACAGTCTTCCAATGTATGTTTTAACTCTTCCAGCCAGAGATGGTGCGTAAAATCACCTGTCCCCATAAGAGTTACCCCTTTTAATTTTGCCCACTCTGCCAGATGTTTAACATCCATATCGCGGCTGGTGGCACGGGAGTATTTGGAGTGAATGTGAAAATCAGCGATAAATTCCATGGTTTATTTCTGGTATACTAACTTTCCGTTACAAATTGTATAATCTACTGTTCCTTTTAAAGTACGGCCAAGGAACGCGGAGTTTTTAGACTTAGAAATAAGTTCATTTTTTCTAACTGGCCACTCTTTCCCGGCCGAAATAACCACTATGTCTGCCGGCATGCCCTGGCCCAATGATCCTTTATCTATACCCAGGATCCGGGAAGGGTTACAAGAAAGTTTCTTAAACAGGCTGCTCCAATCTATCAATTTCGCATCAATCAGTTCGGTTATGCTTACAGCCAGCTCAGTCTCCAATCCAACCACCCCAAACTCTGCGCGCTCAAATTCAATATCTTTTTCATTATCCGTATGCGGGGCATGGTCCGAAGCAATGGCGTCAATTGTGCCATCCCTTAACCCCTGTTTAATCGCCGCCAGATCTTCAGGGCTTCTCAGAGGAGGGTTCATTTTCATGCTTGTATCATACCCCAAAAGCGCATCCTCTGTTAAAGAAAAGTAGTGCGGGGCTGTTTCACAAGTTAGCTTCATGCCTTTTTTCTTAGCCTTAGCGATTATTTCCACTGACTGCCGGCAGCTAACATGAGCAATGTGTACGGCTGCGCCGGCTTTTTGCGCTAATTCAATATCCCGCGCCACTCTTTTATATTCTGACTCATTGGAAATACCGCGCAGCCCTAACCGTGTAGAGTTAAAACCTAAGTTGATTACGCCTTTACCGGAAATCTTTTTATCCTCACAGTGGCAGATAGTCAAAATCCCGGCTTGCCTTGCTTTCTTAAACGCATCCAGCATTAGTTCGCTGTCATCCACAGAGCAGCCGTCATCGCTTAAAGCACAAGCGCCATTTTTCTTTAAGATTGCTGCTGGGCTTAATTCTTTACCCAGACGCCCCTTCGTAATAGAACCGCAAACAAGTACGTTAATTTTAGCGTCTTTGCTGATTATTCCTTTTAACAGTTTTATGTTTTCTGCGCAATCCATAGGCGGGCTGGTATTGGGCATGGCCAAAACCGTAGTCACTCCACCTTTGGCTGCCGCAGCTGTAGCAGTAGACACTGTTTCCTTATCTTCTCTGCCGGGTTGGCGTAGATGCACATGCATATCAACAATACCCGGACCAACAATTTTTCCTGCCGCATCTATTATGCTATCTGCCTGCGTTTTAATATCATTGGCCACCCTGGCTATCTTGTTGTTCTCAATTAAAATATCTAAAACGGCGTCGATTTTATTCACCGGGTCAACCACTCTTCCGCCTTTAATTAATATGCTCATATTCTTGCTTCCCTTGCCTGGGATACTAAAAATAAAACCGCCATGCGTACGGCAATGCCATTGGTTACCTGCTCTAAAATCACTGAATTTTTACCATCCGCCACTTCGCTGGATATCTCAATCCCCCGGTTAATCGGTCCGGGATGCATAATAATAATGTCTTTTTTGGCCCTGGCTAATCTTTCTTCGGTAATACCGAATTTTTTATAATAATCCAGCTGCTCCGGGAATGCCGTGCCTTCATCCCGCTCAAACTGCATCCTTAGGACATTTATCGCATCGGTATTCTTTAAAACCTCGTCTATATTACTTGATGTTTTTGCCCCGGTTTTCTCTATTTCAACCGGAAGCAGCATTTCAGGCGCGCAGACAGTAACATTGGCCCCTAATTTAGTCAAGCCCCAGATATTGGAGCGGGCAACCCGCGAATGCGCTATATCGCCTACAATAGCCACATTTAAACCTTTTATTTTTCCCAGCTTTTCTTTTAGTGTAAAAATGTCAAGCAGTGCCTGGGTAGGATGCTCATGCCATCCGTCTCCGGCATTAACCACGCTGATATCTAATGCGCCGGCAAGCATATTTGCCGCCCCTGAACAATTATGCCGCATGATAATTATATCTGCCTTAAGCGCCTGAATGTTTTTACCGGTATCAATCAGGGTTTCGCCTTTTCTGACGCTTGAAGTTTCTGTGGAAATATTAATAACGTCTGCGGAAAGCCTTTTAGCTGCTACCTCAAAAGATACGCGGGTACGCGTAGACGGTTCATAAAAAAGATTCACCGCGGTTTTACCGCGTAAAGCGGGAACCTTTTTAATCTCCCGGGTAGAGACCTCTTTAAAAGACTCCGCGGTCTCAAGGATCAGCCCTATTTCTTCCGCTGTCAGATATTCAAGCCCCAAAAGATCTTTTTTTGTCCAGATCATTACTCTTTCTCCGCGATTAACACTTCATCTTTTTCGTCAGATTCTTCAAGATGCACCTCTACTATTTCCTGTTTTGAAGTAGGGATGTTTTTGCCCACAAAATCCGCCCGGATAGGCAATTCACGGTGGCCGCGATCCACCAAAACCGCCAACTGTATTGATTGCGGCCTTCCAAAATCTATTAACGCATCCAGCGCTGCCCGAATGGTGCGCCCGGTATAAAGGACATCATCAACCAATACTAATTTTTTATCATTTATGTCGAAATCTATTTCGGTTTTACGCACCAGCGGCTGACCTGAAGCCAGGGCCAGATCATCGCGGTAAAGCGTAATATCCAAAGCGCCTGCCGGGATATCTTTGCCTTCAATGCTTTTTATGCAACCTGCCAGGCGTTTAGCGATGTAAACCCCGCGGTTTCTTATGCCTACAACACATAGGCCCGAGGTACCTTTGTTTTTTTCAATAATTTCATGGGCAAT
>Ga0172373_10009123_pt1 | contig 12405 bp, 10 predicted proteins | sample Lak10m_2_FD_114546 | JGI IMG/M metagenome (GOLD analysis project Ga0172373, IMG submission 114546) | Freshwater microbial communities from Kabuno Bay, South-Kivu, Congo - kab_092012_10m | ecosystem: Environmental > Aquatic > Freshwater > Lake | place: Democratic Republic of the Congo... | reverse complement strand
CAGCCTGTTCGGCTTCCAGTCGGGAGCGGCCCTTGCCACCGTGGTCGGCGTGCTGATCGAGGTGCCGGTGATGCTGTCGGTGGTCAAGATCGTCAACGCCAGCAAGGACTGGTACGAGGCCAACCTGCGCCGGACAAGCTGATTTCCATCCCCGCGCCAGGAACGCATCAGCCTTCGCCTCAGCGAAAAATCCAAGAGGAAGCTGAACCGGGCTGCCGCCTATGCCGACAAGACGCTGACTGATTTTGTGGTCGACGCTGCTTTGCAGCAGGCGGAGGCCATCGTGCGGGAGCATGAGGTCATCACTCCCAATGCCGAAGAATGGGAACGGCTTCAGGACTTATACGGAACCCGAATGAATCATCCGGGCTTCGTATTGCTCCTCAATCCGCCCGCCCCGAACGAGCGGCTTCAGCGCGCCCTTGCGGAATACAAGCGGATCGTCCGTCGTTGAGCCTCGGCACGGAAGCGTATGTTCACAGCCCCCGTTTCCCCCATCCCGGCGGGGGCAGGCGTCCGGCCTTGTGGGATTCGGGGGGAGAGGCCGGACGCCCTGGCGGCACCATGTGGGGACAGAGTGCCGCGTTCCGTCTCATCGCCCCCCACCGGCTGCGACCGAGAACACCTTGACCTCGCTTGCCACCGTTTCCGCCTGTTCGGCCAGTTGCGCCGCACCGCGCTGCATCTCCTGGGCGGCGGTGACGTTGATCCTGATGGCGTCGTTGACCTCGGTGACGCGATCGCGGATGCCGGTGGCGCTCTGCCAGGCCGAGATGGCGTGGCCGGCGATGTCGTGGGTGGAATTCGCCTGCTCGTCGATCGCCATGCGGACGGTGGTGGTGATGGTGTCGAGTTCGCGGATGGCGTCGCGGATCGCCGCGATGGCCGCGACGGAGGAGCGGGTGGCCGCCTGGATGCCGTCGATCTGGCGGCGGATGTCCTCGGTGGCGCGTGACGTCTGACCGGCGAGGTTCTTGACCTCGTGCGCCACGACGGCGAAGCCCTTGCCGACCTCGCCGGCACGGGCCGCCTCGATGGTGGCGTTCAGCGCCAGCAGGTTGGTCTGGCTGGCGATGTCGTTGATCAGCGTCACCACGTTGCCGATGCTCTGTGCCGATGCGGCCAACTCCTGGATCGAGGCGTTGGTGCGTTCGGCCTGCGCCACCGCCGCGGCCGCCATCTCCGACGACCGCGCCACCTGATGACCGATGCCGGTGATGGAGGTGGACAGGGTTTCCGCGGCTTCCGCCACCTGCTGCACGTCGTCCGCCGCGCCTCCCATCGCCTGGACCATCTCGTTGGTCTGATGGACGGTGGTATCGGCGACGCTGTGCATGGAGGCGGCCGTGGCCTCCATCTCGGTGGTGGCGGCCCCGATGATGTCGAGGATGACGCCGACTTTCTCGATGAAGGCATCCTTCATCAGCTCGGTCTCGGCATCCTTGGCGGCGATGGCGCCCGAGGCGGTGGTGGAGATGCTGGCGGCATCGACGAACAGCGCCGAGGTCAAGGAGGCGAACGCCCGCCCCAGATCTTCCAGGCCCGCCGCCGCACCGACGCCTTCCAGCCGCGCCCGGAAATCGCCGAGATCGAAGGTCTCGACCACGCCGATCATGTCGACGGCACAGCGATGCACCCGGCGCAGCCGCAGCAGGGACCAGACGGCAATCGCGGCGGCAGCCGCGCAGATCAGCGCAAGGGCGATTTCCATGTCACACCCCCCCCTCCGACACGACCGCCATCTGGGCGTCGAAGGCGGCGGCGTAGATGCGCTTCATGATCTCCAGCACCTTGGCCGGGGCCTTGATCTCCACCAGGGCGGCATGGATGCGGTGGATACGGGAAAACAGCGCCATAGGGCTGTCGCCCATGTCGATGCCGGCGCAGCCGCCCAGCAGGAAGCCGACATTGAAGGTCCAGGCGGGGTCTTCCCCGCCCGGCTGCCACCCTTCCTTGATATGGTCGGTGATGGCGGTGCGCAGTTCCTCCAGCAGGCTTGCCAGTCCGGTGATGCGGCTGGTGATCGTGTCTTCCGATGCCATCGTCTTTCTCCCTGTTAGCTTGCCTGGCCGAGGACGTGCCCCATGTCCAGAACCATGCCGACCTCGCCCCCGCCCAGCAGGGCGCAGCCGGTGACGCCGCGAATGCCGGACAGATAGCCCTGCAGCGGCCGGACCAGCACCACCTGCTGGCCGATCAGTTCGTCGACCGATACCGCCACCCGCCGGGCCAGTTTGCCGACCACCACGAACAGATGCCTGGAATCCCCGGCATCCGGGGCGGCAAGCAGACCGACGCCGTCATCGGCGGCGGCTCCGGTCTCCAGGAAACCGACGGGAACCACATCCTCCTGGCCCAGCTTCAGCATGGTGCGGCCATGATCGGCCGAAACCCGCATGATGTCCTGGCTGGGGGAATGAACGATGCGCTGGATGGCATCCAGCGGCACCACGTAGCGGACCTCGCCGACACGCACCACCATGCCGTCCAGCACCACCATCGCCATCGGCATGGTGACGTGGAAGCGCATGCCGCCGGTGGGCAACGCCACCACCCTGAGATCGCCGCCCTGGCCACGCAATCCGGCCTGGATGTCGGCGAATTCGTCGGCGCCCGCGGCGGCGTCACCGTCATCCTCGACGGTGACGGCGACGTGGTCGTCCTGGCGGACCAGACCGACGCGGATACGGCCCCGTCCGTCCTTGCCCTTGGCGACGCGGGCATCCGGGGTCTCGATGCTGCGGGTGGCGCAGAAGGTCAGCAGACCGCGCAACGGCCCCTTCAGGCTTTCCAGCATGGTGTGGTCGAGCACCAGATCCTCACCCGAGCACGACACCGCCACCTGACGGCCGTTCTGACGTGCGGCGGCTTCGGCGAAGGCCTCCAGCGGCTTCAAGAGCAGGGTCGCCGAGCGGGTGCGCACGGCGATGGCCTCCTCCTGCAGGCGGGCAAGCTGGGTGTTCAACTGCGCCTCGGCCTGAAGCGCCTGTTCGATGCGGCCGGTGAAGCCCTCCAGGGTGCGGCGCACGGCCCCCTGTGCCGCGCTCCACTCGCCGCCGGCCTTGCGGATTTCGGTCTCGACGGCGCGGACCAGATCCTCCTCGATCAGGCCGGTCAACATGTGGTGAACCATCGCCTGTCCGGCCACCGCCTCGCCGATGGCTTCCAGCATGTCGCCGGACATGGTGTCCTGCGAGATGGCCCGCCCGGAGGAATCCTCCGGAGCGACGACGTCCCCGGCGGCGGCCTGGATGCCGTCGCCCCCCCTGCGGCGGTCGGACAGCGCCATTTCGACCCGTAGCGCGCTCCCCTTGGGGTCCAGCACCGCCATCGCTTCGGCCAGATGGGTCTCGCCCATCGGCGTGGCCAGCAGGAAATCGAACAAGGTGACGTCGCCCTGGAACACGGTGACGTTGCTGATGACGGCGGCGATGCCGGAATTGATCCATTCCAGGAACTTGCCGGCCACCTCCTCGTCCTGGTTGAGGTCGGCGCGGATGATGTAGAAGTGCTGGCCGTCGTCCAGGGCGGTCTGGGCCGCCTTGCAGCTTTCCGGGGTCAGCACCTTGTGGAAGGATTTGGGCAGGCCCAGCCGGGCCTCGATGGCCGAGGACGAGGCGGTGCCGCTGGCAGTGAAGGTGACGGTGGCCGCCTCCTCGAACAGCTTCTCGATGGCCCCCATGTCGGGGGCGTCGCCCGATCCGACCGCGTCGAACACCAGTTCCATGCTGGCGACGAACGAACGGGCGATGTGCAGCAGCACGGGGTCTGGCGCCATTTCGCCCGACTGGACGCGGGCGAACAGGTCAACCAGCGACATGGTCAGATGGGCGGCGGTCTCGATGCCGTAATGGTGGCAGGCGTGATAGAGGTGCCGCATCAGTTCGTTGATGCGGTCACACTCGGTACAGACATTCTCGCTTTTCCTGACATGGTCCAGATGCGTGCCCAGTTCCAGCAGGCTCTCGAACACCCGGTCGGCGCACCATCCCCGCAGCACGGCGGCGGGCTGGACCTTGGCGCCCCGCACCTCGTCGGGGGTCAGCGCCTCGACCGAAGCCAGTTCCTCGTAGAACTGAAGCTCCAGCTTGCGGAACTCGCGGGCATCGGGATGGGCCGCCAGCCGGCCGGCGACGTCGACGACGCGGACGAGCCCCAGCGGCTCGGCCAGCGCCTTGATCTCGTCGGTCACATGGGCGACGTCGTCGGAATCCACACTCTCGCCGGCGGCAACCTGGGCACCGAACGAGGAAACGGCGGACAGCAACGGTTCCAGGGCATCGAAGAAGCGGCGGACATCGCTGCCCCCTGCGGAAACGGCCCCGGCCGCGGCGAAGTCGCGGGCGGCCATGTCGTCCATCCGGGCCAGCAGCGCCAGGGTTTCGCCGGCCGAGGCATCGGACAGATCCAGGAACGCGGCCATCACGTCGGGCCATTCGGGCATGCCGATCTGGCCGGCGGCATAGCGCAGGCGCTCGGCCTCGGATCTCAGCGTGCCCTGCGCGGCATGAGGCGCGGCATCATAGCCGTCCACCGCCTGGCGCATCTCGCGCATGACGTCGTGGACCATGCCGGCGAAGATTTCGCGGTACATGGAATCGTTGGCCAGGGTGTCGGCCGGCGGCGGATCGAAGATGACCGATTCCGGCGGAAGGTCGGGGTTGGGATCGGCGTCGCCCTCACCCGCCTCGCAAGGCTCGGCACCCTCTCCCGCGCCGGCTTCGCCGGCCCTTCTTGGATTCCGCGCAAAGCGCGGGGGCGGGAGAGGGGCTTTCTTTCTTGAACGTCGCTTCTTTTCACCCTCGCCCGCTTGCGGGAGAGGGGGGGACCCGACGTCCCCGGACGGCGGGGGGGTGAGGGAGGGTGCCGAGGCGTCAGCCGAGGCGGGTGAGGGCGCCACGGGCTCCTCCCCCGCCCGGCAACGCTCGAACTTTTCCGTCATGCGCCGGGCCAGATCCCCGTCGGCGTCGGCATCGACATCGCGGCGATTGGCGACCGAATCCTCCAGCATGCCCCGCAATGCGTCGGCCGCCTCCAGCAGCAGCGCCAGCATCTCGGAATCCAGCGGCACGCCTTCATCGCGCACCAGACCGATCAGGTCCTCGGTGATGTGGGCGCGGGCCTCGATGATTCCCAGGCCCAGCACCCGGGCGTTGCCCTTGAAGGTGTGGATGGCCCGGAACAGCAGGGCGATGGTCTCGGCGTCGGAGACCTGCTCGTTCAGCCGCAGCAGCGCCTCCTCGACGGTGTCCAGGGACTGGGCGCCGTCATCGGCGTAGAGAGTCCAGATTTCATCCATTTCGTCGGACATGTCGCCCTCTGTTGCTGCAATTCGTTCGTTGCCCCCTCACCCGCCTGCGTTCGCAGCCCCCTCACCCGCCCCTTCGGGGCACCCTCTCCCGCTTGCGGGAGAGGGAGGGACCCGCGTAGCGGGAGGGTGAGGGAGAGGCAGACCCGTCCGGGTGAAGGAGTCACATGCTCAGGCGCCCACCAGCTTCTTCATGGTGGACACCAGTTCCGATCCGCGCTTTTCGGCCAGATCCATCGACACCGCGCCCGAGGGCTTGGTGACGATGGCGTCGGCGCCCAGTTCGCGGGCCTTGGCGGCGTGGGGGCTGCCCGACACCGCGACCGAGGACAGGATGCAGATCTTGGCCTTGGTCTTCATCTTGGCGTGGCGCAGGAATTCCAGGCCGTCCATCTCGGGCATCTCGATGTCCAGGAGGATCAGTTCCAGGTCCGGCCACTTGGCCAGCTGCTCCAGCGCCGCCTTGCCGTTGGGGGCGGTGGCGACGATCTCGAATTCCGGCAGGCCCCGGATGAAGTTGCTGACCACGGTGCGCATCATCACTGCGTCGTCGACGATCATGATCTTGTGTGCCATTGGCATTTCCTTTCGTTGTTGTGGGGGGTGTGGCGCCCTCACCCTCCCGCTACGCGGGTCCCTCCCTCTCCCGCAAGCGGGAGAGGGTGCCCGAAGGGCGGGTGAGGGAGTTGCACACTCTAGAATTCCCCAAATCCACGTTCGTCATGGTCCAGCGGCAGCACCGCCTTGGCCGGCTTCCTGGCCGCCGATGTCCTGGCCAGCGCAGTATGGACCTTGCCCTGGACCGAGGCGTGCGGCTGGGGATGCCCTTGGGCGGCCATCATCGCCTTGATCTGGGCCATCATGTCGGTGGACAGGCGGTCGTTGCGCCCGCCGCCCCGGCGATCCGACAGCTTGAAGCGGCGGATTTCCTGCAGCATGCGTTCGGTGGCCGCCGTCATCTCCTCGGCGGTCGAGGCCAGTTCCTCGGCCTGCTGGCTACCTTCCTGGGCGGCCTTGGCGACCTGATTGATGGCGACATTGATCTGGGCGACGCCACGCGACTGCTCGCCGCTGGCGGCGGCGATCTCGCCCACCAGATCCTTGACCTTGACCACGTTGCCGACGATCTGGTTCAAGGCCTCGCTGGTCTGGCCGGCGATGCCGACGCCGGATTCCACCTGACGGACCGAGTTCTCGATCAGTTCGGCGGTTTCCCGCGCCGCCTTGGCCGAGCGGCCGGCCAGGTTGCGCACTTCCTGGGCCACCACGGCGAAGCCGCGGCCGTGCTGGCCGGCCCGAGCGGCCTCGACAGCCGCGTTCAGCGCCAGCAGGTTGGTCTGGAAGGCGATTTCGTCGATGACCTTGATGATCTTGGCGATGTCCTGGGCCGAGCCGTTGATCTCGTTCATGGACGTGACCATGGCGTTCATCTTGCTCTGGCCCTCGTTGGCGGCCTGAGACGTGCCCATCACCAGCTGGTTGGCGGCGTTGGCGGCGTCGGTGTTGGCCTTGACCTGGGAATCGGTCTCTTCCACCGAGGACGTCACCTCCTCGACCGCCGACGACTGCTCCTCAGAGGTCGAGGCCATGTTTTGCGACGCGGAATTCAACTGTTCGGCGGACTGGCCCACCTGGGTGGCGACATCGGCTATTTCCTGGAAGGCACTTTCCAGGTTCTCCAGAAACGCGTTAGTGACTTGCGATGTCTGGCCGAAATCGGCCATACGCAGAGTCAGGTCGCCAGTCTTCTCAATCTGCCCCAGGGTGCCCAGCAGTCGCTGCAACGTATTGAGGAAGTTATTGATGGCCCCTCCGGTCTTGCTGATCTCGTCTGTGCCATCTACATCCACCCGCATATCCAAGTTTCCGGTCTTCTCGATTTCCTGAATGACGGCCTGCATCCTGGAGACCGGAGCGACGATGCCCGAGCGGCCGATGAAGAAGCCGATGACCACGCCGGCCAGAATGCCGACACCGGCGAAGATCATCAGGTTGCGCGAGACCTCGTCAGCGGTTTTCGAAGCTTCGTTCGACACCTTTTCAGCCTGGTCATCGGTATAATCTCCATATTTGACCACCGCTTCCCGCAATGCCGCAGCCTTGGCCCGCGACTGAGCCACCTCCCTCAAGAGAGCCTCCTGCGCCTCGGACATGGTGGTGCTCGTATACTTGCGCGCGACCTTGAAGGTACTCTCCAGTTCCGGCAAGTATTCCTGCCAGCGCTGCTCAACCACTGCCAGCAGACGCGCCTGCTCCGGATCGGCGGTTTTCTTCAGCCTGCCAAGGCGATCCAGGAGGGCGGCCTTATACCCCTCGCTCAGCTTGACGACTTCATCCAAATCTCCGGGATTGGCGGCCAGACGGTACTCACCCCGGTTCAACTCGATGATATTCTGGTTCAGACGGGCGCCGGTCTCCATCTCGTTGCCGGCCTCCTTGATCTCGTCGGTGGCCTTGGACAGGATGTTCAGCCCCCACGAGGCATAGACGGTGATGCCGATGGCGACCGAGGCCATGATGGCGATGACCAGCAGGATCTTCACCACAATGGGTAGATTGGACATTTTCATTGCTGCGAGCCCTCCTTCAGGCTGAATTCGTGTTCGGATACGGACTCAGGCCGCGCTGGAGCGCAGCGCCTGAAGGTCCTGGCGCAGATCGATGCTTTGGTCGGAAATCAGGCGGCGGATATCGATGATGATCGCCACCTGATCGCCCTGCTTGCCCAGGCCGCGGATGACCCCCCGGCCGTCGCGGTTGCCGCCGTACTGGGGCGGCTGGTCGATGTTGGCCTCGGGGATCTCGCGGACGTCGCTGACCGCGTCGACGGCCAGACCGACGGGGATGTCGTCGACGTCCAGCACGATGATCACCGTGCGCTCGGTATAATCCTTCCAGTCCATGCCGAAGCGCAGACGCACGTCCATCACCGGGATCACCTTGCCGCGCAGGTTGATGACCCCCTTGATGAAGGCCGGCACGTCGGGGACTTCCATCACCCGCTGCATGCCGACGATCTCGGTGACGAAGCCGATGCCGACCCCGTATTCCTCGCCGGCGACGGTGAAGGTCAGGTACATGTCGTCGATGTTGTTCTCTTCCGAGAAGGTCAGGTCGGCCCCGGCCTCCTCCAAATTCTTCTCCGCTGGTTCAGCCATTCCTGTTGCCTCCTCTTGAGTCCGTGGCTCCCTCACCCGCCTCGCTGACGCTCGGCACCCTCTCCCGCATGCGGGAGAGGGGGGGACCCGCCGCCGCAGGCGGTGGGAGGGTGAGGGAGTTGCAAGCTCCGACCATCACAACTATTGTTCCTTTATGTCCACCATCACCGCCCGCAAGTTGCGAGCCGCCATGACAGACGCGGAAAAGCGCCTGTGGGCATGCTTGCGCGACCGGCGCATGGACGGGGCCAAGTTCCGCCGCCAGCATCCGTTCGACCGCTATGTGCTGGACTTCGCCTGCATCGAGCTGCGCCTGTGCGTCGAGGCCGATGGCGGCCAGCACGCCGATGGGGCCGACGCCATCCGCGACGCATTGCTGATGCGCCACGGCTGGCGGGTGCTGCGGTTGTGGAACACCGACATCCTGGGCAATGCCGAGGGGGTGGCGGTGGAGATATTGCGGGTGGTGCGGGAAAGGCGGGAGGAGTTGGGGCTGTGAGTGCGCGGCACCCTCACCCCCCCGCAAGCGGGTCCCCCCCTCTCCCGCGCCGGCTCTTCTTGGATTCCGCGCAAGGCGCGGGGGCGGGAGAGGGTGCCGAGCGGCAGCGAGGCGGGTGAGGGTGCCACGGGCCATCATCATCGCCTGAGCGCCCCCACCAGATGGGCCGGGATCTTTTCCAGCGGCAGCATGCGTTCGGCCGCGCCGCTCTCTTGGGCGGCATGGGGCATGCCGAACACCACGCAACTGGCTTCGTCCTGGGCGAAAGTGCGCCCGCCGGCCTGGCGGATCGCCAGCAGACCGGCGGCGCCGTCCTTGCCCATGCCGGTCAGGATGGCGGCGGCGGCATTGCGCCCGACCTCGCGGGCCACCGAATGGAACAGCACGTCCACCGATGGGCGCGAGTAGTTGACCGGCGCGCCGTCCTTCAGCGCCACCCGGTATTCGCCGCCCGAGCGCACGATGCTCATGTGTTTCAGGCCGCCGGGGGCCAGCAGGATGCCGCCGGGCAGCACCCGGTCGCCATCCTCGGCTTCCTTGACCCGCATGCGGCAGATGCCGTTCAGCCGTTCAGCGAAAGTGCTGGTGAACCCCATCGGCATGTGCTGGACGATGACGATACCCGGAGCGTCATGGGCAAAGGCCGGCAGGATGCGCCCCAGCGCCGGGACACCGCCGGTGGAAGCGCCGATGGCGATGACGCGGTCGGTGGTCTCGCCCAGCGACGCCGTGGCCTCGACGGCGGGACGCTCGCCGCGCCGGGCGAAATGGGCGACGTTGACATTGGCCGCCGCCTTGACCCGGCGGCAGATGTCGTCCAGCATCACCGGCAGTCCGTCGGCCACGCCCACTGTGGGCTTGGCGATCACGTCCACCGCGCCGGCCTCCAGCGCCTCGAAGGTGATGCGCTTGCCGGCCTGGGTCAGCGACGAGATCACCACCGTCGGGATCGGCATCACCGGCATGAAGCGTTTCAGGAAGGTGACGCCGTCCATCTTCGGCATTTCGACGTCCAGCGTGATGACGTCGGGCTGCAGCTCCACCAGAAGGTCGCGGGCGCGGTAGGGATCGGACGCCTGCCCCACCACCTCGATATCCGGGTCCTTGGCCAGCCCCAGGCACAGCACCTTGCGGACCAGCGCGGAATCGTCCACCACCAGGACGCGGATCTTCTTCATGGCCGTCCTCCCGCGGAGTCCGTGGCGCCCTCACCCCCCCGCAAGCGGGTCCCCCCCTCTCCCGCAAGCGGGAGAGGGTGCCCGAAGGGCGGGTGAGGGAGAAACCGCTCCCTCATCACGCCACCTTCCGGTAGACGCCGCTGGCGACCGCCTGCCAGCGGGTGCCGAGATCGCGGATCGCCTCGGTGACGGAGGTCAGCAGCCAGCCACCCGGCTCGGTGGCGTCATGGATGGCTTCCAGGGCGGCGATCTGATGGGGGCGGTCGAAGTAATAAAGAACGTTGCGGCAGAACACGACCTGGAAGGGCTTGCGGAACGGATAGGGTGTCGCCTTCAGGTTCATGCGGCGGAACGTGCAGATTGCCCTGATGTCCTCTGTCACCCGGTGCTGTTCTATTCCGACCGGAGTGAAGTAACGGCGAAGTATTCCTGAGGAAACCTGCTCCAGATGGCTTTGGCCGTATATGGCCGTTTCGGCGCGGGCGACCACCGGCTCGCTGATGTCGGTCCCCAGGATGGCGACCCGGCTGCCCAGGCCGTTCCGCCCGAACGTCTCGGCGGCGATGATCGCCAGGGTATAGGCCTCGTCGCCCGAGGAGGAGGCCGCGCTCCAGAAGCGCAGATGGTCGCGGCCGGCCAGCGCCGGCAGGATGCGGTCGCGGAAGAAATCCAGCACCTGCGGTTCGCGGAAAAAGAAAGTGTGGTTGGTCAAGGCGGCATGCAGGACCGCCAGTTGCAGCTCGTGCCCCTCTTCGCCCTCCAGCCGGGCCGCGAGGTCGTTGAGATCGGCATAGCCGAACCGGCTCATCACCCGGCTGAGGCGATGACGCAGAAGATCCTTCTTGCGATCCGGATAGGTGATGCCGCACCGCAGGTTCAGCCAGGACCGGATGTGCTCGTAGCCGACGGTGTCGGTCATCATCGCCCCCCTCCTCCCGCCGCCAGACGTTCGCAGTCCAGCACCAGCGCGACCTCGCCGGTGCCCAACAGGGCACACCCCCAACTGGCGCGGATGTTTTCCAACTGGCCCACCAGCGTCTTCATCACCACCTGCTGCTGGTCGAGCATTTCATCCACCGGCAGGCCGACGGGGCCGGACGAGGTGTTGAAGACGACGACGATGGACTTGCCGAGCGGCGTAAGACGGGAATCGTCCTCGCCGTAAAAATGTTCCAGGCGGCGGATCGGCACGAAATCGTCGCGCACACGCACCATCTCGGTGCCGTCGTCGGCGGAAATGTCCAGGATCTGGTCGTCGCCGGGCTGGAAGATGTCGGCGACCACGTCGATGGGGGTGGCGAACAGGCGATTGCCCAGACGCATGACCATGCAGTCGAGAAAGGCCAGCGTGACCGGAATCGACAGCACCACCTCGGCACCCCGCCCCCAGATGCTGTCGACCGCGATGCGACCGCGCAGGTCCTTCATGGTGGAGTTGAGCACGTCCATGCCGACGCCACGGCCGGACAGGTTGGTCACGGCCTCGGCGGTGGAGAATCCAGGCTGGAAGATGACCTTCCACAGGACGTGATCCTCGGGCTCCTCAACCGCTCCGACCAGTCCGCGTTCGCGGGCGCGCGCCAGGATGCGGCGGCGGTTCAGCCCACGGCCATCGTCGGCGACGGTGATCTGTATCTCGCTGCCCACCTGGGCGGCGGACAGGACGATGCGTCCGGACTCCGGCTTGCCGGCGGCGATGCGCTCTTCCGGCGGTTCCAGTCCGTGGTCGGCGGAATTGCGGACGACATGCACCAGCGGCTCGTACAGGCGGTCGGCCACCACCTTGTCGATGGCGGTGTCCTCGCCGTCCAGGACCAGCTCGATCTTTTTCCCGGTCTGGCGTTCCAGTTCGCGGATCATGCGGCGCAGACGGCGAAACACCTCGCCCACCGGCACCAGCCGCAGTTCGGCGGCGGCGTCCTGCACCTCGCGCACGATCATCATCAGACGGTGCGCCGACTTTTCGAACTCGGAAAGTTCCAGCCCGTCGAGATCGGGCGAGCGGACGGTCTCGGAGACGCTGAGCGACAGTTCGCCGACCAGATCCATCAGCCGGCTGACCTTGTCCGCGGAAACGCGGAGCAACGCAGCGGCCTGGGCGGAGGCGGCTTCCGTCTCTTTCTCGGGCGGCAGGCTCATGCCGACCCCCAGGGGCCGGCGGCGACCGACTCTAGGTTAGCAGAGAGAGAGAGAGAGAGAGAGAGAGAGAGAGAGAGAGAGAGAGAGAGAGAGAGAGAGAGAGCAGAGCGCGCGCGAGTTTTT
>Ga0172373_10009122_pt1 | contig 12405 bp, 16 predicted proteins | sample Lak10m_2_FD_114546 | JGI IMG/M metagenome (GOLD analysis project Ga0172373, IMG submission 114546) | Freshwater microbial communities from Kabuno Bay, South-Kivu, Congo - kab_092012_10m | ecosystem: Environmental > Aquatic > Freshwater > Lake | place: Democratic Republic of the Congo... | reverse complement strand
CTGCCAAGGGACCTTCGGCCGACGTAAAGGCCGCGATTGACCTGTTAACTAAGAACGGCTACAAGGTAACAAAGTAAGCGAGCTAGTTAATTGAGTTTCTTAGAAAACCTTGAGGAGAGCATGTTTCATGACTCGGAGGGTAACGGAGAGATCGTAGACAACAAGTTAGTTGATAGGCAGGACATGTTGACTAGTGAAGACGTAGAAAAATACTCCGAGCGCCTACGCTACATGGAGGAAAACGGAATCTAGGTAGTATACCTATGCTCTTCCAAAGTCATCGGCATATCGAACGATGTCATCCTCACCGAGGTATGTGCCTTCCTGAACCTCGATAATCTCTAGGTCTCTCTTACCTGCGGCGGTAACTCTGTGCTTCTCACCTTTTAGTATGGTTATTGAGTGTCCCGCGTTAAGGACGTACTCCTGATCTTCGATTTCGGCTAGAGCGCTTCCTGACCTTATGTGCCAGTGCTCGCTTCTATGTTTGTGTGACTGCAGGCTTAGGCGCTTTCCTCTGTACACGACAAGTCTCTTGATCTGCATTTCGTCCTCGGTGTATAGGATCTCGTAGTATCCCCAGGGTCTTGTTTCTCTTTTCATGAGAAAACTATAACAGGACTAGTTATGAATTTTTAAGTGTGTTGACCCAGCCGATCATTGCCTCCATCGACAGGTCCATCATGCCGTCCTCGCCGATCAGGTTCTCAAGGCGCATGATGATCTCGTCAAGCTCCTCCTTGGTAACTCCGGTTTCCTGTCTTATGTGAGCCTCCATCAGGATCATGAGCTCGTGCATGAAGTCCAGCGGAACCAGCGCAAGACCCTCCTCCTGCAGGTACCTCTCAAGTGCATCGTCGTGCTCGAACTCGTTTTCCACAGGTCTCCTGTCGTTGTCTGTCTTAATCCTATATCACCATACTCGCGGTGATAGTTTCACGTTTTGCCCACGGGAAGATTCCTGATATTATCTATTATAATGACGCACGACGAAAGGAAGATCATGCTACGCAACAGGATAGGGTTGTTGACCCTAGCTCTTTTACTTATCACCCCACAGGCAAACGCCTCGTGGATGCCGGACCTAAGTCCGACCGACACCGTCTCAAGAATGAAGGCCGAGGATCTGCTTCAGACTCGAGCTGACGGATACTTTGTCGTCACGGTTGACGCCATTACGTCTACTCCGCAGATGAGCGGCGTTGCCGACGCGCCGGGACCGAGGGAGAGGTACGCGGTGATCCTTGACGGCGTGGTTGATCGCATCGTCACCTGGGACGGATACTCCCCACACAGAATTATTGACTCCTACGGAGTTATCGTTAAGCTTCCGGCCTCGGCGGGTGTTAAGTACGTCGACGCAAACGGCGTTACCCGCCTTAGGCCGATCACGCAGGGCTCCATCGTCTCCGTTGCGGTCGCGCCTAACGTCTACGTTACTCCTACCTACGACGTAGTTCAACTTGCGTCTGTCTCGTCGTATGAGGAGCCAACCTCACCTGCGGTGACAGAAACGTACTCTCCTGTTGTCACGTCACAGACGTTAAGCTCAAACGACTCCGTCTCGATGATCATCGACGTTCCTGACGCTGGAAACCTTCCCTCCACGTCGCGCGTCTCGGTCTACACCGTGACCGACGGACGCTCGACCACCGCGCTTGGACTTCTGCCAGGACAGAGCAGCGTCACGATCAATGACCTGCCACACGACCAAAACGTAACTGTTAAGACTGTTATACTTGACACGCTGACAAACACGGAGACCGTAATCTCAAACACCGTAATCTCAACTCCGGTGTCAAGCACACCTGTTCCAACTCCCGCCCGCGACGCGGCGGTTGACCGGGCAACAATTCCTGCTCCGGTTGTCTCGTCAAGTAACGTTGACTCGTCAGGTGCCCGCTCCGTTGCCATCTCCGTACCTGCGGTGACGAACTTTGACCCGACGACGACGTGGGCAACCGTCATGGTCGTTGACAAGCAGTCCGGATCTACGACCGCGATCGGAACAGACGGAACCGCGCAGACGCTAAGCGTTGGCTCGCTAAGCGCGGAGCGTGACTACTCCGTTAAGGTCGTGGTTCGCGATCTTGCCACCGGACAGGAGACAGTAATCTCCGGCCAGGACATAACTAAGTAACGTTAAAAAACTAAGGACCGTCCGTTAGGGCGGTCCTTTGTTTTATCTTAATCTTAGTAGGTTATGCTTCCGTTCCCGTTAAATTGATATATGTGATATGAGCCAGAGGTTGTATACGTAGGTGAGCCTGTCGTTGCGCTCGCTGCCTGCAGCGCTCTTAATATGACCACGCCTGATCCACCAGATCCACCTGTGCCATTAACCGTTCCTGAAGAACCATTTCCACCATTTCCTCTGTTTGTAGTTCCTGCTGCGCCTGTTCCTATTGTTTGAGCGTTATTTCCACCAGCACCACCACCACCATAAGTAACAGATGAACCAGTTATAGAAATTGATCTGCCTGCTCCACCTGTACCATTAGCACCACCACCAGCACCACCATTAGAAGGAAAGTCCTCATAGTTAGTGTTTGCACCCGCAAAACCTTGTCCCGCTGTTCCTGCTCCACCATACGCAAAATTTGGGTAGTAAATACTTCCTCTACTGCCTGCTCCTCCACCAGAGCCTCCGTTACTTCCATTAGTTTGATAGCCGCCAGCACCTCCACCACCTGTTGAGGTTATTGATGAAAACACTGAGTCTGATCCATTAGTTCCAAGGGTATTTCCACCAGCGCCACCAGCGCCTACTGTAACTGAGTAACTAGTTGCTGGAGTTAGTGTTAAAGCAGACTCAAGTGATCCACTTCCACCAGTTGCAGTTACCGTGGAACGTAAACCACCTGCTCCACCACCTCCACCTTGACCACCTGCTGCTCTTCCTCCACCACCTCCACCAGCACCAGCAACAACCAAGTAGTCTACAGTGACAGATAGGAATGACTTAGTATTTTGCGACGCTAAAGTTCCTAGTATAGGCATGTTAGTAGGTTATGCTCCCGTTCCCGTTAAATTGATATATGTGGTAACTTCCAGACGTTGTATACGTAGGAGATCCTGTTGTTGCAGTCGCGGCCTGCAGCGCTCTCAATATGACCACACCTGAGCCACCATTTTTTCCAGGAAGAGAGGGTCCTGTGTATTCTCCACCGCCACCTCCACCTGTGTTAGCAGTTCCATCAGTACCAGGCACAGATACACTTCTACCGCCACGTCCACCTCCTGCTAGAAATCCCTTAAGATCTCCAAGTCCATGAACCATGTTACTTCTTCCACCTCCGCCACCTCCACCTCTTAAGATAGAGGAACCCGTTATTGAAGAAGCAATACCACTTCCTCCTCTGCCGTCCTCAGTATCGCTGTAGTAATTTTCACCTGCTTCGCCAGCGCCGCCGCCGCCGCCACCTCTATCACTCGATTCGTGGCCAACACCACCTGCATAACCTTGGTTAGCAGTTCCTGCTGCTCCAGTTCTAAACCACCAGCCACCGCCACCAGAACCTCCTACTTGTGCTACCTTATCTCCTTCACCTCCTTCCTGACCTCCACTGCCTCCACCTGTTGATGTTATGGTAGAAAATGTAGAGTTAGACCCATTTGTAGGAAAAGTTGGAGTTGTAGTAAGTCCACCACCTCCTCCTGCACCGACTGTAACGGAATAACTTACGTTACGTGTTAAAGATAAAGATGCTTCTGCAGAAGAGTTACGACCACTTGTACCCGCGGAGGTTCTATATCCACCTGCACCACCACCACCACCCTTATTTCCACCAGCACCTCCTCCGCCTGCAATTACTAAAAAGTCAACTGTAACTGTTGATAATGGAGTTACGCTATTACTTGCACTAGATGTAGAGGATGTTCCGTTGGCATTTGTTGCAGTAATTGTAAATGTATAGGCGGTACTAGAAGCAAACGTTCCGGTGACGGTTAAAGGTGAGGTAGTTCCACTTGTTGTTAATGCAATTGATGGTGAGGACGTTGCTGTATAAGATGTGATCGGAAGCTTGCTTGAGGGTGCGGTAAAGGTGAGGGAAACTGTTGTTGAGTTTGTTACCGTCGCGGTTCCCACAACGGGAGCCCCAGGTGCACCCTTCGCTCCTGAGCCCTGTGATCCTAGGATTGGCATTAAGTTTTACCTATCTACTACTTAATTGCTACTCAGGCTGAACTTCAACCCAGCTTGTGGTGTCCTCGTCCCATCTGTAGACCTTTCCATCTGTCGGCATTGGTGTAGGCGCTTGCCACTGACAGGTAGCCTCATCTAGCGTCCATGAGGCGTAAGGCTTCGGCGCGATGAACGCGTCCCTTGCGGCGTCGTAGGTAAATCCGATGCCAGCGTAGTTCTTGCGAAATGTGCTGTTGTATGAGGTCTGCTTCCAAGCTGAGTAACCACCTGACCAGTCGGTTAGAAACGCAACTCCTGAAGACTCCTCGTTGGCTGGGTCAAGTACGTCGTTGTTTACGACGTTTACCTCAAGGACAACGTTGTTTTCATCTAGCTTTGCAAAGTGTGCCATAGAAGAGTTACTCCAATTTTACGTGAACAGGTATATCTTATACCTTTATGAAGTAGTTGACTACGCCTGACTGTAAAGTGGTACAGCGTCAACGAGCTTAACGTCTCGTCGCGAGACGTATCCGCCCTCCTTGTCAAGCTTCAACTGCGCGGCCTTCTCGTCGTCGTCGGACAGAACCTGGATAAGCATTCTTACCTCGTACGTGTAGCACTTGGTGGTCTTCTCCTGCGCGGTCTTACTTTCCTGCTTTGCCATGTTCTCTCCTTAGATATCTTGTACTTGTCGATGGTATCATATCTTTGCTTCTTTCGCCGCTCCAGTTCTGAGATAAGGCACAGGAAGTTGCACTAAGAAGTCATAAGCTTAGCCTCAACTAGGCACGTCAAGCGGCTAAAAACCTAATATGATGTGTCTACCCTTGACCGCAAGGGTGTAAGCAGTTTTTACCTAATAGATTTTATGTAAAAATTGTACATTAGAACAGGTAAAGTACTCTTTTTTAAGCAATGTACACACAAATATTAGTATGCCAAAATATTAGTCAATACAAAGTAAGGTAATATTTGCATTATGGCATGCGTGTATGTACTTGTAAGAAGTTCATCGCCCAAAGACGTTAGATACATAGGTATTTCTAAATATGACGATCCTTCTATTAGGTTTAACAGTCATATAGTTAGAAAAAATAATGGTCATAACCTTCCAGTCTATGATTGGATGAGAAAGTATGACGATATTACCTATTTAGTAGTAAAAAGTGGTATATCTTGGGATAAAGCCGTTCAAGAAGAAATAAATATGATAGCGCACTATAGGTCCTTAAATAAGCGCCTTTTGAACATGACTTCAGGAGGTGAGGGAATACTTAACATGAGTGAAGAAAGCCTAGGAAAACTAAGAAAAGCTATAACTGGTCGCAAGCATACAGTTGAGGCTAGGGCAAAAATGTCTGCAGCAAAGAAAGGCAGGCCTTCACCTACGCTAGGGGTACCGATGTCCGATGAAACAAAAAGAAAGCTATCTGAGGCGAAAAAAGGAAAAAAGCTATCAGGAGAGCACAAAAAGAGAATATCGGAAGGAGCTAAAGGGCATAAACATACCCAAGCAACAAAAGAAGCGATAGGAAGAGCTCATAGAGGGAAGATAGTGTCTGATGAAACACGTAAAAAAATTTCTATAGCTCATAAGGGTAGAACACCTGTAAATAAAGGGGTCCCTATGAGTGAAGCACAAAAGGTAAAACTATCACTAGCTCGTAAAGGTAAGGTTCCGTGGAACAAAAAAATAAAAGATTAGAAGACAGTAGCTTAGACAAGTTTGCACTTCTTTATGCTAGAGTATCTACATCACAGCAGGCAAACGAAGGTGTATCTTTAGACGCTCAGGCAAGAACATTAAAAAGCGCAGCAGAAGCTGCTGGCTTTACTCGCTATGAGCTTATGAGAGAAGAAGGAAGGTCTGGAAAGTCTATAAAAGGTAGACCAGTCCTACGTGAGGCGCTAAAGCGCCTTTCTGCAGGAGAAGCTAACGCTTTATTTGTAACAAGAATTGACCGTTTGGCAAGATCGACTCAGGATTTTCTTTCTATAGTAGATCATTCAAATGAACACGGCTGGCGTTTAGTACTGCTTGACCTTAATTTAGACACTTCTACTCACAATGGAAGATTTACTGTCACAATCATGTCTGCCTTGGCCGAGATGGAACGTGCCATCATCGCCGAGCGACAGAAGGACATTCACAAGGATCGTCGTGATCGCGGACTGGTCTGGGGAAAGGACCTTGGACCAAAGCAAAGAATCTCAGACGAGATACGTCAACGAATAAGAGATGAAAGATCAAGAGGCTTGTCACTTAGGGCAATCGCGCGCGGTCTAGATGCTGAGGGAATCAAGAGTGCCTACGGTGGAAGGTGGACCGCCTCAACGATAAACTACGTGCTTAACGAAAACATGGAGGAAGAAAAGTAAGATAGAATATCATCGTTAAATCTTAAGGAGTATCTGTGCCAATCCTAGGAACGCAAGCATCTCAAAACACCAAGTCATTTTTAGGACCTGCCGTTGACTACCTAGTAGTTGCTGGTGGTGGTGGCGGTGGCTCTGGTGACTATGGCCAAAATGGTAGTGGAGGTGGTGCGGGAGGACTTAGGTCAACCGTAACTGCAACAGGTGGTGGTGGCTCGTTAGAGTCAGCGTTAACGTTAGATCTTAACACCAACTACACGGTAACTGTCGGCGCAGGTGGAATTTCAGACGCAACTGGAAATAACTCTGTCTTTGCCTCTATTACTTCAAATGGAGGTGGTTTTGGTGGTGGTGGTAACGGAGGATCAGGTGGTGGTGGAGATGCGAACGGAGGCGCTGCTGGTACTGAAACTGCCAACCAAGGCTACGCAGGTGGTCAACGTGCAATGCTCGGTTGGGCAGGAAATGGTGGCGGTGGTGCAGGGGCTGTTGGAGGACAGGCCACTGGAGGTCTAAACGCTGGAGCTGGAGGTGGTGACGGAGGTGCAGGTGTAGCAGTATCTATTTCTGGTTCTAGCGTTACTTATGCTGGAGGTGGTGGAGGTGGAGATGGTACAGGTGCTGGTGGTGGGGGAATTAAGTCTGGAGCAGGTGGTTCAGGAGGTGGTGGTACTGGAAATGGAACCTCAGGAACTGCTAACACAGGTGGAGGCGGCGGTGCTGCTGGAGGAAGTGGCGGCTCAGGAATTGTAGTTGCTCGCTACTCTGGCGGACAAGTGGCAAATGGTGGAACAATAACTTATGTAAGTCCTAACACAATTCATACTTTTACTTCATCAGGAACTTTTACAACACTTGCTCAACAAGCAAAAGCAGTTGGTGGAACAGTTACATTTAGTGGTAATTTTATAATTCACACTTTTACATCAAGTGGAACATTTACACCTACTCAAAATCTAACTGCTGATTACTTAGTAGTGGCAGGTGGTGGCGCAGGTGGAGGTAATGGTGGCTCTGGCGGTGGTGCTGGTGGACTTCGCTCAACCGTTACTGCAACAGGTGGCGGTGGTTCTTTAGAATCCGCACTTTCTCTGACATCAGGAACAAATTACACAGTAACAGTTGGCGCAGGCGGAACTCAAAGTGGAACTCAAGGCGGTTATTCAACAGGCACAAGTGGTAATAACTCAGTATTTTCAACCATAACTTCTATCGGCGGTGGAAGGGGTATGTCTAGTAATACGTCTCATTCAGTTTCTAGTGGCGGATCAGGAGGCGGGGCTTCTATATATAATGGAAATGGTGTTGCAACTGGTGGTGCTGGTACCTCTAACCAAGGATATGCGGGAGGTAATGCAAACGATGCTGGAGCAGTCTTTAAAACTGGCGGTGGTGGTGGTGCTGGTCAAACTGGTAAAAATGCTAGTTTAAATAGTTCGAATAATGGCGGTGATGGCGGTAATGGCGTGGTGGTAGAAATATCAGGAACTTCAACATATTATGCTGGTGGAGGTGGTGGCTATAATACTGGTACAGGTGGTCTTGGCGGCGGTGGTAGTAGTGGTGTAAACGGAACTGCTAATACAGGAGGAGGTGGCGGAGGTTATGTCACTAATGGCGGCTCAGGTATCGTTATAGTAAGATATGCAATTTAAGATAGTATAAGATATTAACTAACAAGATAAGGATAAACACATGGCACACTATGCAAAGGTAGAGGATGGCGTTGTAGCTCAGGTTATAGTTGCCGACAACAAGGAGTGGTGTGAGGCTAACCTAGGTGGCACCTGGGTTCAGACCTCATACAACACACACGGAAATCAACATCCAGAGGGCAGACCTCTTAACAAAAACTACGCAGGTATCGGCTACACCTGGGACGGAACAGGCTTTGCCGCACCGCGTCCGTACGCCTCATGGAGTCTAAACTCTGACACCTACCTGTGGGAGGCACCGGTTGCGATGCCAACGGACGGTAAGAGATACAACTGGGACGAGGCAACAACCTCCTGGGTTGAAATCTCTGAGTAGTATCTTAAAATACAAAGTAGCGTAGGTAAGGAGCTTTTGTGCCAATCCTAGGATCACAGGGCTCAGGAGCGAAGGGTGCACCTGGAGTTCCAACCGTAGGCACAGCCACTGTTACAAACTCAACCACCGTCTCGCTTGCGTTTACCGCACCCGACAGCAAGCTTCCGATCACATCTTATACAGCAACCTCCTCACCTTCAATTGCATTATCAACAAGTGGAACTACCTCACCTTTAACCGTCACCGGAACGTTTGCAAGTGGGCAGGCATACACCTTCACGATCACCGCAACTAGCTCCGCAGGTACCTCAGACTCATCAAGCTCAAGTAACTCTGTTACTCCGCTAAATACCTTTAGTGTTCAGTATCTAGTTGTAGCAGGAGGAGGATCAGGTGGTGACGGCGGCGGCGGCGCAGGTGGATACCGTACATCTACTTTACAGGTAAGTCCTTCTACAAACTACACAGTAACAGTTGGTGCAGGTGGTTCAGGTGGTACTAATCCAACTGCAAACTCAGGTTCTAACAGTGTGTTCTCATCAATAACATCCGCTGGTGGCGGAAGAGGCGGTGTAAATGGAAATAGAGGAGCATCTGGAGGATCAGGCGGAGGAGGATATGATGGTGCTAATTCTACAGACGGCAAAGGTAATGTCCCTTCAACAACTCCTCCTCAAGGGTACGACGGAGCAGGTGGCTTTGGCGGAGGACTTTCTACTGGTGGTGGTGGTGGTTCTAGTAGTGGTGGCGGTGGTGGTTCAGGCTATACTGGCGGAACTGGTGGTTCATCAACAAATAACTCTATTACTGGTTCATCAGTAGCATACGCAGGTGGTGGTGGTGGTGCTGGAGGTAGTTCTGGTGACGGAGGTCGACAAGGAGGGGGTGCTGGTGCTGGAAACGGTGCAAATGGTACAACTGGTTTTGGAGGAACTGCTGCAACTAATGCCTCAATTGCAAATCGTGGAAGTGGAGGAGGAGGATCACATTATGGAAGTCAATACAGAGGATCAGGTAGTTCTGGTGTTGTAATCTTAAGATACTCTAATTCAAAAACTATTACTATCGGTGCAGGACTAACGAGTTCAACATCAACAGTTGCATCAGATAAGGTTACCACAATTACAGCAGGTTCAGGGAATGTGAGTTGGGCATAATGGCACACTACGCGATATTAGATGAGAACAACGTCGTAACTCAGGTGATCACCGGAGTTGATGAGAACATAACTCAGACCGACGTCGACGGAACCGTCGTGGGCGGATCAGGTGAGGCGTGGGAAGTCTTCTACGCATCACGTCCCTGGCTAAACGCAACGTCATGCAAGAGAACCTCCTACAACGGAAACATCCGCAAAAATTACGCAGGTATCGGCTACACATATGACTCTGAGAGAGATGCGTTCATCGCGCCGAAGCCGTTTAGCTCCTGGGTGTTAAACGAGGACACCTGCCGGTGGCAGGCGCCTACGCCTTACCCAACGGACGGTAAGAACTATCGATGGGACGAGGCAACAACCTCTTGGGTTGAGATTACAGACTAGTTTTATAATAGATTAAAAAGATAAGAGCCGGAGGCGTAGGACTGGAGGTTACGCCGCCGGCTCTCTTTTGCTTTTAACACCCTCTCCCGAGCGTCAAAAACGTATTTGTACTATATACTGTTTTTAGTACTTATATACTAACTTTAGCAACATTGATCTTCTTGCTTAGGTTCACGTCCTCCTAGGAGCGCGATCTCCGCCGCAAGCTCAACCCCGGAGACAAACGCCTCGGACATTCCTTTTTTCCTCGCGTCGTCCGCGTACCTGGTTATGTCGTTGAATATACTCTCACGCAGAGATGACTCCTGCTCCAACCTCGTGAGGTCACGTGCCCGCCAGTCGATGTGCTCCACGTTACCCTACCACCGCAACCTTCATCCTTGCCTTCGGACACTTGGCGTTTGTCGCGCGTATCACCTTTAGCTCGTTTTCATCCACGGTAAGTGACCAGCGAACCTTTACCTGTATCCAGTTCCTTATGTACGTACACACGTCCTTCGCAGGTAGCCACTCCGCAGGATCCTGGTCTGACTTAGACCTGTTCGTGGTCGCGGTGACGGCGATGAGCGAGACCGGATCTCCCACGTCGTTTGCGTATACCTCGCGCCTGGCGGTGTCCCACAGGTTGGCTCCGGAGTCCCACGCCTCGGCAAGAGGAACCATGTGGTCGACGTCAAGTCCTGAGAAGTTAGTTACGGTCACTCCGTCGTACGCGGACAACCACCTGCCGGTGTCCTTCACGATCTTACATCCCTTGTCAACCTTTGGCTTGACAAGCGCCTCCTGGATGATCACGTCGTTTCGCGTGTTGCATCCGTTCTTGTCAAGGTCTGACCAGTGTCTAAACTTTGTTCTTGAGTATCCGTCGCGAACGTCAGGCGCGACCTTAAGTGTCTTTATCGCCGCGTCTACCGACGCAAAGTTTTTTATCTCGTCTACCGCGGTTGCAAGTTGCAGCGTTGACGCGGTGATTGCCACCGCGGTCGCGGTGATGATCTTGCCTCTCATCTTCATGCTCCTTACCTTGCGAATCGTGAGGCGATGCCCCAGTCAACCTCTCCTGTTTGTACTACGCGCGGCATGAGTGCTCGTCCAAGAACCTCGGCCTTTGAGCCAAGTCCGTTGACCTGCAGTCCGCGGTCACTTATCTTACGTTGAAACGCGATCTGTGTCATCGGTCTTTCACCGCGCTCCTCGGACCACGCGCGATACACCGCGTACAGAGCCTTTACCGGAGTAGTTGCTCCCTCGGACTCCTTCGTCTCCTCGTTCATGAAGATTCCGATGCGGTCCTCGTTCTTGCGATATATCTCCGCCGCCTCGGATACCGCGGTGCACCAGCCTAGCGAGTCTCTCGCGGACGAGCCGAGTAACTTTATCGCGCCCTCCACGGCCCACGATAGAACCGCTGGAAGGGCTCCCTCAGGATCAAAGATGTAAGCCTTTAGTTCTGGGTCTGGATTTTCTGGAACCTTGTTAAGTGGAATTGGACGGATACGACGCCACATCGCGTCGTCGTTAATTATCGGTCGGTGGTTTGTTGTTACCCACAACTTTGCGCGGGATGAAAACGTAAACGGCTTCTCTCCAGGTGAGCGTGCAGATATTTCAGAGGAGCCTGTGAGCTTCTTAACTGAGTTTTCCTTCATGCGCTCTCCGTCAGGAAGCTCGTCTACCCACACAAGACGACGTCCTCTTAGCTCGGCCCAGTGGTAGAGGTCAGATCCGTGTGACTGCCCGTCACCCTGGGCAAGAATTGACGAGTCAAGCGGCCACGCATATTGCTGCGTACCCATGCACTTAACAAGTGCCTCAACCATGGTGTTCTTACCGGACCCAGCAGGACCGTAGACTAGAAACATGACGTCGTGAGTTCTTAAGCCTGTAAGCGAGTACCCTGCCGCACGTTGAAGCCAGTCCTGCAGCTCCTTGTCTCCTCCTGTTGCAAAGTCTAAAAATTGTTCCCACTTTATGTTTCGTACACCTGCGGTGTATGCAACGGGTGCGCGTCGCGTGATGTAAAGATCAGGTCTGCCCTTAAGCAGTTCTCCGTTGCGAAGATCGATAACGCCGTTTGATACGCCGAGAAGCGTCTCATCGGAGTCCCAGTTGTCAACGCCCACGATAACTCGCGGATCAGACGTGGCGCTCTCGATAGATCCGGCGATGCGTCCGTTTGACTTTGCCTGCAACGCCCACCGCATAACCTCAGCCTGCTTGTCGGCGTCGTCGTAGTTTACAACCTCGGATGCGATTACCGGTGCAAGTCTCTTCGCAAGCTCCTGCATCTCAAGACTTTCAACGTCAGGTTTCCAGTATCCGCCGT
>Ga0172373_10009121_pt1 | contig 12408 bp, 12 predicted proteins | sample Lak10m_2_FD_114546 | JGI IMG/M metagenome (GOLD analysis project Ga0172373, IMG submission 114546) | Freshwater microbial communities from Kabuno Bay, South-Kivu, Congo - kab_092012_10m | ecosystem: Environmental > Aquatic > Freshwater > Lake | place: Democratic Republic of the Congo... | reverse complement strand
TACGAAGCCCGGATGATTCATTCGGGCTTCGTATCCAGCGCCCATTGGGCGCGGCCAAGGCCGCGGATGCGGCCGCCCGGCGAGGGCTTGGGAACCCGAATGAATCATTCGGGTTCCGTATGACGCCTTGCCCCGCAAGCGGAACGGGCATAGCCTGATTTTCCAGGATCTTACTGGGGAATGGGGGGCGCCGTGTTTGAAGCCGCCGAACTGGGCCGCAAGATCAGCCGCGAGGAATTCGACGCGATGGCGCCGGCCCTGCGGACGGACCTGCTGGACCTGCAGCAGCAACTGCGAACCGCCGACTTTCCGGTCATCGTCATCTTCGGCGGCGTCGACGGCGCCGGCAAGAACGAGACCGCCAACCTGCTGAACGAGTGGATGGACCCGCGCTGGATGGTCACCCGCGCCTATGGCCGTCCCTCGGACGAAGAGGCCGACCGGCCGGAATACTGGCGCTTCTGGCGGGACCTGCCGCCCAAGGGCAAGATCGGGATGTTCCTGTCGTCCTGGTACCATCGTCCGCTGCTGGACCGGGTGCATGAAGAGATCTCGGTCGCCGAGATGGACGAATTGCTGGACCGCATCGTCCACTTCGAGAAAACCCTGGCCGACGAAGGGGCGCTGATCGTCAAATTCTGGATGCACCTGTCGGAAAAAGCCCAGAAGCGGCGGCTGAAGAAGCTGGAGGACGACCCCCTGACCGCCTGGCAGGTCACCGCGACCGACTGGCAGCACTGGAAGATGTACGGCAAGTTCACCGCCGCCGCCGAACGCATGATCATGCACACCTCGAAGGGACACGCGCACTGGCATCTGGTGGAAGGCGCCGATCCCCGCTATCGCTCGGCGGTGGTGCTCAACACCCTGAAGGACGCCATCGTCCGGCACTTCGAGGAACGCGGCGCGGCGCAGAAAGTCGCAGCCGAGCTGAAGCGCCCGGCCCCCGCCAGGAAAGCGGAAAAGCCCAAGGCCCTGCTGGCCCAACCGTCGATCCTGTCGTCGCTGGACATGACCCGGTCGCTGGACGGCGACGATTATAACCGCCAATTGCAGGAACTGCGTGGCAGCCTGTCCCTGCTGCACCGCAAGGCCAAGGAACGGGGGGTGTCCACCGTCCTGGTCTTCGAAGGCTGGGACGCCGCCGGCAAGGGCGGCACCATCCGCCGCATGACCAACGCGCTGAACGCCCGCGACTGTCAGGTCATCCCCATCGCCGCCCCTACCGAGGAAGAGCGCGCCCAGCATTATCTGTGGCGATTCTGGCGCCATCTGTCGCGGGCCGGCCGCGTCACCATCTTCGACCGCTCGTGGTACGGCCGCGTTCTGGTCGAACGGGTCGAGGGCTTCTGCAGCGAAGCGGCATGGCGCCGCGCCTATGGCGAAATCAACGATTTCGAGGAACAGATCGTCGAAGCCGGCCACGTCCTGTGCAAGTTCTGGCTGCACATCACCGCCGAGGAACAGCTGGCGCGGTTCAGCCAGCGCGGCGAAATCGAATACAAGAAATGGAAGCTGACCGACGAGGATTGGCGCAACCGCGAGAAATGGGACCTGTACGAGGCCGCCGTCAACGACATGGTGGAGAAAACATCCACCAGCATCGCCCCCTGGACCCTGGTCGAAGCCAATTCGAAAGCCTGGGCCCGCGTCAAGGCCCTGCGGACCGTCTGCGACGCGCTGGAAGCAGCCCTGCGCAAGCGCAAAACCGGCACCCCCAAAGGATAGGACCCGTCCGGACCAGCGTCCTATCCTTTCGTTGACATATTAGGCATGCCTGATGATACTCCGCCCCGTCCCGCCCAATAGTTACGCACAGGCGGGCCTGGGGTGGGAGAGGGATGTCATGCGTATCGGTGCGCGTCTGGAATTGATCGTCGCCACGGCCCTGGTGGGCCTGCTGGCCGTTTCCGCCGTCAGCCTGCTGCGCATGCGCGCCGACCTGACAAGCGACCGCGAGGTGAAGACCCGCCATATCGTCGAGGTCGGACAGTCCCTGGTCGCCCACTACCAGAAAGAGGAGGCCGCCGGCCGCCTGACCCGCGACGAGGCCCAGGCCCAGGCTCTGGCCGCCATCGGCGCCGCCCGCTACGAGGACAAGGAATATCTGTGGATCCACCGCCGCGACGGTGCGGTGATGCTGGCCCATCCCAACGCCAAGCTGATCGGCAGCCCGATGGAGGGCATGCAGGACCCCACCGGCCGCTACCTGTTCCGCGAGATGAACGCGCAGGTGGACGCCTCCGGAGCCGGCTTCGTCACCTATGAATGGCCCAAGCCGGGACAGGACAAGCCGGTTCCGAAGCTGTCCTATGTCATGGGAATGCCGGCCTGGGGCTGGGTGATCGGCTCGGGCATCTACATCGACGACGTCGATGCCGCCTTCCGCAGCACCGCCCTGATGTTCGCCGCCTGGGGACTGGGCATCATCGCCGCCGTCAGCCTGATCGCCTGGCGGATCGGCCGCAGCATCAGCCGCCCCCTGGGCGACGTCACCGCCGCCATCGGCCGGCTGACCAACGACGAGCACGGATTCGAGATCCAGCATACCGGCCGCGCCGACGAAGTGGGCGAGCTGGCCCGCGGACTGGTGGTCTTCCGCAACCACCTGGAAGCCGCCGAGCAGGCCAATGCCCGGCGCCTGGCCGAACAGGAAAGCCGCATCGAACGCCAGCGCCGCATCGAACGGCTGGCCGCGGAATTCGACCTGTCGGTCGGCGGCGTGGTCCGCTCGGTTTCGGCCGCCGCCACCCAGATGCAGGCGGCCAGCCAGTCGATGTCGGCCATCGCCGAACAGACCAGCCGCCAGTCCTCGGCCGTCGCCCAGGCCGCCGCCCATGCGGCCATGAACGTGCAGACCGTCGCCGCCGCCACCGAGGAACTGTCGGCGTCGGAAAGCGAAATCGTCCGGCAGGTGGAAACCTCGACCGCCGTCGCCGACGCCGCGTCGGAGCAGGCACGGCGCTCGGGCGCCATCGTGTCCGGCCTGACCGAGGCCGCCGGCCGCATCGGCGAAGTGGTCGGACTGATCAACGCCATCGCCGGCCAGACCAACCTGCTGGCCCTGAACGCCACCATCGAAGCCGCCCGCGCCGGCGAGGCCGGCAAGGGCTTCGCCGTGGTCGCCAACGAGGTCAAGGGACTGGCCAACCAGACCGCCCAGGCCACCCAGGAGATTTCGTCGCAGATCGCCGCGCTGCAAAGCTCGGCCCGCGAAGCCGCCGACGCCATCGATTCGATCTCGGGCATCATCGACCGGATCAACCATGCGTCGGGCGAAGTCGCCGCCGCCGTCGGCCAGCAGACCGCCGCCACCCACGAAATCGCCCGCTCCATCGAGGAAGCGGCGGCGGGAACGCAAGAGGTCTCCAGCAACATCGTCGAGGTCAGCCACGCCGCCGACACCGCAGGCAACACCGCAGGCGAGGTTCTGGCCGCCGCCGGGGAACTGTCGTCCCAGGCCGAACGGCTGCGGATGCAGGTGGAAAGCTTCCTGTCCGACGTCAAGGCCGCCTGATACGAAGCCCGGATGATTCATTCGGGCTTCGTATCCAGCGCCCATTGGGCGCGGCCAAGGCCGCGGATGCGGCCGCCCGGCAAGGGCTTGGGAACCCGAATGAATCATTCGGGCTCCGCCTGACCTGTTGACATCCGTGCCGGCTCGGTTATCTCAGGTGCCTGACACAGGGGGGCCGTCATGCAATTCGTCGAGAACCTGATCGAACGGTTTCTGTTCTGGGGACGCTGGCTGCTGACGCCGCTTTATGTCGGCCTGACCCTGCTGCTGCTGCTGTTCACCTTCAAGTTCTTCCAGGAACTGGTCCATCTGCTGCCGCACCTCGTCGACCTGGGCGAGACCGACCTGATCCTGGCGGCGCTGGGACTGATCGATCTGGCGCTGGTCGGCAACCTGCTGGTGATGGTCATCCTGTCCGGCTACGAGAACTTCGTCTCGCGCATCGAGGCGGCGCGCAGCGGCGAGCAGCTTTCGTGGATGGGCAAGGTCGACGCCGGCACCCTGAAGATCAAGGTCGCGGCCTCGATCGTCGCCATTTCCTCGATCCACCTGCTGAAAGCCTTCGTCAACGTCGACAAGATGGCCGACGACAAGCTGATGTGGCTGGTGATCATCCACATGACCTTCGTCCTTTCGGCCCTGCTGCTGGCGGTGGTCGACAAGCTGGCCTTTTCCTCTCATCGGGCGCACTGATCTCATGGACGGCGAAAGCTTCAACTTCCTGGCGGTTCCCGCCGCCCTTCTGCTCGGCCTGGCCTGTGCCCCCTTCGCTCTGCGCCGGGCCGGCTATCCCTGGGGCAAGACCGCCTTCGGCAGTCTGGCCGTGGCGGTGGCCGGACTGGCGGTGGCCGGCATCGTCTCGGCCGTCCAGCGCAAGGCCGGCATCGCCCAGCTACCGCTGGCCTGGATCGCCCCCCTGCTGGTCGGCTATGCCCTGGTCCGCATCGCCCGGAGCCGCGCCCCCGATTAGGGCATGGTTGGTCCGGGCCACGGCGACGTTGCGCAACAGCCGCCCGATGCCGATCCGCTTGACCGGAGAACCGGCGAACACCTCGCGGAACGAAGCGTCGTCCAGCGCGGCCAGATCCGACAGGGCCGGCATGGCCATCTCGACGCGCGGCAGGAAGTCCGGGGCGCGGGTCGGCGGGGCGAAGCGGTTCCACGGGCAGGCGGCCATGCAATCATCGCAGCCATAGATGCGGTTGCCCATGCGGGCCGCCAGTTCGGGGGCGATCTCGCCCTGGTGCTCGATGGTCAGGTAGCTGATGCAGCGCCGCGGATCGATGCGCCCGTCGGCCAGCGCCCGGGTCGGGCAGGCCGCCTCGCAGGCGCGGCAGCTGCCGCAGCGGTCGGGCTCGGGCGGATCGGGCGGCAGGTCCAGGGCGCTGTATATCTCCGACAGGAACAGCCACGACCCGAAGCGGCGCGACACCAGATTGGTATGGCGCCCCTGCCAGCCCAGACCGCTGCGCGCCGCCAGCGGCTTTTCCATCACCGGGGCGGTGTCGACGAACACCTTCAGGGGGGCGCCGAAGCGGTCGGCCATCCACCGCCCCAAGGCCTTCAGGCGCTTCTTGACGGTATCGTGGTAATCGCGCCCGCGGGCATAGACGCTGATGGCGCCGCGATCGGCCGGAACCGTCAGCGTCCCCGGGGCGGGGGCGTAATTGCTGCCCAGCACCACCACCGAGCGGACCTCGGGCCACAGGGCCGCCGGGTCGGCCCGCTGCTCGCGCCGTTCCGCCATCCAGCCCATCGTGCCGTGCCGGCCTTCGGCGACATAGGTTTCCAGGGAATGCCGCCAGACGGGATCGGCGGCGGCCGGGGCGAAGCCGACGGCGTCGAAGCCCAGGGCCAGCGCCTGGACGCGGATCTGCCGCTTGGCCTCAGCCGCGTCCACGATAGCCGGCGACCCCCTGCTCGGGCAGCCACAGCCCGGCCGGCGGGTCCCCGGTCTGCCAGAAGACGTCGATGGGAATGCCGCCGCGCGGATACCAATAGCCGCCGATGCGCAGCCAGTGCGGCCGGCAGGCCTGGACCAGCCGCTTGCCGATGCCCACCGTGCAGGATTCGTGGAAGGCGCCGTGATTGCGGAACGATCCCAGGAACAGCTTCAGCGACTTCGATTCGATCAGCGAGGCGTCGGGAACGTAGTCGACGACCAGATGGGCGAAATCCGGCTGGCCGGTGATCGGGCACAGCGAGGTGAATTCCGGCGCGGCGAACCGCACCATGTACAAGGTGCCGGGATGGGGGTTGTCCACCACCTCGATGACCGCCTGATCGGGGCTGGCGGCGGCGGCGGCGGCGTGGCCCAGCTGGGTCAGGTGCGCGGGCCGGTCCATCAGCGGCTCATCTTGCGGATGGTGTTGGTGGTGCTTTGGCCGTCCACCAGATTGGCCAGCACCACCTTGCCGCCCCAGCCCGCCACCTCGGCGGCGCCGACGACGGTGTCGACGGTATAGTCGGCCCCCTTGACCAGGATGTCGGGCTTCAGCCGGCAGATCAGATCCAGCGGCGTATCCTCGCCGAAGATCACCACCAGATCGACGGTGGACAGCGAGGCCAGCACGGTGCCGCGCGCCGCTTCCGACTGCACCGGCCGGGTCGGCCCCTTCAGGCGGGCGACCGAGGCGTCGGAATTCAGTCCCACCACCAGCCGGTCGCAGGCGGCGCGGGCCTGGGCCAGCAGCGAGACATGGCCCGGATGCAACAGGTCGAAACAGCCGTTGGTGAAGCCGACCTTGATGCCCTTGCGGCGCCAGCGGTCGACGGCTTCGGCCGCCGCCTCCCAGCTCAGGACCTTGGCCTCGCCGGCGGCAAGCTCGTCATGATGCAGGGCGCCGACCACCTCGTCGGCATAGGCCACGGCGGTGCCGACCTTGGCGACGACGATGCCGGCGGCGACATTGGCCAGTCTGGCGCCCTCCAGCAGCGACGCCCCCGAGGCCAGGGCCGCCGCCAGGGTGGCGACCACGGTGTCGCCGGCGCCCGAAACGTCGAACACCTCCTGCGCCTGGGCCGGCAGGTGGTGGACGGCGCCGTCGGCGCAGACCAGGCTCATGCCGTCCTGGCTGCGGGTGGCCAGCACGGCTTCGACCGCGCAGCTTTCGATCAGGGCGCGGGCAGCGGCGACGATGGCTTCGTCGCTGTCGACGGCCATGCCGGTCGCCTCGTGCAGTTCCTTGCGGTTGGGGGTCAGCAGGGTGGCGCCGCGATACTTGGTGTAGTCGGCCCCCTTGGGATCGACGATCACCGGCTTGCCGGCAGCCCTGGCCATTTCGATCAGTTCGGCCGCCGCCGGGGCCGCCAGAACCCCCTTGCCGTAATCCGACAGCACCACGCAGGCGGCGTCGGCGATGCGCCGCTGCGCCCGGCCGCGCAACTGGCTGCGGCTGGCGGCGGCAAGCGGCGTCCGGGTTTCGCGGTCGGCCCGCAGCAATTGCTGGTTCGAGGCGAAGAAGCGGGTCTTGATGGTGGTCTGCCGCCCGGTTTCGACCACCAGACAGGGGTCGACCTCGGCATGCTCGCCCAGCAGCCGGCCGACCTCGCGTCCGGCGTCGTCGTCGCCGACCACCGCGATGAACACCGGCTTGGCCCCCAGCGCCACCAGATTGCGCACCACATTGCCGGCCCCGCCCAGCATGGCGCTTTCCCGCTCGATGCACACCACCGGGATCGGCGCCTCGGGCGAGATGCGGTCGGCGCTGCCATAGACGAAGCGGTCCAGCATGGCATCGCCGATACACAGCACCTCGGTGCCGCGAATGGCTTCCAACCGTTCCACCAATGCCGAGAGTTCCGTCATGCCCGTCACCCGAAAGATCCTTTGCACGGGTCAGCTAACCCAAGCCCCGCCGGGTTGCAAGACAAATGGTCAGCTGGACAGGAAGTGCCGCCGGTCGCCGTCCAGAACCAGGGCGGTCAGAAGGCCGCTCTGATAGGCCCCGGTGTCGATGCCGATGCGGTTGGCCCGGATTTCCGGAGCCGGACATTGCGAGTGGCCATGCACCACCACCCAGGGATGGCATGTGGGATCCAGCAGGAAATCGTCGCGGATCCACAGCATGTCGGCGGGGGATTGCTGGTCCAGGGCGATGCCGGGGCGGATTCCGGCATGGACGAACAGATAGTCGCCGGCCCGGTGCCACAGGGGCAGGCGCGACAGGAACCGCAGATGGCTGCGCGGCAGGGACCGCGTCAGCGCCAGCTGCAGGGCGGCGATGTCGCCGCTGTGCGTCTCGGGCAGGGCGCCGGCATAGGACTGCACCGTCTCGACGCCGCCATTGGCGCACCAGGCCCGGCCGGCCGTCAGGTCGTCCAGGAAGCGCAACAGATAGTCTTCATGGTTGCCGCGCAGGCAGATCCACTCCGCCGCCGCCAGGCTGCCCCCGGCCGGCGGGCCGGCCTGCAGCCGTTCGACCACCTGCCGCGATTGCGGGCCGCGATCGACGTAATCGCCCAGAAACACCAGCGTCGGCCGGCAGTGCGGATGACGGGCGGCATCGTCGGCGATCCGGTCCAGCAGCCGGGACAGCAAATCGGCGCGGCCGTGGATGTCGCCGACGGCATAAAGGCGCTCGCCTGCCGGGACGCTGGGAAATCGGGATGCGGGGTCGGACCGCATTTCGTTCTAGGCTCACCTTGCCGGGCGTTGTATTTTAGTCACCGGGAAGAACATTGCCCGTTTCCGCGAGCCAGGACAATCTTTCGCGAAAATGGACGCCGCCAGGATGGGATCAAGATGAACGCGACGGCGTTCGGGGGAAAGCCGCAGGAGATCGTCACGTCGGAGAGCCTGCTCTTCGACACCGCCGAACGTGTCGGCCGCATCCGCGAAGGCCGTCAGGCCCTGCACCTGCACCTGTCCCAACTGCTGCCGCAGAACCGCGAAGACGCCAGAATCCGCATCGCCTTCCGCATGTTCGAATCGATGGTCGACATGTTCCGCGGCCAGATGTTCCTGCTGACCAACAACGACATCGTGCTGATCTGCAAGGATGCCCGGCTGGCCGACCTGGACGCCATCGTCTACAAGCTGCGCGCCCTGTTCTCGAAAGACCCGCTGACCTATTCCGAAGGGGATGACGGCGTCGACCGCTTCGTCACCTTCTATGACCTGGAAATGGAATACGACACCTTCTTCGCGGTCTGCGCCGATCTGGTGGCGCAGTCCAAGAAGCGGGTGGCCGACGCCCGCACCGCCCCCCAGGTGGTGCCGCTGGATTCCCGCAATCTGGCCCGCGTCCTGGAACGCATCAGCGGCACCGACATCGGCGGCGTGGTCCGCCGCCAGCCCTGCATCCGCTTCGTCGACAAAACCCATGCCGAGGTCGCCTTCCAGGAATTCTACATGTCCATCGGCGACCTGCAGAAGATCCTGGCCCCCGACGTCAACATCCTGGCCAATCGCTGGCTGTTCCAGCATCTGTCCCAGGTGCTGGACCTGCGGGTCCTGTCGGTGCTGCAAGACGGCGGATTCCGCAAGCTGCCGACCGCCTTTTCGGTCAACCTGAACGTCGCCACCGTCGAAACCCCGGTGTTCCAGCAGTTCGAGGCGGCGGTGCGCGGCAAGGCCGGCATCCTGGTGGAATTCCAGCTGGTCGACATCTTCAACAACCTGGACACCTTCTTCCGCGTCCGCGACCGCCTGCGCCGCAACGGCCACAAGACGGTCCTGGACGGCATGAGCCCCATCACCCTGCAGTTCATCGACGCGGAATTGTATGAAGTCGACTTCGTCAAGGTGGCCTGGACGGCGGACATGGCCGACGACGTGGTGACCGCCGACGTGCTGAATTCGCTGCGGCCGGTGGGCTTCGACCACGTCATCTTGTCGCGGTGCGACACCGAGGCCTCGATCGAATGGGGGCTGCACCAGGGGTTCCGCCACTTCCAGGGGCGGTTTCTGGACACAATGGTGGCCGCCATCACGATGGCCCAGTGCGACAAGGCCAGCGCCTGCACCGTGCAGCAATGCAACAGCCGCCATGCGGTGATTTCCGGGCGGCCGCGGGCCGAGTGCGGAAACAACGACATGCTGGACCTGTTCCCGCCGCTGCGGACCGCCAGGTAGGAATGCAGCCGATGCAGGGAACGCCCCCGGTCGCCCACACCCGCCCCGCCAGCCAGGAAAGCCTGCTGCTGGATTACCTGAGCCGGCTGGAACGCCACCGCGCCGACCGCCGCGCCGCCTATCTGCGCCTGTCGGCGCTGCAGACCCACAACCGGCGCGAACAGCATGTCCGCATGACCGTGGGGGCCTTCGACGATCTGGTCAAGATGCTGCAGGCCCAGGCTTTTTCCATGTCCAACGGCGACTTGATGGTGATCTACAAGTCGCAGGCCCAGGACGAGGTCGAGGCGGCCATCGTCAAGCTGCGCTTCCTGTTCTCGGACGACCCGCTGATCGCCAACGAGAATGTCGGCTCCGGCGGCGCGTTCTGCGCGTGGTACGACCTGGCCCGCGAATACGACGATCTGGTGGCCTTCGCCCAGAACGCCCTGGCCGAGGAGCAGGCCAAGCGCCGCACCGAACAGGAAGTCGCCGGCCGTCAGGCCCGCTTCGCCGAGCGCCCCAAGGGCTCGCCCTTCACGCCGGAGCTGCTGGTCCGGGTCGAGGCCGCGCTGGGTCAGGCCGACCTGGCCAATCTGGTCCGCCGTCAGGCCATCTGCGCCGTGGTCGGCAACGCCACCCCGCAGCCGGTCTTCCACGAACTGTTCATCTCGATCGCCGACCTGCGGCAGACCCTGATGCCCAACGTCAACATGAATTCCAGCCCGTGGCTGTTCCAGCAATTGACCGAAACCCTGGACCGCCGGGTGCTGTCGCTGCTGAACAAGCACGACGACCGCACGCTGGAAGGCGACATCTCGATCAACCTGAACGTCTCGACCCTGCTGTCGCCGGAATTCCTGGTGTTCGACGACAACATCAAGGCCGGCATGCGCGGCACCATCGTGCTGGAACTGCAGAAGGTCGACATCATGGCCGACCTGGGGGCGTACCTGTTCGCCCGCGACTTCGCCCACGACCGCGGCTATCGCATCTGCATCGACGGGCTGACCTATTCGACCCTGCCGTTCGTCGACCGCGAGCGGCTGGGGGCCGACCTGATCAAGCTGATCTGGGACCCGTCCCTGACGGAAGAGCGCGACAAGAAGACCGCCGCCCTGCGCCGCATCGGCGCCACCCGCATCATCCTGGCCCGGTGCGACACGCCATCGGCCATCGAGTACGGCCATTCGGTCGGCATCACCCTGTTCCAGGGCCGCCACATCGAACAGACCCTGATGAACGACATGCGCCGCAAGGGCATCGGCAGGGCGCGCGGGCGGTAACTCAGCCGCCGCCGCCGCAGGTGCCGCAGCAGACATCGCCTTCATAGGACAGCCGCACCACCAGATGGCGGCCGCCTTCGCGGGGCGGCAGGAACTGGACCAGGGCCGTGGCCACCCCGGCGGGCAGCGCCGCCCGCTCGCCGGTCATGCGCATCATGCGCGACACCCCGGGAACGAAATCGTCGGCGCCGTCGCAGACGGCGAAGGCCTGGGCCAGGAAGGGCGCGGCCTCGGATTCTGGCCACTGGGCCACCTGCGCGGCGTCGCCGCGCACCATCGCCACCACCGAAGCCTGGCCGTTTTCGACCCGCAAGGTGAGTTCCGAGGCGTGCGCCCCGGCGGCAAGCTGCAGCAGATCGGTAAAGGACGATGACGCGGACATGGCGGCCTCCTGGATACGGACGGCTCCATCTGCCCGAATCATCCCGGCCCGGGCGTTGAGCTTGATCAAGCTGCCGGGTCGGGCCAATATCGGCGGAATGGAAACGCCCGCCATTCTGGTCGACCACCTCGTCAAAGACTTCGGCCCCGTCCGGGCCGTCGACGACATCGCTTTCACCGTCGCCTCCGGATCGACCACCGCCATCCTGGGCGGCAACGGCGCCGGCAAGACCACCACCTTGTCGATGCTGCTGGGGCTGCTGCTGCCCACGTCAGGCACCATCCAGGTCCTGGGCGAGGACATGATCCGCCACCGCTACCGGGTGCTGCCCCGGCTGAATTTCTCCAGCCCCTATGTCGACCTGCCGCACCGGCTGACGGTGCGCGAGAACCTGACGGTCTACGGCCATCTGTACGGCATCGCCGCGCTGCCGGCCCGCATCGCGGAACTGACGGCCGACCTCGACCTGGGGGAATTCCTGGACAGGCCGTCGGGAAAACTGTCCGCCGGACAGAAGGCCCGGGTCGCCCTGGCCAAGGCCATGCTGAACCATCCCGACCTGCTGCTGCTGGACGAGCCGACCGCCTCGCTGGATCCCGACACCGCCGACTGGGTGCGCGGCTTCCTGACCCGCTACCAGCAGGCCCGGGGCGCCACCATCCTGCTGGCCTCGCACAACATGACCGAGGTCGAACGGCTGTGCGATCAGGTCCTGGTCATGAAGGCCGGCCGCATCGTCGACCGCGGTTCGCCGGAGGATCTGATCGCCCGCTACGGCCGCGCCACCCTGGAAGACGTGTTCCTGGACATCGCCCGCAACCGCCGCCGCACCGGCGAGGCGGCGCAATGACCGCCTTCTCTTTCCGCCGCGTCGGGGCCTTGCTGCTGCGCCATCTCTACATCATGCGCGGCTCGTGGCCCAGGCTGCTGGAAATGGCCTATTGGCCGGCGGTCAACATGGTGGTGTGGGGCTTCACCAGCCAGTTCTTTTCCAGCCATTCCCAATGGGTGGCCCAGGCCGGCGGCATCCTGATCGGCGCGGTCCTGCTGTGGGACGTGATGTTCCGCGGCAATCTGGGCGTGGCCCTGTCCTTCATGGAAGAAATGTGGTCGCGCAATCTGGGCCACCTGTCGGTCAGCCCGCTGCGCCCCGTCGAACTGGTGGCCG
>Ga0172373_10009120_pt1 | contig 12408 bp, 10 predicted proteins | sample Lak10m_2_FD_114546 | JGI IMG/M metagenome (GOLD analysis project Ga0172373, IMG submission 114546) | Freshwater microbial communities from Kabuno Bay, South-Kivu, Congo - kab_092012_10m | ecosystem: Environmental > Aquatic > Freshwater > Lake | place: Democratic Republic of the Congo... | reverse complement strand
TTATGTTGGGAGCAGACGACGGGTTTGCATACCTGGGACTATGCAACCAAGCATTCAATACTTCAGAAAAATATGAGTTATGCGAGCCCTCTATCCATGTGATTCAGCAACGAGATCAAAAGTATGGGATTCATTATATGAGGGCATGTGGTCTCTGCGCTCATGGTTATGCCGTAGCCAAGTGGAGAGCCATGACCCTATTTGAAGACATAAAGTCTGTTTGCCAATTTGATTATCATTTTATGGACACGTTCTTCAATTGTTTTGCGTCGTCTCGAGGAGGCTTTTGGCTTGCTGGCTCTGACTTGACCTCGCACATTGACAAAGGACACTATGGAATTCTGTATCAAGAGAGAGATTTAGGTCAGAGCGTGAATTATTGACATAAAGTTTGTTTAGATTTAAATAAAAACACATGCTTAAATTCATGTCTTCATACGAATGCTATATGCTGTTTTCGTGCACGCAATCTTATACATCTTATTTTTTATGGGCACTACAGCTATCTTATATTTTAATATGAAACAAGAGAAGAACATTGTAGAGATTAAAATCCATCCACCCACTCATACCACATCATTGTTATCAATAGCCAAAAATCATTCACAACAGTCACTTGAAGTTTCTACACCCAATTCCAACAAGCAGCGACATTGGGTAAAAGCCACACTTAGACATCGCCTAGGAAATCAACTTTTTATTGCGGCTTCTTCTTATGCCATTGCTAAAGCCCGAAACGCAAGATGGTGTCTAGAAATATTGCCTCACGAAGACATTCACATAGATGCCATAGTAGACTGGATAGAAAAACCAGAGCCTTGTCCCGTGCTCAAACCTTTTGTGATAGTATCCGAAGATTTAACCTTCAACACCTACCAAAACAAATTTGTAGAGTGCTGCCCAAATCAAAGCATCCACATCAAAAATTATTTTCAATCGTATAAGTATTGGACTAATCACAATGTCCAGATTCCATTTCAATTGAAGAAGAAGCAGTGGGGCATAGATTGGGCAAAAAATAATAGCGTCAAGGTAGGTATTCACGTCAGACGAACGGATTATGAGACACAGCCAAAGTACAGGAAGTTTATGCCTCCAGCGTTATACTACAAAATATGCATTCATTATATTCTAAAGCAAACAAAGCACACCATCCCTAAATCTTCCTTTTGGGTCGCAAGTGACGACATGCAGTGGGTTCAGTCACAATCCATGTTTGATGGCATGCAATTTTCTAGATTCAAGGAGGCGGATGAAGTCATGAGCATACTCAACGCGTGTGAGCACGTGATATCGAGCACTGGCACTTTCAGTTGGTGGTCGGTGTATATGCAAAAAGGTGGGATTCAGATGTATTATCATTTTGAAGATTACCTCGACGTGCCCAATGACTATGAAATCATTGATTTTTTTCCATCGTCGTGGGTCGGTGTCGAGCTTATAAGAAAAGATTCGTTGTTTTAATATGCCGCTCCAGCAGCCTTCCATATTCATTCAAGGCGTCATGTGAACGACCCAATTCATAAACATCTAGTTGCGGACGAGTGAGAGCCATCACGTGCAGTGTCTGAAGTTTTAAAAGTTCATATGCTTCAATAAAGTCAATTTCTCTCTTAAACAACAATGGATTGCGCCCAGTATTCCAGTGCACCCATGTGCTATAGACATGTCTAGGATTGCACAATGGAGTGTGACGAGAATCGTCAAACGAAAGTGAAGGTCCAATTCGACTGTACTGTTGTAGGATATTGTGACCTTCCCGCGGCATACAACATGAGATGCCCTGAACAATGGGTACCACTACAGAGGAGACATCAGCAGGCAATGTGTCCAACGTTTCTGAGAACAGTCCTGTGTGATTAGGCAGCACAAAATTATCCACCGAATGGACTATCATAGACCAGCGAGCTCGTAGACGAAAGTCCCAGTGACAAACAGACTCTGCTAAAATTTCAAAAGCATATGTGGCAGTATTGTGAGGAAGCCTTTCAATCTTCCAATTTGGTCGATATGAAAGCCATTGATTATCGATATTTAAGAGTTTCAAATGGCGAGAGAATTCCATAGTCAAGTCGTTAAATCTGACGTGCATGCCCAAGGAATAGATGTGGTGATATAAAAAAGCGTGAAGAAGAGTATGATTTCGATATGGAGGACTGCCTGTCCAGAAAGGGTTGTTGTGCCCCGTATCGTAACCATACATGGGCTGAGTGCACAAGACAGCAGAGATCGTCTGCTTCGCAGATACGTGTTGGTAGCACATAGGCACGCGAATGGGAATAGATTCATTTATTGTCAAGCTCACAGTCCACAAATCAAGGAAATGGTATTGATTATTGTCAGTCCAAAACAAGGAGGTCATAGCCAAGTCCTGCATGGGACAAAGAGCTACTGCAACAGATTGGGCTTTAGGATCTTTTGTATTTTCTATCAATCTAACAAATCCCTTGGTTTCATAAGTGAACAATGTCTGAGAAAATTCAAACTTGCATGTTAAATCCAATAGACTAGGGTCTAAGTAGGGCAGCTGGCAGTGGTTACCTTCATCTTTCACGCACTCTCTGTCGTATTCGGTAAAATAAATTAAAAATTCAGCGACACGAAAAGATAAGGGACGGCCATTTTCCTCGGATTCTCCCCACAACGAAGCGGCTAAGACTAAGATGTCATACAGCTGATTGTTTCCTTTATATCGAAATTGAGAAAAGATGGCGACTGCTTCTTCATCACTAAATGAAGAATCACTACCGCATTTCGCATAAGGCAGAATTCCGTCGTCTCTTATATAAAAATTTTCTTTCCAACGTCTTTGCGATGCACGAGAGTCTGTGACTTCACTTAATTCTTCCCATTTCCAAACACTCACATTGCTCTCATCATCCCAAATATAGGTCTTATGATTCCAATCAAATACATTGAGGCTGCTATCATAAGTATAGTTTGTATCATTGAATTCAGAAACATTGTCTCTTCTTGGAATTTCCCAAGAAATAATTTCAGTTATGTCCCTTCTTCTTTTATTCAACAGTTTGGAATATTGAATAAACATGATTCCTAAAAATAAAGCAATTAAACTAAGAATCAATCTTACAGCGTTTTTCTCCCATCGCCTCATACAAAAAAAGGAAAAGTGTGAAAGCTCATAGCAAACAAATTCTACATATATATGCACTTTTAATTAGCGACTAGAAAACCTTGATGGAATCTATAAAAGAATTGTATATTGAAGGTGCATATTGTAGCAAGCTTATTGCTCACGATGACAACAGAGGCTATCTCATGGAATTATTTAGGAATTTTCAAAATAAACAAGCAAATGTTTCTCATTCTCTTCCCAACGTAATCAGAGGGATCCACGCTGCTTATTATGGAAAATTAGTCACGTGCATAAGTGGGACATTGACAGATTATGTTGTCGACCTCAGACCCAATTCTCCAACTTTCTTAGGGTGGGCACGCGTTCACATGGAGCCAAACGATCAAATCTATATTCCAGCATGTTGTGGCCATGCCTTTGTCTCTGGCTCAAGCAATGGATGCACTATAGTGTATGCACAGGAAGATGTCTTTAAGCCAGAAACTAATCAATATGTAGCATGGAATGATCCCATCATAAACATTCCTTGGCATACACATCAAACAAATAACAAAGAATTCATAGTATCAGACACTGATAAAAATGCGCCTTTGTTGAGTGAGATAACATGGATGGGCATAGAATTTAATAAGCTAAACTTAAAACAAAGCAAGCGCAAATTTTTGGTCATTGGAGCATCTGGACAGCTAGGTCAAGCCTTTATTCAACTATTCAATCAAAAAGATACCACAAGTCTCTGCATAGGCACGTACTGCACAAATAAATTAAAAGGATGTTCTATGCACGTAGACCTCGAGAATCTATCTGAGAAAGACGCAGAATTTCTATTGAATGCAGTCTGCCCTTCCGTCATGTTCATCTGCGCTGCTTTTTCTTCAACTGATGCATGTGAAGCAAATAAGGAAAGGGCATACAAAATAAACGTAGAGTCTCCAATCCAGTTAGCAAAGGCTGCTAGAAAAGTGGACTGCAAAATAGTATATATCTCCAGTGATTATGTATTTGACGGAAAAAGTGGACCCTACGCAGAACATGACGAGCCCAATCCAATCAATGTTTATGGGAAAACAAAATGGGAAGCAGAAAAATCATTATTGAGTGAAGATATAGAAAAGAACACAGTCATTGTGATCAGAACGCACGGCATCTATGGTCCTGATGCAAACCAAAAAAATTTTGTTTATCAAGTAGCACAAAAAAAAAGAATTTCTTTTCCAGAAAATCAAGTTGGAAATCCAATAGATTCTCGAGATTTGGCACAGGCAGTTTTTAAGCTCAGCACACATCATGCAAAGCCAAGCGGAATCTTTCACATAGCAGGTCCAATTGTATATTCCAGGTATAGTTTTGCACTCGAAATTTTGCGTCTCTTAAAGAAAGACTTCATGGTACGAGTCTCCGACCAAGAACAGAAAAGCGAGCAAGCCAATGCACAAAATACAGCAAATAGGCCTCTTTATACAGTCTTGACTACTCAAAAATTTAGAGACTTCATTCCAGAGTTTCATTTTAGGTCGCTAGAGGAATCGTTTTCTGATTGGGATCCTTCATAGTAGATGTCCAGTCTATTGGGAGTTCTTCTTTTGTCAAGCGCCTCTGGTCTCGAATCTCACACAACTTAAGATATTCTTCTCTGTCTTGGAAATCAGGAGGTAATCCTAAAAGAGGCCTGAATCGAGCTTTTGGTCTATTCCAAACAGATTCTTTATCTTGCAGGTCGGTAAGATAATAAACCGCGATGCTATTCCGCGTATAATTTTCCGGACAAGCAATGATGTCAGGCACTCCATGCCAACTTTCGTCTGAGGTTCTCATGATCAACGCGCGATTAAAGACAGGTGATATTTTTTTTATGCAACCTAAATCCTTGTCCGCTAGTATCAAATGACCATTCCATTCATCCGCGTTCCAATAAGGATTCATGTAGACTATGAGATTGATGCGTCTTTCTTTGTTTGTGATGGGATGGATTGAATAATCTAGATGCATCTCGAGTCTGCCTCCTCTAGGATGACAATGAAATCCAGCTCCGTTGAGGTGAGGGTCTGATTCTAAATTTTTTATGCCTGTTATTTTTTCTAGCAGAGCATTCACATCATTTTGAAGAAAATTCCATAAGTTACTCAGTATCTCAGGTCCCATTGACATGAGATTTTTGTCGTAGATGAGCTTTCTCTCTATAGGATTGTTGTATAAGTTCCATTGGTCTGATACAGGAGGAAATGCATTTTCTATTTCTTTTGCTATGTCAAGCTTGAAAAAGTTATCAATGATGACATGTGGGAAAGGCTCTGCTTTTTGAAATTGACGCTGAAGTGAATCTATGTATTCTTGGTCGTCAGCCCAGGTATTTAGAAGTTGCATATTCGTTTTAATGTGTTTGTTTTATTGTATATATAATCTTTTATAGTCGCGTCATCAAAATCCATGCAATATGATTGCAATACGATACAACCAATCAACACAAAAACAAAATTGACAATAATGTTAATTTTGACCGGTACAATATCATATACTGTTTTGCTTCAAAAAATGTCTCAAGAAAATAACATCCCTCCCAGAAAAACGTCTTCTCATCTCCAACATCTATTTTTGGGAAGCAGCCAAAATCAATCTTTTGTTAACACTTCCTACACATTCATAACTTCTCTAGTTAATCATACTAAGCTAGAAGTGTATGATAAAAAAACAATTCCACGTCATCATTGGGTGAGAGCGTCTCCTGTAGGACGCCTAGGAAATCAATTGTTCATAATAGCTTCGTCTTATGGCATAGCTAAGGCTAGAAACGCAAGATGGTGCATGGATCTTTCTGAAAATGACAGAGTGAATTGGAATACCATATTGCGTTGGAACGAGAGACCCGAAGCATGTCCACTTGAAGCTCCCAATGTAGACTCATTTCAAAATATAAATGAAGATTCAAAGTTTGGAACTTATCTAGAGAAATTTTTCTATGAGTATCCTAATCAAAGTGTTTTTGTGGGCACCTACTTGCAGTCATACAGGTATTGGACAGAACACAACATAAAAATTCCGTTTGAATTAACAAGGAAGGAAGAAGGCATTCAATGGGTCAAAGCACACAATGTCAAAGTAGGCATTCACATAAGAAGAACAGATTATCTTCATAATCCTGCATTTGAAAAATTCACTCCGCCAAATTTGTATTATGAAATTGGTATTCAATACATACTGAACAAAACCAATCATGCTATTCCTAAAAGTTCGTTCTGGGTAACGAGCGATGATATGGAATGGGTCAAAACACAAGCAATATTTGAAGGCATGCACCTGTCTGAGTTTGAAGAGCCAGACAAGATCATGAGTACACTGAGTGCATGCAAACATTTGATATTGGGAGTGGGAAGTTTTAGTTGGTGGTCAGCCTACCTGTTGTCAAATGATGATAGTGATAGAATATTGCTATACCATTATTATGATAATTTTTATTTTATGCCTGGAGATTTCACGATAAAAGATTATTATCCTTGGTGGTGGGTTGGTTTAGAGCTCACGCATGACCAGCAAGTATTTATCATTCATCATCACAATAACAAAAATAAAATTAAGATAACAACATGAAAGATAGATTTAAGTCATACAGTTTCAAGCATCACATTTCTTTTGTGGCAGGTATGTTTTTTTATTTTATATTCTCAATTATGCCTTATGATCTGATAAATCGAAATGATTTGAGAAGAAAACCGAAATCTTCATCCATAGCCATAGCAACAGCAGATCTTGTGCACGCTAGAGAAAAAAACAACAATTTTTCAGTTGCCTGTGCTCCTCCCATTCTAATACCAGACGTTTCTATGAAAACAGAATTGTTTAGATGGAGAAAGCTAGCAGGACAGCTCCAATGCAGATTAGACCCCAACTCCGTAGGCATCACAGGGGGATGGTGCCTTCAGCCTAATCATGAGGATTGGGGTTCAATGAAAGGGGCTCAAAACCACGTGCCTGCAGATACAGGCATCGCGAAAACTATTGTCAAGTACTTGAGACAATATCATGATATAATAGATCACAAAGAAAAAAAAGTAAGTCTGTTAGATATTGGGGCAGGCATTGGACAGTATGGACACTGGCTCCAGCTCAATGCTTCCAATGACTGGATTGAATGGAGAGGCTACGACGGCGCTGAGAACGTGGAAGAATTTACCAATGGCTACGTGCAGTGGTTGGATGTCACAAATCCTCTCTTCGATACCATCTCCAACGATTTCAGAGCAGATTGGGTCATGTCATTGGAGGTAGGCGAACATATACCGCCAGAGAGCACTGCTTCCATGCTGAACTTGCTGGATAAGCACAGCAAACACGGCATCATCTTGAGCTGGGGCATTCCCGGCCAAGGCGGTCACTCTCATATCAACTTGAAGACCAACGACGAAGTCGTTGCATTAATGAAGCAGCAAGGCTTTATGCAGGATGGGTGGTGCCAAGAGTTTCAAGCACACGGTAGAAAGTACGCTGATTATCCTTGGTTTTGGGGCAGCTTCATGGTTTTTAGGCGAGTTTAAGACATCTCTGCGTTTGTTTCGCCAAATTATGTATTGATATATAATATACTATGCGTGTTTAGCTGCGTTTTTGTTTAATGCCTCAACATAAATTAAAATTACTAGCAGTCTGTGCCTTATCTTTTGCCATGTATGCTATGATATATGTTATGGTTATAAATTCTTTAAATGATGATAGAAGTTTGATTCAATCTGCAGACGACGTTGGCATAGAGGTTTCCATAGCAAATCATACTGTATCCTACAACAATATAGACATTTCCATAACAAATCATATTGTATCCTATAACAATAGCAATATTCCAGACCTGACAACAAGCAGTCATCATCATAATAACAAAAACACAGGCCTTTGTGAAGCAAAGCCGCATCTATGTGACTATGGAAAGCAAATTAGCTCGAGAATCAAGAAGCATGGGTATGTTGCACCCAAATCAAATGCATCACAGTCTCTGAACGACATTGTGTACATTAGAAACCAGCCTGGTGTTTTGCCAGAATGGATCACGTTTTTTCTAGAATATGGACTAGACAAGTGTAGAACAACATGCAAGATCGTGGCATTCGAGGACTCCAGCATCCGCGCCCACGCCACGGTAGCTCATCAGCATTTAATCAGAAATGAGCCACACGAGGTTAGAGTCTACGTAAATTTAGAAGCAGATTCCCATTCACCCATATTAGAATGTATGGATAGTGGAGACGAGACTTGCTGGTATGCCTCTTATATCACGTCCATGAGAATTCCCATGACCTACAGCGTTTTCACATATGAGGGCCTCCACATGTTTCGTGGATTGGATTGGATGCTGTCCCGAGATGCCAATTGCAAGAGGCTGAAAGCAAAGTCAGAGTTTTTGAAGTCTTGGTTTTGTCTCTTGAACTCTTTGACAAGGGCAGAGCCGCAGAAGCAGATGAGTGCAATGGGAGTAGCATTTGTATCGAAAACTTGTGATAGACACGAAGGTTACCTCCAGACTTTAATGAGCATTGTGCCTCTCGATATGATGGGGGATTGCTACAAAAACAAAGACGAAAATGAGTATTTGGATTACGAAGGTGGCTGGTGGAGTTCGACTCGAGAAATGCTGTCAAATCGCGATTTCAGGAAAATAGTTGTTTCTTCTAAATACAAATTCTACATTAGCATAGAGAATACTATACTCGAAGATTATTTGACAGAAAAATTTTGGATTGGCTTCCTGGGCCATTCTGTTATGGTCTACTTAGGAGCTCCGAATGCTGAGGTGTATGCTCCAGCTCCCAACTCTTTTATCAACGCTCTTGATTTTCCTGATGCGAATGCTCTGGGTCAATATCTAGACCACTTGTCCAAGCATCCCGCCGAATACAACCAATACCTAGCTTGGAAAAATAATTCTGAAACTTTTGAGCTGAATCCACAGTTTTTAAAGCATGTGTACAATGCTCGCGATTATCCATTGGGTTGCAGGTTGTGTGATCAACTTCGAGTTCATCATTCAAAACCTCAGCCTTAGTCCCGTTTCCCAAATGGATGATAGTGGTATTTGCGGGAAGGAGACGAGGCCAATACTCTAGCCTCAACTACTTTCTTTTTGGCTTCAAGTCCATGTTTTATTTTTGAGCTATGTTCTTGGACATATGTTTTAACAACAGCCAGAGAATCTGCGTGTTCTACAGCAAGCTTCTGATGCATTGCTCTGCCGTTTTTGCTCAATGAAAATTTATTGACGATTGAACCGTCAAGCCAAAGCAGGTACTCGGGATCCTCTTCCGCTATTTGATCCAGAGTCTTGTCTATATGTTTCCCAAAATCTAAGCAGAAGCTCATGGCTTTAACGGCCCAAACGGCTTGGACAAAAGCTGTGTATCTTGACTATAAAACAAAAAAAATAAAAACAAAATAAAATTCTGCAACCTACAAATAAGGCCTTGCACACAGCATTTGTTTTTTGCTTTGTTATAGGCATCATATTCTTTATATTAAAGATTTGGATAGTGCATTTTGAACTCGGTCATAATGAATTAAGCAAATGCAGTGGTTTTCCAACCACTATAATGAAATTGCTTATATGAATATCTAATGTCAGAAAACAAAAACATGATAAAACATAGAGAATATATTAACATAATGTGTGCTTTTGGCATAGGATGTATCTTTTTTTATGCGATGCAATTGATCAACATACAGCAACAACGATCTCTAAATAAGATGAAGCAAGAATCTGAAATGGACGATTCATCCATCCAGCCATTGATCATAAACACATGCAACTGCACCATCCTCAATCCACCAAAAAATGAAGATAGAAGTCTGAATCAGATGGATGATCATCCAACTCATGATAATAGTGTTAGAGCCCACAAAAATTTTGGATTTGCAATTGAAGAATTCAGAGCCACTGCTAGCTCCTTAATTCCTACTACAGATAAAGTAACCACACACAGTTATCACATCATGTATGGCATATTTCTCAATTCAATTAGAAGTAATAGAATTAAGTTTTTGGAGATAGGCCTAGGATGCAACATGGATTATGGCCCTGGGGCTTCTTCCCAGTTATGGAAAACATATCTACACAAAGATTCAGAAATCTGGATGGCTGACGTAGACGAGACATGTGTGCAAAAATATTCAGTACATTTAAAAAAATTGAATATCAAGACACTGATTGGAAGTCAGGATAACATTGAGACACTCAACACATGGATTCGAGAATCTGGAGGCAATTTTGATGTCATAGTAGATGATGGAGGCCACAAAAATACAGAAATAAAAAATTCATTTGATCATCTCTGGCCAACTTTAAAGAAGGGTGGATTTTATTTTATAGAAGACATGCAGATAGCATATTATGACGGTTTTCAAGACAGACTGGAGAATGGTTTGACAGTGCCAGATCATATATTTCAATGGACCAAGTCATTGTTGATTGGAGGAGAAATGCCAAATGATCTTCAATTCATATTTTGTCAACGCGAAGCATGCGTTTTGAAAAAAACAGATTAAATATGACTGTGAGATGTTTGCTCGCGTTCAGCATTCATTATATTTATTCGTAGGTCTTGGGATGAGTCCAATACTTTATGCGTTAAAACGATGGAGATACGTTATCGTTATCTTCTCTATGTTTTTCCTTTATGTATCATGAGTTATATATCTCTTTATTTAAATTGGAATGAATTGGAGTACTCCAACCCCAATGATTTTTCTCAGGAAACCAAACGTCAGACTACCTCTCACCTGCATAATTTATCTGTTGGTATCATCAGAGCACCAAACATGAATGTCACACCTGACAATATTTTGTCAACAGTCGCACAAGAAGAAGAAAAAGAAGTCCCGTTTTATAAACTACCCATAGGAAATTGTGAGTTTGACTTCTTTCGTGAGCGAGATGATTCTTTCTCTCTCATATCTTTTTATTTCTTTGTGACTGCTGCTTTCAATAAAATATTAGACGAATGCAGGACCTTGGAATCATCTAAAGAGTTTCAAGAGAAAACAATCATCCCCACATTCTGCTATGTTGACGTGAGCTTGTCTGGATACATGTATACCATGGAACAACATATTCCATTGTCTTCACCAGCAGCGTTCAATCACCCTCGCAAAAAGATTCGCGCGTGCATTAATTTAGAACACACATTGATATATCATCCACTCGATAGTCCTTCTGAGTCGCCATATTTAATGGGTCGAGTTCTCCACAAAAACAGTGGAAGTTATTATAGACTCAAAGAGCCAATGTGCAGGATTATGGACGATACCAACGACATTATCTTGGAATATGCACTGCCAAATGTTCAAAATTACCTTCAGTCAGGTCATTTCACTGATTTGACACTCAAAAAATTAGTCTATATGCCTTCTCTCGGATTATTTGACATCAATAACATAGGACCTCCTCCTACTACATCAGAGCGTCTAGAACAGAACAATCAAACATTAAAAATCTTGACCTCATTTTGGGTTAGAGAAACATCAAGAAGATCTAGGTTCTTGGATTTCATGGATTCTCGTGGCATTCAGGTCACCAACGTCAATTCCATGACTTCTCCTCAAAAAATGGCTGACGTATACGATCAATATCATATCATTTTAAACGTAAGACAGACTGACATTGACCATACAATAGAAGAGCTAAGAATTTTGCCTGCTATTGAAAGAGGATTGATTGTGATCAGCGAAAGCGCTCCTCTCATTGAGATGTTGCCCTATTATCATAATGTGCTTTGGTGTGATACGTGGGAGGCGTTTCCCGACATGATTAGCATGGTGATAGACAATTATGCTGCAATGCATTCAAAACTCGTTGGCGAAACATCCAATTTGAAACACATAATTTTGGATATGTCGAAGAAAGCTCTTGCTGATCTAAAACAATCATTAAGTGCAGCATATACAAAATCCTATCCCGATGTTGGTCCAAAAAGAGCGAACTCAAGCACACATACACACACAATAGGATAAACAATATATTTTTTATTGAACAACTTTGGGTTAACGCCTCAAGCAATCATAAATTCGACATTAGAAGCATAATTTTGGATGGAAGACTCAAGTTGCTGTTTTAGGCTTTTACTTGCTTTGTGTTTAGATTGAGAACCAGGAAACCTAACCTCGATCACACAGTCAATAAGCCAATGATTCAAATGCGCTTCGACATCGCGGTAAGATCCGCAGTCATAAGACTCTAGTGAAACCATGGCTTCTACCTCGCGCATATACTTTTGCACGAGTTTCAAGACAGCAACAGGCTCTTCAAGCCAATTCATTTGATTCAGGTCTTTAATCAC
>Ga0172373_10009119_pt1 | contig 12409 bp, 22 predicted proteins | sample Lak10m_2_FD_114546 | JGI IMG/M metagenome (GOLD analysis project Ga0172373, IMG submission 114546) | Freshwater microbial communities from Kabuno Bay, South-Kivu, Congo - kab_092012_10m | ecosystem: Environmental > Aquatic > Freshwater > Lake | place: Democratic Republic of the Congo... | reverse complement strand
GTTCTCGTTTCTAAAAGGCATATCAGAGATCATTACAGTAGGAACTCCTGGCAAGGAAGCGACGGAACCTGCCGAAAAACCTGCAAAAGTAAAGATGGAAAAGAAGCCAGGGAAACAGAAAGTCAGCGTGAAGCCTAACGTTATAAAAAAGCCTAGCGAAGACAAAGAAAAGAGCAGCGCGCCTCCCACAGAAGACACAACTCCTCCTATAAAAGCAACTAAAAAATAGTATTATTTGCTCATGGAAAACATTAGAAACATCATGCTGCCGAATGGAAGCATGCTTGAAGTCACCATAAATCCAGGATTTCTGGAAAAGGTTGCTTCTCAATTTAATCTAAAAGAAGTTAAAGATGTGTCAAATGAGCACATACGCATGTATATATTTGGAGCATTTAAGAACGCAATAGACAAGGTTGAAAATGTCGGATTCGGAAGCAATTTTACTTGAATACGTCAAGCTAATTTTAGAAAAGAAAATTAGAGAAGCCGACATATCTGACGGCCAGAAGGCTAAGTGGGGTTCTAAAAAGCACATATCAGATTTGCAGCGTCGTTTAAAAGAAGCTGAATACTGGCGTGACAAGCAGAAGAAAGGTTCTGAGAAGAGAGCCCATTACAGAAACGTAGTCAATGATATCAAACGTCAATTGAAGAACGCGCTTAAGGATTCTGAAAACGCAAAAGCTAAAAAAGAATAACGCCCAAGAGATCTAGTTCATTAGATCTCTTGAGTAGCATTTATATAATGCTTAATTCCTATATTTATTCTTTTTATAGGATAATTTTATTCATTCATGCTACCTTTAATATTTTCCTGCGGTGCCGTCGTCTATAAAAAAACGCCTGGCGGTTCGCAAATTCTGTTGATCAAACAATTCGCAAAAGACCCGTCATGGGGAATTCCAAAGGGTCACATGGAACGAGGCGAGACCTACACGGAAACCGCTATACGAGAAGTTAAAGAAGAGACGGGAATTGACATTAAAATAATCACACAATTACCGCACGTGTCAATCATTAGAAAAAATAACAAAAAAATTGTGGTGCCTTTTCTGGCGATTCAAACATGTGACAATCAACCTCGTAGCGATAGTAGCGAAGCGTCTGAAGTGATAGCTGCAAAGTGGTTTAACACAGAAAGCTTGCCAGGAATATATCACTATCAGCAACCCGTCATAGATGCAGCGCTGATTCTGCTAGAATTGAGGAAGTAATTGACTGAAGAAGAAACAATAGACGAGTCTTTGAACTTCGTAGCAAGATATGCTTCCAGCATATCTGACTGGGTTACTGTAAAAAAAGAATTGTTAAAGTCTCTACCACCGCAACATAGAAAACTCTTTTCGACTCGTGATCCAATCACGAAAAAGCAATCGATGAACGATTTCGAAATATCCTTGGCTAAAAAATGGGAAAGCATAACTGGAAAAAAGTTGATATTTAATGGCCATGAACAACCCTGAAAAAGAATCAAAATTATTAAGAGAATACGTCAAAAGCGTCATAAAAGAAGACTATGATTCTTCTTTTTTTGATTCTAGCTACGGATACGGTGGTTCAGGAAGCTCGTTTTCAAGTGGTAAAGGTGGCAAGGGAGACTATAAAGCTTTAGCAGATCCTATCGTACGTGTGTTTAAGGTTGCTATAGGTAAAGCTAAAGAAATTGGTGCAAGTTTAAAACAGCTAGGCAAAATAACAGCTGAAGCGATAAAAAGTGTCACCTCAGGCGGAGAATACGAAGGTCAATATAAAAGAATTCATGATGAATTTAAAAATGATATCAGAAAAATAACGAAAGAATACGGCAAAGCCTACGCTGAGTCGTGGGACGTCTTAAATAAAAGTGGCGTCACGACGTTAGCGTTTCTATATAATCCAACTATTTTCGTTGCCAAAAAGGCCGTTGTCGATCATCCTCGTCTGGCCCTCGGCGCTATGGCGGCAATGGCTACAGGCGGCTGGGCCGGCGCGGCCCTCGGAACCAAACTCGGCCTGAGCGCAAAAGCAGTAGGAACTGCTAAAGGTATCGGAGCAGGAATAGGCGCAGGCGCTGTAGCGGCAGGTAAGAAGATTCACAGTGACCGAAATAAAGACAACAATGAGATTGATGCAAAAAAATTGCTTTCTCTTAGATCTGGCGGGGGTGATGAAGACAAAAGTCTATCTAGTAACATCAAGCCCGAATTACGTCAACATATGCAACAGATCAAATCTCTAGTAAATGATCACTTTACGACGGTAAAAGAAAAATTGACGAAACTAAAAAACGTAAAGACTCTTAAAGAGTTAGGAGTGCCTGACGATAAAATAAGACAACTAGAAGAATCTCTTAAGAGCTTGCCCGAAGATCAAAAAAAGAAAAAGCTGGATGAAATTCTAGAATCGTTGAAACAACGAACTTTTGTAAACGAGATAAGAGCATTGAAACAAGAGAGAGACGGTATACTAAGAAGTATGCTCGCCGCAGGAGTTCCTGAAGGCGTCATAAAAGAAGATGGATCTATTTACGATCGCTACAACAAAGAAATTTCTGAGATTGCAAGAATTTTTGGCATTGAAGCAGAAAACGTCTAAACATAGCATTCATTTTGCAGTATACTTGGAGACATGCCCAAGCGTAACGCAAAAAACTATAACGTTGAGACGATGCAACCAGATGAGATCAATACCCTAAGGGCTTTGGTCAAAGAGTTCATCGATAAGATTGAGTCAATCGACAACGAGATTGAGCTGTTGAAGACGGACCGCAAAGAGATCATTGAAGAGTATACCGAAAAGCTTGATATGAAAACTCTGCAAGCAGCCCTCCGCGTGGTCAAAATCCAGCAAGGCGTTGAACACAAAGACACTTACGATCTATTTCTTGAAGCATTAACAGGCGTCCAACCCAGTCCATGAAAGGAAAAAACATGGAAAATAAACATTCTGCTCTTCTAAAACCAAAAAAGACATTTACGCTAAAGCTTTCTTTACCTGAGTTAGTACACATTAGAGATCTTTTTAGCATATCTTTACCAGTCGACCTGAAGACGACTGTCAGCCAATCGCTTGCAGCAAGTCAAGGTAGACAGATCGTTGAAACGAAGCTCTGGAATAAGCTCGTGTCGCTATGCACGGAAGGGGAAATTCCCTTGAATGAAGAGGCTCCTGATTTCATCATTACAGTGACAGCGCCTCCTGAACTAGGGGTTTTCGAAGTTGCAACAGATTATGTTCAACAAGAAGAGCAAACCGAAGAAGACGATGATTCAGATGAAGAGTAAGTGCCATGCAAAAAGCGGCGTACAAAGTAGGTCAGATAATATACGTTCTAACCTCTAAAGAAACCAAGATATATCCAGTTCAAGTAGTTGAAGAAATTATAAAACGAAGCATAACTGGAGAATCCGTTTCTTACATTGTTAAAGCTGGTAAAGGAAACAAACTTGTTCCTATTTCTGATATTCAAGGAGAATTATTCGAAGACGTAGAATCTCTTCGAGAAGTTCTTACTAAAAGAATCATCAACACAGTCAATAACATAGTCAATGAATCGATTGAAAAAGCTTCTGAATGGTACGAACAACCAGAAGTTCATTCACCTATTATTGAAAATCCGTCTACCAGTTTTGACGACAAGCGAGATAGCGTAGTCGTGAAATTATCAGACGGAAAAATAGCGAATGTAAAATTACCCGATATTTCATGATGCATAAAGGTACAGCATGAACGATAAACGATTTGAAGGAATCACACGAAATTATTCAGAAGCAGACGTCAGAAAGCTTCAAAATTCAATTAAAATTGAACACACCTTGGCTAAAGTTGGCTCTCAAAAGCTTTGGAAACTTCTTCATAGCGAGCCTTATGTTGCTGCCCTTGGAGCCTTAACAGGTAATCAAGCTATGCAGCAAGTTAAGGCTGGTCTTAAAGCTATTTATCTTTCTGGATGGCAGGTCGCTGCCGATGCCAATCTTGCTGGAGAAATGTATCCTGATCAAAGCCTTTATCCCGCCAACAGCGTTCCCTCTGTTGTTCGCAGAATTAATAACGCTTTAATGCGAGCCGATCAAATTGATAACTCTGAAGGCAAGTCTGTTACCGATTGGTTTGCACCCATCGTCGCCGACGCAGAGGCTGGGTTTGGTGGTACTCTCAACGTATTTGAACTTACCAAAGCGATGATTGAAGCTGGAGCAGCGGGCGTTCACTTTGAGGATCAGCTTGCGTCAGAGAAGAAGTGTGGTCACATGGGTGGTAAGGTTCTTGTTCCAACAGCACAATTCATTCGGACGCTCACGGCGGCACGTCTAGCTGCAGACGTCATGGGTGTTCCAACGGTAATCATCGCCCGCACCGACGCCGACTCTGCCAACTTAATTACCAGCGACATTGACCCATATGACCACGATTACATCGAGGTGACCAAAGAGCGAACTCCCGAGGGGTTCCACTACCTATGTCGAACAGGACTAGAGAGGGCAATCGCTCGTGGTCTAGCCTACGCTCCCTATGCAGATGTCCTATGGATGGAGACGTCAACTCCTGACCTAGAGCAGGCCAGATTGTTTGCCGAGGCAATCCATGCCAAGTTCCCAGGAAAGTTGTTGGCCTATAATTGTTCTCCTTCTTTCAATTGGAAGAAGAACTTAGACGAGGCCACGATCGCCAAGTTCCAAAAGTCGCTCGGCGAAATGGGCTACAAGTTCCAGTTCGTCACCTTGGCAGGTTTCCACACCCTCAACCATTCCATGTACCAGTTGGCCCATGGATACAAGGATCGAGGAATGGCTGCTTACTCAGAACTACAACAGGCTGAGTTTGATGCAGAGAAGATCGGTTACACGGCCACGAAACACCAACGTGAGGTCGGCACCGGCTACTTTGATGCAGTATCTCAGGTCATCTCCGCAGGAAATTCATCTACGTTAGCGCTACATGGATCGACTGAAGAAGAACAATTTTAGCTTGTAATTTCTTAAAAAATTCATAGTAGAATTTTATTTATAGTCAGGAGGCGTAGTTATGCGCGACCTGACACCGAATGAACTAGGCGTTATGCTATTCAATGTCAAGGGAGAACTTGAGATTGCGGCTGGCACCTTATCTAAATGGCGAGTAGAGGGATTAGGCCGAAATGGCATGGTCCCTCTTTCCGTTATTGCTGCTGAAACAAAAATAAATGCGACAATATCAGAAGTTGAAGATTTAATTCAGATATTAGCGAAGGTATCTAATAATTTGATTGATAGGTATTAAGCAAGACTTATGACGAAAAGCAAACTGAAGCGGTTAATTTTCGATTTTATTATGGAATCAAAGGTGGCCGCTTCGGCTTCTTATATGAAAAAAGAAGAAGTGAGACAGTCTTTTCAGGACTTGATCTCACAAAAAATCGCCTCCGATGAGATAACTGATCAGGCATCTCTTGACGAGTGGTTTGCGACTGCAGAGATGTCTCTTAAAGCATTGAAAATGGTCCCGCTCATTGCTTATAAATCAGTTTCTGCAAAGAGGACCAAACGTTGACAAAAATAACCCTTGTTGAAGGCATAGATTATGTCATGGAAAATAACAGGATGGTTCTTACTAAAGATTTTCTTTTGAAGCGTGGATATTGTTGCAACTCTCGCTGTCGTAACTGTCCATATTCTTCATCGAATCATGCGGAAATTTCTATTCAAGAATCCTCTGTGCAAATTGTAAAGATGTTATGATACCATGGTGGTATGGGTATCGGTAAGATCGACCTGACTGAAGCAAACATCATCGCAAACTCTGTCTTGAAGCATGTCATGCCCGCCCTCGACCGTGGTGAGATTGCTGGATCAATTCGACGACAAAAAGAAATTGTCGGAGACATCGAACTCGTTGCGATCTCTACGCATCGTGAACGTCTGTTGGCCTTACTATCAGATGTAGGCCAACACATCAAACCAGGCGTCCCCGGAGTCGTCCCGTGGTCTCCGAAGCCTGAAGCAAAATACATAAGGGTTCGTCTGCATCAGGGCATGAACCTAGATCTGTTCATGGCTTCTCCTGAGAACTGGGGAGGTCTTTTTCTCATGCGAACAGGTTCAGGTGCTGGTCCTGACGGCAATTCTTTCAACGGTTTCACTCCTGGAATTTTCTCTAGATGGAAGAAACTCTCTGGTGGTGGTCGCATGACCGATTGCATGCCCACCATGCCTACTGGCGAACAGCTGTGGATTCCTGAGGAACAGGACTTCTTCGACCTTCTCGAAATGAACTTCGTTCCACCGGAGGTCCGAACCGGCCGGCACGTCATCAAAAAATATATTCGCAGCTGAATTTTCACGATGTTCCCGCCTATTTAGAACCGTCATGAAAATAATCATTTTTGATTTAGACGGCACGTTGGCGGAAAGCAAATCTCGAATAACGGCAGGCATGTCTGATGCCTTGCGTCGTTTGCTTGTTTCTTACGACGTTGCTGACATCTCGGGGGGAGCGTGGCCTCAGTTCGAGTCGCAACTCGTTAATCAGTTAGGATTAACGCCAGACTTATCTCAACGATTGCACCTATTTCCCACGTCTGGCACCAGCTTTTACAATAATCCTGATGGAAAAAAGTGGAATCAGGTTTACTGCGAAGATCTCACGGATGTAGAAGTAAAAAAGATCATGTCAGCCTTCAAACAAGTCTTGGCAGATCCAGGAGTCAGCATGCCAAAGAGATTCTGGGGTGATCAGATAGAGAACCGTGGACCGCAGATAACATTCTCCGCGATGGGCCAGCTAGCTCCAGTCGCAGAGAAGAAGAAGTGGGATCCGACGTTTTCGAAGCGATTGATTCTTATCGAAAAGTTGCTTCAGTTGATACCGGAGTTCGACATTCGTGCCGGCGGATCCACATCCATTGACGTGACACGTAAGGGGATTGATAAAGCTTATGGTATTTCTCAAATAGAAAAACACTTGGGATTTACCAAGGATGAGATGCTGTTCGTAGGAGATGCTTTGTTCCCTGGAGGTAACGATTATGCCGTGAAGAACACAGGCGTGCATTGTGTAGAAACCTCAGGACCTGATCACACATCACAAATTATTGAAAAACTCCTGTAGATAACCTATATATTCCGAAAGGAATGTAATCATGAAGATAAAACTTGAAACCTTGCGTAAAATTATCAAAGAAGAAGTGTCTAGAGCTCTCAACGAATCTGCTTCTATTGAGCAGTTAAAATCAAAACCAGTATGTAGCTCGTGGCTTAAGCAAGTAATGAAAGCTGGTCCCATGGCTGTCAACTTCGCTGCTGCTTGGGATGACATGGCGGCAGCTGCCAAGGCAGGGATAACTTCAGTTCGATCCACAGCCGATAGCATCGCTTCGACTCATGACATCGATCCTTTGGCTGTATCATTTCATCTACGACAGCTCGCGCAAGATCCTGATGCTAAGTCTGGTGCTTGTCCGTCAGGCGACGATTTTTTGGCTGCCGTAGAATCACAAACGTCAACCCCTCGTCCACCAGCTCCTGTTCCTTCTTCAATGGAACCTAACGATCCCTACGCATATTCTAACAAGATGGGGTATCCTCCTCGCGACTGAACGGTGTAAAATCTTTTTACCATTTGTTAAGATGGTTACATGACCATCCTCTGTATCGACTTCATGAATGCGGCCCATCGTGCTCGCAGCGGATTTACTTCCGGCGAGCACGCCGTCATCTATAACTTCTTCCGGCAGTTCAAGTCTCTCGTTGACCAATTTAAACCCAGCAGAGTCTATTTCGCTCTTGAAGGTCGTCCCGTTCACCGCCACGAAGCGATGTCAGAGTACAAGGCTAACAGGATCGTGGAAGAAGGCGATCCTCGCCGGGAAGAACTGTTACGATTCTTCAAACAGAAGGACCGCATCGTGGAACTCCTCTCCACCTATTTCCCGGTGTCCCTCGTGCGCCACCCCACCTCCGAAGCAGACGACACCATCTACAACCTCATCCGGACTTCCTCCACGGCAGTTCCTTGGATCGTGGTGTCGACCGACACTGACTTCATTCAGGCCCTACAAGAATTCTCGCATATTTCCCTGTATAATCCGGTCAAAAAGATTTTCGTGAATTCTCCTGACCATCCCTACCTCACCTGGAAGGCCCTCCGTGGCGATGCATCCGACAACATCCCTGGCATCCCCGGTGTTGGCGACAAGACTGCCGAGAAGCTGGCATGTGATCCAGCACTCCTCGCAGAGTTTCTTTCGAACCCTGAGAAGGCAGAGATCTTTCAACGAAACTATAATCTTATTTCTTTTAAGACTTGGTCAGAGGCAGAGGCGACAGAAATGACATCAAGCTCTCCGTCTAAAGACTGGAACCTTATCAAGGAGGTTTTCGACGGTATGGGGTTTCAATCCATCACTAAGGAAGGATCTTGGCAAAAGTTTCTTGCTCCCTTCGAAACCTTGTGGGGTTGATACTTATGATTCAATGAAAAGATCTTTTGCGATCTTTATGATCTTTATTTCGGGCTGTTCTTCCGTCAAGCTGATTGAAGCGGGGAACAGCCCGACCCGCGTTCAACCGTTGCCTGTGAAGGCAGCCCTAAAAGACAGTAGCATTAATTTAGGATTTCCCTTACGGGTAGAAAAAAAGCCCACAGGTGGGTTCCGCTCAACGATAGACCTGAAAGTAGAGGTCATACTGACGGAACCTGATGGCATCGATGTGCCGCTCGTCCCGAACGGCGTCACGATAGGACTAAAAAATCGCTGGTAATGCGTGTTTAATCCAGCCAGTCCCTGTCCACCCTAGAACGCCTTGGGGTCCTAACAGTAAGCAAGAGCTATTTTCCCATTCTGGTTGTAGATTCTTATATTTTTCATCAAAATTTTGTATCTTGATGATTGTAAGAATTTCATTCGCTTCTACTTCTGCAATCACGACGTTTGGATTGTAACCATCTGACCACAACAAAAGTTTATCTTCTTCCTCTCCCAGGTTTGGAATGACGATGTCTCCAACTTTCATTGCAAATACTCTGTAAGATAATATACTGTTTTTTTCTTACGTTCAATCTTATATTAAATAGATATTCAAGATTGAAAAGATGGAGGTGCGTATGCTATCGAACGAAGGATATGACGAGCTACTAAAAAAGATAGGCGAAGAGTTCCCGGATTTTAAGGTCGTAAAGAAATCAGAATCTTCATTGATGAAAGCCATAGACAAATTTTTGAAACTCGTGTCTTTCGGTAAGATGACGACTTTCATGGATTCTTTCATCACGACTATCGGCACTACTGTTTACGTCCCTGATTCTTGGGGCTCTAGGTCTTCTTCATCAAAAGCCATAACGATGCGCCATGAAAGGGTACACATGCGTCAAGCTCGAGATTGGGGCAGGATCGCGTTTTCTTTTCTCTACTTGTTTTTTCCATTACCTTTCATCTTAGCATACTTCAGGATGAAGTTTGAAAAAGAAGCGTACGAAGAGAGCCTAAGAGCAGCTCATGAGTACTATGGCACCACCCTTTTTACGCAAGCGTTAAAAGATGATGTGGTTCAACACTTCATCTCTGCTGAATACATGTGGATGTGGCCTTGGAAAAAATCTGTAGAAGAATGGTACGACGGAGTGGTTAAAGGTGTTACAAAAAAGTAACTTCGATAAAATTCTTTTACGAATTTTTGAGAATCAGCGATCACAGATGAATAGCTATTAATAAGGCTGGAGCTCAGCCCCTCCGGCCAGGAGGTCCTGATGAAAACTTTCAGGAACCTATTACAATTTAGTTTGCTATCATTCGTGGTCGGATGTTGTGCTGGAGGTGCGGTGCCGTTTAAACCGGAACCCGCACCTCAAGAATTGTCTAAAAACGTCGTGGTAAATGACAGGCAAAAAACCGTTGAACACTTGTTGCGTTCCACCGTGGCTTTTGTCGATGTTACAGGTCCATTCATCATACCAAACTGTGCAGGCGTTTGGATATCAAAAACATTAATTTTGACCGCAAACCATTGCGTTGATGAAAAGCCACCGAATTTTCAATACATAGTTCAAGGAGATTTAGTCGACAAAAAGTTAAGAGAAGCTCTCTTGTTAGCCACCGACAAAAAAGCCGACCTTGCTCTTTTGATCTCAAATCCAGAAGATTTACCTGAACATACCGTGGCCAAGCTGAGCGAAGATCCGATCATGGTGGGTGATCCTATGCACATTATCGGTCACACTGCCGGATACCCTTGGACTTATTCAAGCGGATTCGTGTCTGCGGTCAGGGATGACATGTTCGGTCCGTCAGCATTCGACATTAAAGTCGTTCAAATATCAGCTCCGGTGTGGATGGGTAATAGCGGCGGCGGAGCTTTCGATTCCAACGGTCAGCTTATAGGAATCTGTTCATGGGTTTCCAAGAACGGCCCGCAGCTGACGTTTTTTATACACAGGGATGTCGTAAAGTCATTCTTACGTCAAGAATCTTTTAAGAAGATGCCTTAATGTTTGGCAACTTCTGATGCAGGCTAAAGCTATAAAATTGTTCCACGGTGTCGTCGAATAGATCGACGACACCGTTTTCGTTAATTTTCATCACAGTTCCTTCGTGAACTTTTGTCGTCCCACTCAATGTCCTCTCAAAGAACACCTTCCCCTTGACGGGGACGACGAACTTGCCGTCGACGATCGCATCAGGCAGCTTCGACAGATCTACCTTCACCTTCTTCTGTCGTGGTGCTCGTTTCTCTGTCTTCTCTGATTGCTCCATCATTTTTCTTTTTATCATGCTTTGTTCTCCAGTGCCAATACTTCGTCAAAGCGTGGTCTTTTGGTGCCACGTCACCCATGTCGTTCTTACAGAAGATCTCCCAGGCCCTTGACCCATATTCTCCTATGCCTGGAAGACTTCGCACGTCTTTCCATTCTCCGAGGTAAGAAGAAGCTAATTTCTTTAACAAAGAAGACCTTCTGTTTTTAAATCCCAAAGGATAGATCACTGATTGCAGATCTGACTCAGATGCAGCCATTACCGACCTGGCGTTTGGCCAACGTGAAAAAAAATCTGGCAAAACTTTTTCTATCTGCTTTCTCGACGTGCAATTTAACATAACACAAGAGACAAGTATCTTCCATTCATCTGGCCATAGATCTTCTTGTATCAAGCCAAAAGGGCTCCTCGGCGGAGGTGACATGGGATGCATGTATTACGATTGTTATCAGGTGTTCAATGATTGAACAACCAAAAATTTTACAGTAAAATTATCAATATGCGTTTCTCAAAAACAATTTCACTAGCAATCTCTTCAATTTTCTTTGTGACTTCCTGCGTAGATGTTGCCTCTTCGCCTCCGTCTAATAGTAAGTGCGGTGATGATAAATGTCTATCTCCTCAAGAGGAACCTCCACCCGCAGATGATAGCACGTCGATTGCGGCTGAAGAGTGTCTATGGTGTCTTGGTGCGGCTTCAGAAGCGTGCCTCGATGAGAACGAAGATTGTCTCTCATCAATGAGCTGCAGAGCATGGAAAGATTGCACAGAATCTTGTGCGGTCAACGATGCTACCGAAAATTGCTACAACTCTTGCGATGAATCAATTCATATGCTCTTCACACCAAGCAAAGTAAAAACTTGCAATTGTGATGTTTGTTACGCACAATGTTTTAACATGTGTCCTCAGCAGTAGTATACTTAATGATATGCTACTAGCCATAGCATATCTCCTTTCTGGAGAGATGTTGCCGACTCACCAATCGACCAATATCTCTCCAGGTTTTTTTAATAAGGTCTGGTGGTCGTACGAGGCAATTTCTTACGATTTAGTTCCATCGCCTATCGTAGATTCAGGATGTCCTGATGACATGCAATTCGTCTCAGGTAAAATGTTAGATGATGGTGGATTAGGTAGTTGGAACAACAACTCAATCGAGTCCCTTCAAAAGACCACTTGCACGAAGTGGATAGAGAAGAAGTACCCTGAGAGGTGTGCTAGCTTTGACAAGGATAAGTGGCTTGAGATATCGAGGCGATTCCCAAGAAAGCCCATGTCTTTCTGCATCGATAGGTACGAATGGCCCAACAAGCAAGGAGCCTACCCATGGGTCATGGTCACCTGGGGAGAATCGCAGGGATTGTGCGAGTCTGTCGGCAAGCGACTCTGCGGCGAGGACGAGTGGACATTTGCATGTGAGGGAGAAGAGGCCACTCCTTTCCCCTACGGGTACACACGTAATTCCCAGGAATGTAACTTGGACAATCCATGGAAGAGATATTCCCAAAAATTCCTGTCCCAACGTGGGTCACAGCAATGCTCTCAGGAGCTGAAGCGACTGTGGCAGGGCCGTCGTAGCGGATCTGCGCCGACGTGTGCCTCATCTTTTGGTGTCGAGGACATGAATGGGTCGGTCGACGAGTGGACGGTCGGGAAGATAAAGAGTCAGTATCCTTATGATTCTGTCTTAAAGGGAGGAT